>JAANMV010000200.1_pt1 | contig 74243 bp, 65 predicted proteins | sample 7279661 | NCBI WGS metagenome assembly JAANMV01 (sample SAMN14094540, study PRJNA606508) | bioreactor metagenome | isolation source: A lab-scale SPAN reactor treating ammonium-rich wastewater day 121 | place: Ireland: Galway | collected 2017-05-16 | reverse complement strand
AGGCTTGCACCTCGGCCAGCACCCACGCGACCGGCGCACCCCGCGCGGTGCTGTTGCTCAGCTTCACCGGCTGGGGAAAGCCGCTGTCTGCCTGTTTCATCAGCTTGTAAATCGTCGGGCGCGCCAGCCCGACGATTGCCACGACTTCCGGCATGCGAATCAGGGTGGTGGCTGGGTCGAGCGGGAGCGGGAGCGGGCCGGCAGGTGGTGTGGTGCTCTTGCCGGTCATCGGCACGGCCTTCATGCCTGCTTACCTGCACGGGTCTGGCTTTCCAGCCAGGCGGCCACATCCTGGCGGCGGTAGCGCACCGCTGACCCACACTTGACCCAGGCGGGGCCTCCTCGGCGAGTGCTGCGCCAGGCGGCAAGGGTGCGGTGGGAAAGGCCGAGGGCGGCGGCTACTTGGTCAGCTGTGAGCAGATCGGAAGGAGAGAACGGCAGTGGGTTGGCTGCCGGGTGGGCTTGCGTCGTCATGGAGCGTTCCCTGTACTGGTTGAGACAGGGATAACGCTACGGCTCAGGATTATGCGCCGGGAGCTTCGCTTTACTATTTGAGCTGGTTAACCCGCACTGAATCAGGCCAGAGCCAAGGCAGTTTTCGCAGAAGGACGGCCTTCATAGCCGGCTTTGTCAGGGCCTCGCCTGTTTCGCGTGCCTGCCATTGGCGACGTTTGCCGATTAGGTTGTGCAGCTTGGTGCCGCTCATAAGCAGCTCGCAGGCTTTGATGGCTATCAGACGATCCCGCTCCTCTGTGCCGTCGCGGCCACGCCTGGCGATCGCGCTCAGGAGTCCATTTGCCTTGTCGGCAGCCAGGTTTGATGCATAGGCAGCGGCGGTGCCTAGCGCATTGCACTCATCATCCTCATCAGGCGATAAGCCAATAGCGGCGCTGCTTACGCATCCGTCTATCTCCGCCATGTACGCACGAAACAGGCCGACCCCATCAAGTTCATCACCCGCAGCGTCTTGCAACCAGTCTTCCAGTGCTCGCAGCGCGTGTGCGGCGCATGCGAAAGCAAACGCAGCAATAGCCGGCATATCAGCGGCGTCGAACATGCCGGCAGCGGTCCTAACTTCATCTGCAAGGCGTGCCGGCGATGCATAGGCCACGTTCTGACTGATTGAATCCGTCTTGAGATAGGTGGCACAGCAGAGGTCGCTAGCGCCCTCGTCGGTCAGCCACGGCAGGCACCGGGCCATGATCGCCAGCGCCGCGTCTACTAGCCGCTCGCACCGTTCAAAATCCGAGTGGCCCGCCATTCGCGCGCGAATTTCGACAAGCTGTGTTCCGCTCTCAAACGCTCCGGGAACACCGTACAAGCTCAGGCCGTCGCCGGTCACTTGTTCATCCCCGCGCCCAGCGCCTGACCCCGCGAAGCGGCGTCCAAATGCTCGGCCATCAGGACAAGAGCGGGGCTCCGCTCCATTTTCGAGGAACACCATAGGTGTTCTGAACACCAAGTGTTCCATCTGTGCGGCGTTTGTGTTCCTTCGCTACAGGCCCCGTAATTGCTGGCTTTCAGCAATTTAGGAACACCAAGAACACCAAGAACACCGCATTTCCGGGTGGGCAGGGTAGGCATTATCAAACCGCCTTTCCGAACTGGCCTTGCACTACCGTTCCATTCTCCAGTCCGTCCAGATAATCGGCATACCACTGCATCATGGTGCGCCGCTGCTCTAGGTAGATAGCCTTGTTGTAGACGCCGGCCACCCCATCCTCCGCATGGGATAGCTGCGCCTCAACATGCTCCTTGGCGAAGCCGTGTTCGCGCAGCGTGGTCGAAGCAATGTGGCGGAAGCCGTGGGCAGTCTGCCGGCCTTCGTAACCCATGCGGCGAAGCGCCATGTTGAAGGCCATGTTGCTACGCGGCTTGGTGCGGTCGTTCCGGCCAGGGAACAGCAATGGATAAGCCCCGGTGATGGCATGCAACGCCTTGAGCGCTTCTAGGGCCTGGCGCGAAAGCGGGACGGTGTGTGTTCTCCGCTTCTTCATGCGTTCGGCCGGCACGACCCATAGGCCGGCTTCGCGGTCGAACTCGCTCCAGGTGGCTTCCCTCAGTTCGCTTGGGCGGGCGCCGGTGAGCATGAGTAAGCGCAGGCCGTGGCGTAGGTCATCAGCGTGTGGATAGGCGCTGATCGAGCGCAGCAGGGCGGGCAGCTCCTTGGCCGAAACGTGTGCATAGTTCTCGGCTGGCTTGGTTTGGAGAAAGCGGCTCAGTCCGTCCAGGGGGTTGTGCACTGCGCGGCCTGTGACGCGGGCCAGGTCATAGATTTCCTTGCAGGATCGGCGCACCCGGCCCATCTGCTCGACAATGCCCAGCTTCTCCATGCCACGCAGGAACTCCATCCACTCGATGGGCGTTATCTCGGCAAAGGGTCGCTTGCCGAACACCGGGAAGGCATGCAGCTCAAGCGCGCCAATGGTTCGTTTCGCTGTGCTGTCGGCCCAGCCGGGCCGGCGAATCTCGATCCACTCGCGGCCTAGCGTCTCGAATGTGTGCCCAGCGGCCTCCAGGGATGAAGCCTGACGGGCTTGCTTCGTGGTGATGGGGTTCTTTCCTTCACTGGCGTCCGCCCGCAGCTCAGCAGCCTTGGCACGGGCTACCGATCCGCCAACGGTGGGGTAGCTCCCTAGGCCGATCCATGACCACTTCCCGTCAGGTTTCTTGTACCTCAGCTCCCATGACTTCCCGCCGTTGGGCTTAACCCGGAAGTAAAGCCCCTGGCCGTCATGCTCCCTGTAGGCCGTCTGCTCTGGCTCCAGCCCAGCCAGGGTGGTATCCGCCAGCGGGCGGCGCTTGATATCGCTGCGCTTCATCCCTTGTATGCCTCGGTTCGAATTTTCGGCCAGCATACAAGCTGGCATACAAGGCGGGAAGTGCTAGGGGTAGACAGGGAGATACAGCCAGAAACAAGAAAGCCCGCACGGGGCGGGCTTTTCAGGGTGTTTCGTAGACTGCTGGAGACAGGTAGAAACAGGTATTTGGCGCATCCGGCGGGATTCGAACCCACGACCCCTGCCTTCGGAGGGCAGTACTCTATCCAGCTGAGCTACGGATGCGTTGCGGGGCGCAATCATACGCATGTCCTCCGCAGGCGTCCATGCCGGCCGGGGTGCCGTAGTCGGCGCGACGCGGTGCGACCGCCGGACGGCTGCCGGCGCTGCGGACGGCTGTTACCCTTGCGGCCGCACGGCCGCACCGGCCGTGCCTGTTCGGATTGCTGAGGGGGGGACACGTGGGTCATATCAAACTGTGGGATGCGCCACTGCGGATCTTTCACTGGCTGTTCGCCGCGTCGGTAACGGCCGCCATCGTCACCGGCTGGATCGGCGGCAACCTGATGGTCTGGCACGGCCGTCTCGGTCTGCTGGTATTGGGGTTGCTGGTGTTCCGCCTGCTGTGGGGCTTCGTCGGTTCCACCTATGCGCGCTGGTCGCGGGTTCTTGCGGCGACGCTCGGCGTGCGTGACTACCTGCAGGACAACTGGCGCGAGGCCGGGCACAACCCGCTCGGCGCGTTCTCGGTGCTGGCGATGCTGGGACTGGTCGGCTTCCAGGTGGTGAGCGGTCTGTTGGCGACCGACGACATCGCCTTTCAGGGGCCGCTCTACGCGCTGGTCGACAGCGCGACCAGCGACTGGCTGAGCGGCCTGCATCGCCAGAGCAAGTGGCTGCTGCTGGCGCTGATCGGTCTGCATCTGACGGCGATCGGCTGGTATGGCCTGGTCCGGCGCAAGCCGCTGGTGCGCGCGATGATCGGCGGTCGTGCCCGACGCGAGCATCCGGCGCAGCAGGATGCCCGCGGTGGCTCGCTGCTGGCGGCCGCGCTGGCGGTTATCGTGGCGCTGGGGAGCGTATGGGCGGTGCAGGCGGTGGCGGAGCGGATGAAGCCGGCGCCCGCCGCGGCGGCGCCCAGTCTGGACTGGTAGGAGGCACGGCCGGTCGCGGCAGGCGACCGGCAGGCCGCAGCGCTTATTCGGCGCGGAATTTGTCGTGGCAGGATTTGCAGCTGCCGCCGACGTCACCGAAGGCCTTCTTGATCGCGGCCTGATCGCCTTCCGCAGCCACCTTGGCGAGCTGGTTGGCGGCGGCGGTGAAATTGCGGCCGATGCGACCGGCTTCGTCGAGGTTCTGGAAGAACTCCGGCTTCAGGCGGGTCTTGTCGCCCAGCTGCGCGGTGGTGGTGTCCGGGCTGTAGAGGCTGCCCATGCCGGAGTTGGCGATGGCGGCGATGGCGTTGGCGGCGGCGGCGACCTTGGCCTGGTCGTAGGCCTCCTCGCCGTCGACCACCTGGGCCTTGATCTTGCCCATGTTCCACGACATGAACTGGTAGCCGGCCTGGCGGGTTTCGACCATTTCTTCCGGTTTCAACTGCGCCTGGGCGGCGGTGCTGAGCAGCAGAACGGCAGTCGCGACGCCTGTCATCAATGCTTTCACGAATAGCTCCATTTATCGGTCAACGGGATGCGGCGGCCTGGCCGCCGGCGCGTGACTATACCGCGCGGGGTGGCTGGCAATGGGTAACAAGGCGTAACAGACGCGCCCGTGTATCAGACCGGTCAATGGCGGGACAACGCCGCGCGCCATGAACTTGCCGGCTGGCTGGCCGCGGTCCTAGCATGACCGTTCGCCGTAACGCCGCGGCAGGAACCGGACGCCCGAGGACGGTTCAGATCATCGTCGCGTTAGCCAAACTTTCCGCAGCGGGCCTGCCGCTACGATGTCCGAGGAGACTGCCATGCAACTCAAAGACCCCGCGCTGTTCCGCCAGCAGGCCTATATCGATGGTGCCTGGCTGGATGCCGACAGCGGCCAGACCATCAGCGTGAACAACCCGGCCACTGGTGAGATTCTAGGCACGGTGCCGAAGATGGGCGCCGCCGAGACCCGCCGCGCCATCGACGCCGCCGAGCGCGCGCTGCCGGCCTGGCGCGAGCTGACCGCCAAGGAACGCTCGCAGAAGCTGCGCCGCTGGTTCGAGCTGCTGATGGAAAGCCAGGACGACCTAGGCCGGCTGATGACGCTGGAGCAGGGCAAGCCGCTGGCCGAGGCCAAGGGCGAGATCGCCTACGCCGCCTCCTTCATCGAGTGGTTCGCCGAGGAAGCCAAGCGCATCTACGGCGACACCATTCCCGGCCATCAGAAAGACAAGCGCATCATCGTCATCAAGCAGCCGATCGGCGTGACCGCGGCGATCACCCCGTGGAATTTTCCCTCGGCGATGATCACCCGCAAGGCCGGCCCGGCGCTGGCCGCCGGCTGCACCATGGTGATCAAGCCGGCCTCGCAGACGCCATTCTCGGCGCTGGCGCTGGTCGCGCTGGCCGAGCGCGCCGGCATTCCCAAGGGTGTGCTCAGCGTGGTCACCGGCTCGGCCGGCGACATCGGCAACGAGCTGACCGCCAACCCCAAGGTGCGCAAGATTTCCTTCACCGGCTCCACCGAAGTCGGCGCCAAGCTGATGGAGCAGTGCGCGCCGGGGATCAAGAAGGTCTCCCTGGAGCTGGGCGGCAATGCGCCGTTCATCGTCTTCGACGATGCCGACCTCGACGAGGCGGTGAAGGGCGCCATGCAGTCCAAGTACCGCAATGCCGGGCAGACCTGCGTGTGCGTCAACCGCATCTACGTGCAGGACGGCGTGTATGACGCCTTCGCCGAGAAATTCCAGGCGGCGGTGGCCAAGCTGCGGGTCGGCAACGGCCTGGAGGAGGGCACCGACGTCGGCCCGCTGATCGACGACCGCGCCGCCGCCAAGGTGCGCGAGCACATCGAGGATGCCGTCGCCCAGGGCGCGCGGCTGGTAGCCGGTGGGCAGGCGCATTCGCTGGGCGGCAGCTATTTCGAGCCGAGCGTGCTGGTCGATGTGCCGGACAGCGCCAAGGTGGCCAAGGAAGAGACCTTCGGCCCGCTGGCGCCGCTGTTCCGCTTCAAGGACGAGGCCGAGGTGATCGCCAAGGCGAACGACACCGAGTTCGGCCTGGCTTCCTACTTCTACGCCCGCGATCTGGGCCGGGTGTTCCGCGTCGCCGAGGCGCTGGAGTACGGCATGGTCGGCATCAACACCGGACTGATCTCCACCGAGGTGGCGCCGTTCGGCGGGGTCAAGTCGTCCGGCCTCGGCCGCGAAGGCTCCAAGTACGGCATCGAGGACTACCTGGAGATCAAGTACCTCTGCATGGCGCTCTAGCCTGCGACAGCCCGTCCCGTCCGGCGGGCTGGCTCTTTGCCATCTATACGGTCAGAATCGCTGCCCCGCGCGTCGTTGCCTGTCATCGGCGACGCGCTGCAGCTGCCCGTCCGCTTGCTAGGCTGGCAGTGTCTTCCAGCGAGCAGCGCAGTGAGCATCTCGGCCCAAGTTTCCTTCGTCCTCGTCGCCTACAACGAGCCCTGGCGGGCGGATCAGCTGTGCCAGCTGGTGCGTGCGTTGCGTCCCGGCACGCGCGTGGTGCCGGTGGGTGATGGCCATGCGGCGCTGGCGACCTGCAAGCGTCAGGTGCCGAGCCTGCTGATCGTCGATGGCGAACTCGATGGCCTCGACGGCCGCCAGCTGCTGCGCGAGCTGCGCCGGCACGGGCCAACGCAGCGGCTGCCGTGCGTGCTGATCAGCGCGCGCACCGATACCGCCAGCGTGCGCACCGTGCTGCCGCTGGCGCCGGCGGCCTATCTTGGCAAGCCCTACGACCTCGACGACTTGCGCCGGCGCCTGGACCGGCTGCTGCCGCGCTCGGCCGGTGGCGGCGTGGTGGCCGTGGCCGAGCCGGACAGCCTGGACAACTTCCTCGAACGCATGCGCCAGCACAACCGTGGCGCGCCGCTGCAGCAACCGCTGCTGCAGGCCCTGCAGCGCCTGCAGGGTGGCGATCAGGACCCCGGCGAGCTGGCCGAGCTGCTGGCGCGCGATCCGCAGGCCACCGCGCGGCTGATCAGCCTCGCCAATGCCAGCGACGCCCAGCAGACGACGCCCTGTCTGAGCCTGGCGCAGGCGCAGCAGCGTCTGGGTACGCTGCGCAGCCAGCAGCTGGTGACCGAGCTGGCGCTGCAGCACAACGCCTGGCTGGCCGAGCCGCGACTGGCCGAACTGACCGCGCAGCTCGGCGCCCAGGCGCTGCGCACCGCGCGCCTGGCGAGCTGGCTGGCGCATCAGCTCCGGCTCGATGAGGCGCTGTGCTACACCGCCGGCCTGCTGCAGAACCTCGGCGAGCTGACGCTGCTGCGCAGCCTGCAGGAGTGGCTCGACAGCGGTGGCGAGCTGGACGAGGCGGCCGTGCAACGCAGCCTGCGCGAACGTGCCGCGGGCTTCGGTTCGGCGTTGCGCGCGCACTGGCGCCTGCCGCTGGAGCTGCGCCAGGTGATCAGCGCCTACTACGCGCTGGGCGCCGGTGTGCTGCGCCGCGAGGCGCTGGTCCTCAACCTCACACGCCTGCTGCTCGAACTGCCGGCCGAGGCCGATGCGAGCCGTTTGGCGGACGAACGCAGCGTACGCCTGCTGCGTCTCGACCCCGCGCTGCTGGCCCGCGCGCCTCGTCACGCCATTCAGGGCTGAGCCTGCGGCGCCGCTGTGGCGCCTTATTCAGTGGGTCAATAACGCTCAGCTTGCTGCCATTGAGCCGCCACGGCGCGCGGTGGCGCGGCTATTTTTCCTGGGCGGCGCGTGCTATCGACACGAATAAATGACTCGCTTATTCTGCAGTGCGAAACATGATTCCGTTAAATAACAAATCCAATCAGTACAGCGGAGGCCAGCATGACGGACGTCGTACGGCTCGAACGACTGGGCGCCATCGCGCTCGTCACGGTCAACAACCCACCGGTCAATGCGCTCGGCGTGGCGGTCCGTCAGGGGCTGCTGCACGCCCTGCGCGCGGCCGAGGCGGACGCCGAGGTGCGCGCGGTGGCGCTGGTCTGCGCCGGCGGCACCTTCTTCGCCGGCGCCGATATCAAGGAGTTCGGCCAGCCGCCGCAGGCACCGGGGCTACCGGAGGTCATCGCGGCCATCGAGGCCTGCGCCAAGCCCTGGGTTGCGGCGATCCACGGCACGGCGTTGGGCGGCGGGCTCGAAGTGGCGCTGGGCTGCCATTACCGCATCGCCCGCGCGGATGCCAGGGTCGGCCTGCCGGAAGTGAAGTTGGGCCTGCTGCCCGGCGCCGGCGGCACCCAGCGCTTGCCGCGCCTGGCCGGTGTGGCCAAGGCGCTGGAGATGATCGTCGGTGGTCAGCCGATCGGCGCGGCCGAGGCGCGGGAGCATCGCATCGTCGATGAACTGTTCGACGGTGACCCGCGCGCGGCCGCGCTGGCCTACGCGCAGCGGCTGCTCGACGAGGGCCGCGGCCCGCGCCGCACCGGCGAGCTGAGCGTGCCCGGCACCGACAGCGCCGAGCTGATTGCCGCCCGGCACGCCGAGGTGGCCAGGCGCACGCCCGGGCTGTTCGCGCCGCTGCGCTGCATCGCTGCGGTGGAAGCCGCGACCCGCTTGCCGCTCGCCGAAGGGCTCGAGCGCGAGCGTCAGCTGTTCCTCGAATGCCTGAACTCGCCGCAGCGCGCGGCACTGGTGCATGCGTTCTTCGCCGAACGCCAGGCCGGCAAGATCGCCGATCTGCCGGCCGCGACCCGTCCGCGGGAGATCGCCACGGCGGCGGTGATCGGCGGCGGCACCATGGGCGTCGGCATCGCGCTGTGTTTCGCCAACGCCGGCGTGCCGGTGAAGCTGCTGGAAGTCAGCGACGAGGCGTTGCAGCGTGCGCTGCAGCGCGCCCGCGACACCTGCGCGGTGAGCGTGCGGCGCGGCAGTCTGAGCGAGGCGGAGATGGAGCGGCGTCTGGCGCTGATCGCGGGCGTCACCGATTACGCCGCGCTGGCCGAGGTCGATCTGGTGGTCGAGGCGGTGTTCGAAGACATGGCCGTCAAGCAGCAGGTGTTCGAGCGGCTCGATGCGGTGTGCAAGCCCGGCGCGATCCTCGCCTCGAATACCTCGTCGCTCGACCTCAACCAGATCGCAGCCTTCACCCGGCGCCCGGAAGACGTGGTCGGCCTGCACTTCTTCAGCCCGGCCAACGTCATGCGCCTGCTGGAAGTGGTGCGCGGCGCGCGGACCAGTCATGCGGTGCTGGCCACTGCCATGGCCATCGGCAAGCGGCTGAAGAAGGTCGCGGTGGTGGTCGGCGTCTGCGACGGTTTCGTCGGCAACCGCATGCTGTTCCAGTACGGCCGCGAGGCGGAATTTCTCCTCGAGGAGGGCGCCACACCGCAGCAGGTCGACGGCGCGCTACGCAATTTCGGCATGGCCATGGGGCCGTTCGCCGTGCGCGACCTGTCGGGCCTGGACATCGGCCAGGCGATCCGCAAGCGCCAGCGCGCGCTGCTGCCGGCGCACCTGGAATTCCCGACGGTGGCCGACCGCCTCTGCGCTGCCGGCATGCTCGGGCAGAAGACCGGCGTCGGCTACTACCGCTACGAGCCCGGCAACCGCACGCCGCTGGAGAACCCGGCGCTGGCGCCGATGCTGGAGGCCGCCTCGCGCGAGAAGGGCCTCGAACGCCAGGCGCTGGACGAGCAGTACATCGTCGAGCGCTGCCTCTACGCGCTGGTCAACGAGGGCGCCAAGATCCTCGAAGAGGGCATCGCCCAGCGCGCCAGCGACATCGATCTGATCTACCTCAACGGCTACGGGTTCCCGGCCTGGCGCGGCGGCCCGATGTTCCATGCCGACAGCGTCGGCCTGGCCAAGGTGCTGGCCACGGTGAAGGAACTGCACGCACGTTGCGGCGACTGGTGGAAACCGGCGCCGCTGCTGGAAAAGCTGGTCGCCGAGGGGCGGACCTTTTCGGGCTGGCAGCCCGAGCATCACTCAGGAGAACAGGCATGAATGTCAACTACACGGCCGCAGAACTCGCCTTCCGCGACGAGGTGCGCGCCTTCCTGAACAGCGAGCTGCCGGCGGATATCGCCGCCAAGACGCGACTCGGCAAGCACCTGAGCAAGGAAGATCACCAGCGCTGGCAGCAGATCCTGGTCAAGCGCGGCTGGTACGCCCCGGGCTGGCCGGTGGAGCTCGGCGGCACCAGCTGGGGCCCGGTGGAAAAGCACATCTTCGACGAGGAATGTTCGGCCTTCGGCGCGCCGCGCACGGTACCGTTCGGCGTCAACATGGTCGCCCCGGTGATCCTCAAGTTCGGCACCCAACAGCAGATTGACCACTACCTGCCGCGCATCCTCTCCGGCGAGGACTGGTGGTGCCAGGGCTATTCCGAGCCCGGTGCCGGCTCCGACCTGGCGAGCCTGAAGACCCGCGCCGTGCGTGACGGCGACCACTACGTGGTCAACGGCCAGAAGACCTGGACCACCCTCGGCCAACACGCCAACATGATCTTCTGCCTGGTGCGCACCGACCCGGAAGCCCAGCAGCAGCGCGGCATCAGCTTCCTGCTGATCGACATGCAGAGCCCGGGCATCAGCGTGCGGCCGATCATCACCCTGGACGGCGACCACGAGGTCAACGAAGTCTTCTTCGACAACGTCCGCGTGCCGGTGGAAAACCTGGTCGGCGAGGAAAACCAGGGCTGGACCTGCGCCAAGTACCTGCTGACCCACGAACGCACGGGCCTCGCCGGCATCGGCTCGTCCAAGGCGGTGCTGGCGCACCTGAAGCGCATCGCCATGCAGGAAGTCTGCGACGGCAAGCCACTGCTCGAAGACCCGCTGTTCCGCGCTCAGGTGGCCGAGGTCGAGATGCAGCTGATGGCCATCGAGATGAGCACCCTGCGCATCCTCGCCGCGGCGAAGGAGGGCGGTGTGCCCGGCGCCGAGTCGTCGATCCTCAAGATCAAGGGCACCGAGATCCGCCAGGCCATCACTCACCTCTTGCGCAAGGTCATCGGCCCCTATGCGCTGCCCTTCCTCGAGGAGGAGCTGCAGCTGGACTACGACGGCGAGCCGCTGCACGCCGACTACAGCGCAGCGCTGGCCGGCGACTACTTCAACATGCGCAAGCTGTCGATCTTCGGCGGCTCCAACGAAATCCAGAAGAACATCGTCTCGAAGATGATTCTCGAGCTGTAAGGGGGGCACCGCCTTGGACTTCAAACTGAGCGAAGAGCAGCAAATGCTGCAAGACACCGCGGCGCGTCTGGTGCGCGACGCCTACCCGTTCGAACAGCGCGAGAAATTCAGCGCGTCGGAGCTGGGCTTTTCCGCCGAGTTCTGGGGCCAGCTGGGCGAGCTGGGCCTGACTGCCGTGCCCTTTGCCGAAGAGTTCGGCGGTTTTGGCGGCAGCGGCGTGGAAACCATGCTGGTGATGACCGAACTGGGCCGCGGCCTGACGCTGGAGCCCTATCTGCAGTCGGTGATCTTCGCCGGCGGCTTGCTCAGCCAGCTGGGCAGCGAGGCGCAGAAAACCGCTCTGCTGCCGCAGGTCGCCGCCGGGTCGCTGCAACTGGCGGTGGCCTTCGACGAGCCGCAGAGCCACTACAACCTCCACGACGTACAGACCCAAGCCGAGGCGGTCGACGGCGGTTATCGGCTGTCTGGACGCAAGGCCGTGGTGATCGGCGGGCACAGCGCCGGGCAGATCATCGTCTCCGCGCGCAGTGCCGGCGACAGCCGCGATGAAGCCGGCATCAGCCTGTTCCTGATCGACCCGAACGCCGCCGGCGTCAGCCGTCGCGTCTACCCGACCATTGATGGGCGCAAGGGCTGCGAGCTGTTCCTCGACAATGTGCAGGTGGGTGCCGATGCGCTGCTTGGCGAGCTGGGTAATGCGCTGCCGGCGCTGCACTACCAGCAGGGCCGCGCCATCGCTGCGCAGTGCGCCGATGCGCTGGGCAGCATGCAGGAAGCCTGCAAGCTGACCCTCGACTACCTGAAGACGCGCAAGCAGTTCGGCGTGCCGATCGGCAAGTTCCAGGTGCTGCAGCACCGCATGGTGGACATGCAGACCGAGCTGGAACAGGCCACCAGCATGGCGATTCTCGCCGCGACCTTTGCCGATGGCGAAGACACCGATGAGCGCCGTCGCGTGCTTGCCGCGGCCAAGTACATCTGCACCCGCGCGGCGCGCAAGATCGCCGAGGAGGCCATCCAGCTGCACGGCGGCATCGGCATGACCTGGGAATACAACCTCGCCCACCACGCCAAGCGCCTGGTGATGATCGCCCACCAGTTCGGTGACGACGATCATCATCTCAAGGCCTATGCGCAGCTGCTGCAGGTGGCCTGAGGGCGGCGGTCGGCGTAGGGTGGAAAACTCGCGCCGCGATTTTCCACCGGCTCGGTGCAGATCATCGGTGGAAAAGCCTTCGGCGTTTTCCACCCTACGCCCGGCGAATCAGGCCCGCGTCAGCGCCGGCAGCAGGTGCGGCTCCCACAGCGCTTCGCGTAGCGCCGGACGGAAAAAACCGAAGTGGCCGATGCGCTCCACGCCGACATCGCGCGGCGCGATGCGGTGCATGGTCTTCGGCGCCGAGCGGTAGAAGCCGTGCAGTGAGGCAGTGTTCTGCGCCGACATCATCTCGTCGTCGCTGAACGAGAGCGACACCAGCGGCGTCGTCACGGCGTTGAAGGCGCGCTGCATCGGCTCGCCCTCGGCGCCCACCAGGTACTCCGGATGCAGGCACCAGCGCCGCCACTGGCGGATCACCCCGGCCGGCAGGTCGCCGACCGCGCCGATGCGCTTGCCCGGGAAGTAGCCGAACAGCGGCGTCAGCACCGGCGCCAAGCCGTGCCACAGCAGCCAGGCCTGCCGGCGGATCTGCGGGCTGTTGTCGCGCCAGTAACCGCTGCCGGCGGCGATGGTGATGATCCGCGCGATGCGCTGGTGCCCTTCCACCAGCGGCAGAATCTGCGCGCCCAGGCTATGGCCGAGCCAGAACAGCGGCAGATCACCGGCGGCCGCGGCGACCGCATCGAGCACCGCGCTGCCATCGTCGCGTCCCCAATCGCTCACGTTCACATCCAGCGCGCGCAGCGAACCGGGCAGCGATTCGCCGATGCCCAGGTAGTCGAAGGTGACGGTCAGATAGCCGCGCTCGGCCAACCAGCCGGCGAAGTCGCGATAGAAGCGCTGCGGTACGCCGATGGCTGGCGCGATCAGTACAGCGCCCAGCGGCTCGCCGCGCGGCGCGTACCAGCGGCTGGCCAGCGGGCGGCCCTTGCGGTTTTCCAGGGTGCGTGGCCGGAATTCGGGTGCGGTCATTGTTGTTCTCCGAGGCGACGGGTGCGTGGCAGTATAGGGCGTTCGGAAAATTGTTCTAGAAAATTATTCTAGTCTCGGAGCGCACATGGCCCGCAGCAGTCGCAAGCAGGAGATCCTCCAGGCCGCCCTGGCCTGTTTCACCGAATCCGGGGTCGACGGCACCACCATCGAGATGATCCGCGATCGCTCCGGCGCCAGCATCGGCAGCCTCTATCACCACTTCGGCAATCGCGAGCGGATCATCGCCGCGCTCTATCTGGAGGGCATCGGCGAGTACGCCGCGCTGCTGGAGGCGGGACTGATCGATACGCTGGACGCCGAGGCCAGCGTGAAGCTGTTCGTCACCAGCTATATCGACTGGGTGGTGGCCAACCCGGACTGGGCGCGCTTTGTCCTGCACAACCGCGGGCGGGTGGAGGCTGGCGAGTTGGGCGACCAGCTGCGCGAGGTCAACCGCAGCCATGGCGAGCGGATCGGCGCAGTCCTGCGCAGGCATCGCGAGGCTGGGGCGTTCAAGGCCATTCCCGGCGAATGCTTCGTCTCGGTGGTGATCGGCCCGGCGCAGGACATGGCGCGCAACTGGCTGGCCGGGCGCAGCAAACGCCCGTTGGCCGATCATCGCGACCTGCTGGCGCAGATCGCCTGGGACAGCGTGCGCGTCTAGCGCCGGCTGGCGGGCCGGTCGAGCGCGGTCAGACGCCCAGGCTCTCGATATCCCGCGCGAGCATTTCCAACTGGCGGGCCAGCGAGGTGCGCAGGGTGTCTTCGGTCAGCTGGAAGGACGGCGCGCCGCAGGTCAGCGCCATGATGCTGCCGTCGGCCAGGCGCAGCGGCACGCCGGCGGCCATGACGTTGCGGTCCCAGTCGCCGAGCGAGAGGCAGAAGCCGTGCTGCTCGAACTCCGCGAAGGAGCTCAGCAGCGAGGCGTGCATGGCGGGCCAGCCGTCGCCGTACTTGGCGGCCAGCGCGGCGAACAGGTGGTCGCGCTCCTGTTCCGGCGTGGCGGCGAGGAAGGCGCGGCCGGCGGCGGTGGTTGCCAGCGGCAGGCGCACGCCGGCATCCATGCGCAGGGTGGTGACGTCGGCCGGGCGGCAGTTCTCCACGTAGATCATCGACAGCCGGTCGCGGCAGGTCAGGCCGACGGTGGTATTGGTGCGCCGGGCGAACTCGTCCATGTACGGCTTGGCCAGCTGGCGCACGCGCAGGTTGGAGACGTAGGCGTAGCCGAGCGCCAGCACGCCGGAATCCAGCTGGTACTTCTCCAGCTGTTGCGAGTAGCTGAGGTAGCCGAGCCGGGTCAGCGTGTAGGTCAGGCGCGAGACCGTTGCCTTGGGCAGCCCGGTGAGGCGCGCGATGTCCTGGTTGCCGAGCACCACCGAGCCGTGGGTGAAGGCGCGCAGCACTTCCAGCCCGCGCGAGAGGGCCTCGACGAACTTGCGGTCCTTGGGCTGGCTGGAATCTTCGGCGGCGTCGTTCATGGTGGGCTCGTGCGGCGGTGAACAGCGGGTGGCGAACGATAGCAGATCGCCCGACCGTCGCACCCGGTCCTCGGCCCGCTTATACAGACTGGCGGTGCCATGAAGGCGCTTGTGTTGCGGCCGGCTCCGTCCATCGCAGCCAGGCGGGAAAAACCATCCCGCGCTTGTTGCTCTGGGGGGTTTCTGATATAAAGCAGCGCTCTTTTCTAGGGGCCCGGTATCTTTGTGCGCAACGTGACCGGTAAGACCCCCATGAAACGTGGCGCTGAGCGCCGAACTGACAAGTGAATTCAAGCGGCCAACCCATGCCGGGTTGGGCATGTGGTTTAGAGGGCTGAGGCATGTCGAGAGTCTGTCAAGTTACCGGTAAGGGTCCGGTAACCGGGAACAACATTTCCCACGCGAACAACAAAACCCGTCGTCGTTTCCTGCCGAACCTGCAGCATCACCGCTTCTGGGTCGAGTCCGAGAAGCGCTTCGTGCGTCTGCGCGTTTCCGCCAAGGGCATGCGCGTCATCGATAAGCGTGGCATCGACGCCGTTCTGGCCGAGCTGCGCGCCCGCGGCGAAAAGGTTTAAGGAGAAAATCATGCGTGACCTGATCCGTTTGGTGTCCAGCGCCGGTACCGGCCACTTCTACACCACCGACAAGAACAAGCGCACCACCCCCGACAAGATCGAGATCAAGAAGTACGATCCGGTCGTGCGTAAGCACGTGATCTACAAGGAAGCCAAGATCAAGTAATTGATCGGCCCTTGAAGAAAAACCCGCCTTTCGGCGGGTTTTTTCATTTCCGGGCCGGGGTTTATCCGGCCGTACGGATGGCATCGGCGAAGCGCGCGATCATCGCGTCGATCTGCGGCTTGTCGACGATCAGCGCCGGCGACAGCGCGATGGTGTCGCCGCTGGCGCGCACCAGCAGACCGTTCTCGAAGCTCTGGCGGAACACCTCGTAGGCACGCTTGCCGACGCCGTCGGCATGGGGGGCGAACTGCAGGCCGCCAACCAGCCCGACGGTGCGGATGTCGATCACGTTGGGCAGGCTGCGCAGGCTGAACAGCGCGTCCTGCCAGTAGTCTTCCAGCGCGATGGCCTTCTCGAACAGCTGCTCGTTGCGGTAGATCTCCAGGGTCGCCAGCGCTGCGGCGCAGGCCACCGGGTGGCCGGAGTAGGTGTAGCCGTGGAAGAACTCGATGGCGCTTTCCGGGCCGCTCATGAAGGCCTCGAACAGGTGATCGGCGACGCACACCGCGCCCATCGGCACCGCGCCGTTGGTCAGGCCCTTGGCGCAGGTGAGGATGTCCGGCGTGACGCCCCAGCGTTCGGCGGCGAAGGCCTTGCCGACGCGACCGAAGCCGGTGATCACCTCGTCGAAGATCAGCAGGATGCCGTGTTTGGCGGTGATCTCGCGCAGACGCTGCAGGTAACCCAGCGGCGGCAGGATCACCCCGGCCGAGCCGGACATCGGCTCGACGATCACCGCGGCGATGTTTTCCGCGCCATGCAGCGTCACCAGCCGCTCCAGTTCGTCGGCGCGCTCGACGCCATACTGCGGCAGGCCACGACTGAAGGCGTTGCGCTGCAGATCGAGGGTATGCGGCAGGTGATCGACGCCCGGTAGCAGGGCACCGAAGGCGCGGCGATTGTTCGGCATGCCGCCGACCGAAATGCCACCGAAACCGACGCCGTGATAGGCCAGCTCACGGCCGATCAGGCGGGTGCGAGTGCCCTGGCCGATGGCGCGCTGGTAGGCCAGGGCGACCTTCAGCGCGGTATCCACCGATTCGGAGCCGGAGTTGGTGAAGAACACCCGGTTCAGCCCCGGTGGGGTGATGCGGCTGAGCTGCTCGGCCAGCTCGAATGGCAGCGGATGCCCCATCTGGAAGGTCGGTGCGAAGTCCATCTTGGCGATCTGCCGGCTCACCGCTTCGCTGATCTCGCGCCGGCCGTGACCGGCGTTGCAGCACCACAGCCCGGCGGTGCCGTCGAGGATCTGGCGGCCGTCGCTGGCGGTGTAGTACAGCCCCTCGGCGCTCTCCAGCAGTCGCGGGCCCGCCTTGAACTGGCGATTGGCGGTGAAGGGCATCCAGAAGTGATCGGGCGATGCGGTCGGATGAAGATCGTTGGCCATGACGGGCTCCGGCAAAGGCGGCAGTGCGGCGATGGGCATGCACCGGCGAGAGGCCGTGTGCACGGCGAAGGTCGTTCGAGTCTATGTTTAATAAAACGAACAAAACAAGGCACAAACGGCGGCGCCCGTAAAAAATATTGATAGCCCCCGCGCCGCTGGTTTAGGGTGCCTTTTCCCGCAGCCGAATAACCGCAAGAGGATGCCTCATGACCACCCTGACCCTCGCCGACTGGCAACAGCGTGCCCGTGACCTGCGCATCGAAGGCCGTGCCTTCATCCAGGGCGAATACACCGCGGCCGCGGGCGGCGCCCAATTCGACTGCATCAGCCCGATCGACGGTCGGCTGCTGGCGCAGGTGGCCAGCTGCGACCAGGCCGATGCCGAACGCGCCGTAGCCAGCGCGCGGGCCGCGTTCGAGGCAGGCAGCTGGGCGCTGCTGGCACCGGCCAAACGCAAGGCAGTCATGATCCGCTTCGCCGAGCTGCTGGAGGCGCACGCCGAGGAGCTGGCGCTGCTGGAAACCCTCGACATGGGCAAGCCGATCGGCGATTCGCTGACAGTGGACATTCCCGGCGCGGCGCGGGCGCTGCGCTGGAGCGGCGAGGCGATCGACAAGGTCTACGACGAAGTCGGGCCGACGCCGCACGACCAGCTCGGACTGGTCACCCGCGAGCCGGTCGGCGTGGTGGCGGCCATCGTGCCGTGGAATTTCCCGCTGATGATGGCCTGCTGGAAGCTCGGCCCGGCGCTGGCCACCGGCAACTCGGTGGTGCTCAAGCCGTCCGAGAAGTCGCCGTTGACCGCCATCCGCATCGCCCGGCTGGCGATCGAGGCGGGCATTCCGGCCGGCGTGCTCAACGTGCTGCCGGGCTACGGCCACACCGTCGGCAAGGCGCTGGCGCTGCACATGGACGTCGATACCCTGGTCTTTACCGGCTCCACGCGGGTGGCCAAGCAGCTGATGATCTACGCCGGCGAGTCGAACATGAAGCGCGTCTGGCTGGAGGCGGGCGGCAAGAGCCCGAACATCGTCTTCGCCGATGCGCCCGACCTGCAGGCGGCAGCGCAGGCGGCGGCGGGTGCGATCGCCTTCAATCAGGGCGAGGTCTGCACCGCCGGTTCGCGGCTGCTGGTGGAGCGTTCGATCAAGGCGCGCTTCCTGCCCATGGTGGTGGAGGCGCTCAAGGGCTGGAAGCCGGGCAACCCGCTGGACCCGGCAACCAACGTCGGCGCCCTGGTGGATACCCAGCAGCTCAATACCGTGCTCGGCTATATCGACGCCGGGCGTCAGGCCGGGGCGCAGGTGCTGATCGGCGGTCAGCGTACGCTGGAGGAAACCGGCGGGCTGTACGTCGAGCCGACCATCTTCGATGGCGTCGACAATGCGATGAAGATCGCCCAGGAAGAAATCTTCGGCCCGGTGCTCTCGGTGATCAGCTTCGACAGTGCCGAGGAAGCGGTGGCGATCGCCAACGACACGCCCTACGGCCTCGCTGCCGCGGTGTGGACCGCCGACCTGTCCAAGGCGCACCGCACCGCACGGGCGTTGCGCGCCGGCAGCGTGTGGGTCAACCAGTACGACGGCGGCGACATGACCGCGCCGTTCGGTGGCTTCAAGCAGTCCGGCAACGGCCGCGACAAGTCGCTGCACGCCTTCGACAAGTACACCGAGCTGAAGGCCACCTGGATCAAGCTCTGATGGCATCCGTAGGGTGGATGTCGCCTTTTACATCCACCTTGTTGCGCAGCCATGGTGGATCGATGAAGCGTGATCCACCCTACGGTTTGTGAGCGTTCAGCTAGCTTTGCCCCCACTGCCCGCTGCGGCGCATCGCCCCCCAGTGGTGCTTGCGCCGCGAGAACCACTGCCAGAGCCCGCGGCAGCGCCAGAGCGTGTTGAGCTGGCGATAGCCGAAATTCTCCAGTACCGCCATCAGGAACAGCCGCAGCATGTCGCGGCGCCGTTCGTAGACGCGAAACGACAGGGTTTCCAGCAGAAGCCCGTTGACCGACAGCAGGATGCCCATGCCGATGGCCACCAGCAGGAACGCCGCCAGCGCCGCATAGGACACCGCGCCGACGGCGAAGCCACCGAGCATGAACGCGTAACCGGCCAGCTCGATCAGCGGCCCCAGCCACTCGAACAGCGCCATGAACGGCCAGGCCAGCCAACCGGCCGCGCCGCCGCGCAGGCTGAAGGCCAGCCGTGCGTGCCGGCTCAGGCTTTCGGCCAGCCCGCGTTGCCAGCGGCTGCGCTGGCGGCCGAGGGTGCCGGGGTCTTCGGGGCATTCGGTCCAGCAGATCAGCGCGCATGGCATGGCGTCCGGATTCGGGCTATGGAGTTGGACTCGCGAGGTGCGCGGTGGTTCGGCGGTCAGCCGGCGCTGGCGATGCGGACCTGGTTGCGGCCGTCGCGCTTGGCGACGTACAGCGCCTGATCGGCCTGTTCGAGCAGCACGGCCGGCGGGGTCTCGCCGTCGGTGGCGCTGATGCCGGCGCTGAGCGAGACGGTGAAGCTGCGCGCGTCGCTGGCGTTGAAGGTCAGCGTGGCAAAGCGCTCGCGAATCTCGTCGAAGATGCGTCGCGCCTCCTCAGCGGTGCATTCGGGCAGCACCGCGACGAACTCCTCGCCGCCGTAGCGGCCGAGGCTGTCGATCCGCCGCAGGCGCTGCCGCAGCAGATTGGCCAGCGCGCGAATGACGCTGTCGCCGGCGGCGTGGCCGTAGCGGTCGTTGACCTGCTTGAAGTGGTCGAGGTCGAGCATTACCACGCTGGTCGGCTTGCTGGCGCGGCTGGCGCGCTGCACTTCGATGGCCAGCTGGTCCTTGATGTCGGCGTGCTTGAGCAGGCCGGTCAGGCTGTCGCACGACAGCGCGGTGCTCAGCGAGCGGGCGCGCTGGGCGTGGGAGTACACCGCGGCGATCAGTTCGCCGTCGCCCAGCGGCTTGCTGAGGAAGTCGTCGCCGGCCTTGAGCAGCGCGGCCATCTGCCGGTTGATATCGGTCTCGGCGGACAGGTAGATGATCGTCACCCGCAGCCATTCGTCGTGCAGGCGGATCATCTGCGCCAGCTCCGGGCCGCTGCAGCCGGGCATGTCGACATCCAGCACCAGCACCTCGGGATTGAAGGTGTGCATCAGCTCCAGCACGCGTTGCGGCTCGCTGAGCGTCTGCACCTGCATCTGCGAGTTGCGCAGCACCAGGCTGTAGCGCTCGGCCAGGGCGTGGTCGTCGTCAACGATCAGCACGCGATAGGGTTCGCCCTGCTGACGGTTGAGGCAGCGTTCCAGGCTGTTCTCCAGCTGGGCGAGGTCCAGCGGCCGCGAGAAGAAGCCCTGAGCGCCGGCACGCACGGCGGCCAGCTGGCTGGCGAAGCCGGCGTTCGTGTGGATCGCCAGCATCGGCAGCGCGGTGCCCAGGCGCTGTTGCAGCGCGGCGATCGGCAGCAGCTCGTCGTCGCGGCTGACGCTGACGATCAGCGCATCGGGCAGCTGCTGCTCGACGGCCTGCTGCAGCGTGGCGAAATCGCGGCACAGCAGCGTTTCGTAGCCGAAGTTGTCCAGCGTCTGCGCCATGCCGGCGCCCGCGACGGCATCGCTTTCCAGCAGATAGATGCGGCAGCCCGGCAGCGGCTCGTCGTGCAGCTCGCTGGGGCCGAGGTCGGACACCGCATGACCGTCGTGCCAGGCAAATTCGGCGAACTGGCGCACGGCGCGGGCGAACGCACCGAGCGCCTGCGCGCTCGGCTTGCTGCTGTCGAGCCAGCGGTTGGCGCGTTGTTCGAGCACGCGGGCGCGCTCGCCGAGCGGGCCGAAGCCGAAGCTGCCCGCGGCGCCGGCCAGCTTGTGCAGCTGCTCGCGGATCCGCCGCACTTGCTCGCGGCGTTGCGCCGGCGTGCCGCTGTGCTGCAGTTCGCCGGCCAGCTCGCCAAGCGCCGGTAGCTCGTGGCGCAGGCGTTCGGCGAACTGCTCGTTCTGCAGTTGCAGCTGGCGCTGCAGTTCGGCGAGTGCGCCCTCAGACAGCATGGTGACACTCCTCCCAGATGGTGCGCAGCCGGGCGGCCAGTTGCAGTGGATCGAACGGTTTGTGCAGCACGGCGCGCATACCCAGTCGGGACAGCTCGTCGTGTTCCTCGAACTGCAGGTTGCCGGTCAGGAACACCACGGGCACGTCGCTCAGGTCGATGCGTTCGGCGAGCTGGCGCAGCAACTCGACGCCGTCCATCTGCGGCAGCATCACGTCCAGCAGGATCAGTTGCGGAGCGAATGCCTCGACCTGCTCCAGCGCGGCCTGACCGGACGGGCAGCTGAGCACCTCGAAGCCGCCGAGCTTTTCCAGCGCGATGCGGGTGATCACCTGGATCGACGGTACGTCCTCGACATGCAGAATGCGTTTGAGCTCTCTCATCGGGCGCCTTCCTCGGCCGTCGCGGATGGCTCGCAGGGCAGTTCGAACCAGAAACAGGCGCCCTCGCCTTCGACCGAATCGAAGCCGATGCGTCCGCCCATGTGCTCGATCAGCTCCTTGCTGATCGCCAGGCCCAGGCCGGTGCCGCCCTGCTGGCGACTGTCGGACGAGTCGGCCTGGGCGAACTTCTGGAACACCCGCTCGCGAAAACCGGCGGGGATTCCCGGACCCCGGTCTCGGACGCTGACGCGTACCCGGTCGTCACGTCGCTCGGCACGCAGCTCGACGGTTTCCCCAGGCGGAGAGAATTTCGCCGCATTGGCCAGCAGGTTGCTCAGCACCTGATGCAGGCGCCGGTCGTCGACACGCACCCGCAGGGCCTCGCCGGGCTGTAGCCGAAAGTGCACGCCGTGGCGTTCGGCGTAGCCGCGATTGCCGCTCAGCGCCTGCTGCAGCAGCGGTTGCAGCGCCTGCACGCGTGGGACGAAGCGCATCTTGCCGGCGGCCAGCTTGTCCATGTCGAGCAGGTCGTCGATCAGCGCGCCGAGCCGCTGGCTGTTCTGGTAGGCGATGTCCAGCAGCTCGCGCATCTCGCCCGGCACCACGCCCATTACATCGGAGCCGAGCAGCGCCAGCGCGCCGGTGATGGAGGTCAGCGGGGTGCGCAGTTCGTGGCTGACGGTGGAGATGAACTCACGCTGCAGCCGTTCGATGCGCTTGCGTTCGGTAATGTCGTGCAGCACCGCCACCGCGCCCATCGGCTCGCCGGCGGAGGTGTACAGCGGGTCGGCGTTGACCAGCACGTGGCGCGGCGCGTCGCCGGCGATCAGGGTCATTTCCTCGTTGCTGATGCGCTCGCCGTGCAGCGCGCGCCACAGCGGAATCCGCTCGGCTGGCATCGGCGTCACGCCGTCGGGCAGGCACAGCCGGTAATGCGCGCTCCACTCCTGCACGTGGATCGGCAGCACATCGGCGCGGTGCCACTGCTTGGCCTTCTCGTTGAACAGCGTCAGGTAGCCGGCCGCGTCGCAGGCGATGACGGCTTCGGACAGCGCCTCGAGCAGGCGGCGGTTCATTTCCTGCTGCTTGTCCAGCTCCAGTTGCTCGGCCTTGCGCGCGGTGATGTCGGTGACCAGGCCGTGCCAGAGCACCGAGCCGTCGGCCTGCGGCAGCGGCGTGGCGCGCGCTTCGATCCAGATCAGGCCCTTGCGCGGGTGATCGATGCGGTGTTCGGCATGCCAGCTGCTCAGGCTGGAGGTGGCCTGGCGAATGCTGCGCAGCAGGGCCGGACGGTCCGCGAGCGGCACCCGCGTGAAGATCGGCGCGATGCTGGTGCTCAGCTCGGCGGGCGTCAGCGCGTAGATCGCCTCGACCCCTTCGCTGACGTAGAGGAAGCGTCCCGGTGCGTTCGGCCGCCACTGGAACTGGAAGAGCATGCCCGGCACCTGCGCGGCGATCTGCTGCAGGCGCAGGCGCAGCTGCTCCTGATAGGCCAGGTCGTAGGCGCTGATCAGGTAGCCGCGCGGCGCGTCCTGTTCGTCGCGGATCGGTGCGACGCTGAGCAGCACCGGCACTTCGGCGCCGTTGCGATGGCGCAGCTGCCAGCGCGACATTTCCCGCCGGCAGTTGGGCAGCGGCGTGGTGAGCGCGGCGAAGTCGCTGTCCAGCGAGCGGCCCAATTCGGCGCTCAGCACCGCGGCGTGCCGCTGCAGCGCGCGCGGGTCGAACAGCCCGACTAGCGGCTGGCCGAGCAGCTCCTGCTGGCTGAAGCCGAGCAGCCGCTCGGCGGTGGGGGTGAGGCTGGCGATATGGCCGTCGATGTCGGTGACCAGCACCGCCGAGGTGGTGCTGTCGAGCATCGCTTGCTGCAGCGCGGCCTGTTCGGCGTGCCGGTGTGCCAGCAGGCGCGCCTCGAACAGGCGCATGACCTGGCGGCTCAGACGCGCCAGGGTGTCGCGCTGCTCGGCGTCGAGCTGGCGCGGCTGGCGGTCGATGACGCAGAGCGTGCCGAGCTGGTAGCCATCCGGGGTATTCAGCGGCGCGCCGGCGTAGAAGCGGATGTGCGGTTCGCCGGTGACCAGCGGGTTATCGGCGAAGCGTGGGTCCTGTTGCGCATCGGCGACTTCGAAGATGCCGCTGCCGGCGATGGTGTGCGTGCAGAAGGAGATTTCCCGCGGGGTTTCGCTGACCCCCAGGCCCACCCGGCTCTTGAACCACTGGCGACGCTCGTCGACCAGCGAGATCAGCGCGATCGGCGTCCCGCACAGGCGCGCGGCGAGCACGGTGAAGTCGTCGAACTGGTCTTCCTCCGGCGTATCGAGGATCTCGTAGCGCAGCAGCGCCGCCAGCCGCGACAGCTCGCGGGGCGCGGAGGGCGCCGGGGGTGACGCTGGGCTCGGTGGCGTTGACTGCATGGAAGCCTGCACGGTTGCTTGGATCGGGTGGCTAGCGCCCCAGGGGCTGTCGAGGTTTCGTCGCGAGCCGCGTTGCCGCGCCGCATGTCGCCAGCCCGGCGCGGGACGACGGTGACTCAACAGACCCTAGTATCGGCCAGCCGCCCAGATGCTGCGAATCTGATCGGCCAGGCGCATCGGATCGAACGGTTTGATGATCACGTCGCGGGCGCCGAGGCTGCGCAGGTGTTCGATCTCGCGCGGCTGCACCTTGGCGGTCATGAAGGCCACCGGCACCTGCGTCAGATCGATGCGTTCGCTCAGGCACCGCAGTGTCTGCGGACCGTCCATGCCCGGCATCATAACGTCCAGCAGGATGAAGTCGGGGGCGAAGGTCTCGACTTCGTCCAGGGCCTGCGTGCCCGAGGCGCAGGAGAGCACCTGAAAGCCGCCAACCACTTCGAGCGCAAGGCGGGCCACGGCCTGGATGGACGGATCGTCCTCGACGTGGAGGATGCGTCGTAGCTCACTCATGCGATGTTCTCCGGTGGTTGCCAATCGGTTCGTTGGGGCGCTCGAACGGTGCGGGTGTGGCGACGGGCAGCTCGAACCAGAAGCAGGCGCCCTGACCGGCCACGGAGTCGAAACCGATGCGCCCGCCCATGTGCTCGATCAGCTCCTTGCTGATCGCCAGGCCCAGGCCGGTGCCGCCCTTCTGTCGGGTATCGGACGAATCGGCCTGGGAAAATTTCTCGAAGATCCGCGCGCGAAACGCCTCCGGCACGCCGGGGCCCTGGTCGCGCACGCCGATCCAGACCCGCGCGCCGCGCCGTTCGCTGCTCAGTTCGACCACGCCGTCGGCCGGCGAGAACTTGATGGCGTTGGTCAGCAGGTTGGCCAGTACCTGCTGCAGACGATCCTCGTCGACATTGACCAGCGGGTCCGCTTCACCGCGCAGAACCAGCCGCACATTTTGCTGCCCGGCATAACCGCGGTTGTTGGCCAGCGCCTGTTCCAGCAGCGGGCGCAGCGGTTGTACGCGCAGGGCAAAGGTCATCTTGCCGGCGACCAGCTTGTCCATGTCCAGCAGGTCGTCGATCAGCCGACCCAGGCGCAGGCTGTTCTGCTGGGCGATGGCGAGCATGTCGCGCATCGGCGCCGGCGCCTCGCCGAGCGCGCCGCCGGTGATCAGCCCGAGCGCGCCGGCAATGGAGGTCAGCGGCGTGCGCAGTTCGTGACTAACGATGGAGACCAGCTCGCTCTTCAGTCGTTCGATGCGCTTGCGCTCGGTGATGTCGCGCACCAGGCCGATGAACTTGCATTCGCCGTGGTGGGTGATCTGCGACACGCGCAGCTCGATGGTGAAGGTTTCGCCATTGCTGCGCAGCGCGGTCAGCTCGCGGTTCTGTTCCAGCGCGCGGGGGATGCCGCGCCGGGCGTAGGTGTCGAGGTAGCCGTCATGCGCCGAGCGATCGGGCTCGGGCATCAGCATCGACAGGTTGCGCCCGAGCACCTGCGCGGCGCTGTAGCCGAACACGGTCTCGGCGGCGTGGTTGAAGGTTTCGATGATGCCGCGCTGGTCGATGATGATGATCGCGTCGATGACGTTGGCGATCAGCATGCTCAGGTAGCGCTCGCGCTCCTGCATGTCTTGCTGGGCGCGGCGGTGCGCGGTGACGTCCCAGATGAAGCCTTCGCACCACGCTTCGCCGCTGTCGGCGTCGTGCAGCAGCCGGCCGCGCTCGCGCAGCCAGAGCCCGCGGCCGCTGGCGTCGCGGATGCGGTAGGTGAGTTCGTAGACGTCCTGGCCCGCCGGGCGCCGCGCCTGCGGCCGGTCGTCGGGATGGACCAGGCTCAGGTAACTGCGCGCGCGCTCGCCGCTCAGGTGCGCTGCCGGATAGCCGGTCAGGCGTTCGATGCCGTCGCTCAGGTAGTGCATGCGGCGTTCGGCGTCGTCGCTGCAGCGATAGACCGCGCCGGGCAGGTTGCTGACCATGCCGCGGTAGCGACTCTCGCTCTGCTGCAGCGCGCGGGTGGCGTGCATCAGCTCGGTGATCTCGGTGACGACGCCGTGCCAGAGCACCGAGCCGTCGGCGAGCGTCTCGGCGCTGGCGCGGCCCTCCAGCCAGAGCGTGCCGCGCTGCGGGTTGTCGAGGCGGAATTCGGTGGCGGCGCTGCCTTCGCGGATCGCGCGGATCAGCGTGTGACGCAGGCGCGGCAGATCGTCGGGTTGCACGCTGCGCATCGCCAGGTGCGGATCGCCGATCAGCTCGGTGGCGTTCTGACCATACAGCGCACTGGCGCCTTCGCTGATATAGAGGAAGGCGTAGCGGCCGTCGGCGTAGCGTTTGAGCTGGAAGACCATGCCCGGCAGCAGGCTGGCGATCTTCTGCGCGCGTTCGAGCATGCGCTGGTGGTTGCGGGCCTGTTGCTGCTGGCTGAGGCGGTGCTGTTCTTGGACGATCAGGCGCCGTTGCAGCAGGAACACCAGCAGCCACAGCAGCAGCTCGGCGATCAGCCAGGCCATGCCCCATTTCAGCAGTACCAGTTCCTCGGCCCGCGCGCGCTCGGCGACCAGTGCGCTGATGTCGCGCCAGACCAGCGCGGCGGCCACGGGTGCGCGCGCCGCCTGCTGCTGCCGGGTATCGTGCAGCGGAATCTGGTTGACCAGAAAGCTGCGCCCGTCCGCCTCCAGCACGCGCTGCGCCATGCCGCTCGCTGGTGCCGGCAGCAGCTCCCGCTGCGCCCATTGCAGCACCTGCGTGGCCGAGTGGCCGACGAGCAGCCAGTCGCTGTCACGGCCCAGCTGGGCGCCGACCGGCGGCGGCACCTGTGCCGCAAGCAACGCCTTGCGATCGACGATCAGCGCCAGGCCGGCGCCCAGCTGCTCGCCCAGCTCGTCCAGCCGGGGCAGGGCATCGAAGCCGACCTCCAGCGCGCCGATGACCTCGCCGGCGGCCTCACCCTCACCGCGTAGCGGCACGATGCTGCGATTGCTGGCGCCCTGGCGGCCAATGTCCAGGCCGACCTGGGGATGCCCTTCACGCAGCGCCGCGGCGAGCAGCGGGCGCTGTGCGGCCTGGGGATCGCCGTAGGCATCGGGTCGCTGCATGCGCAGCACGTTGTAGCCGTCCGTACCCCAGAACAGCTGCAGTTGCGTGCCCTGCTGGGGCTGCATGGCCTGCCACGCCGGCAGCAGGTAGTCGCGCAGCCGCAGCCGCAGGACGCGTACCCGCGAATCGCTCCAGGGCGTGCCGGTACGCAGCAGCTGGTCGAGCTGGCGCATCGCCGCGAGTACCCGCGGATCTTCCGCCAGCGTGGCGGCGAGCGTCTGCGCCTGACGTTCCTGGCCGCGCTGCGCGCTTTGCAGCGTGAGGCTTTGCAGGTTGCCCTGGTTGCTGACTTCCAGTTTCCACAGTGCCGCGCGGCCGAAATGGTCGTTGAGCGCCACTGCGCCGAACAGCAGCACCAGCAGCAGGCTACCGAGGCCGAACAGTCGCCGGGGCTTGGGCAGACGCAGAAAGGTCATGCGCATGGAGCGTTCCGACAGCAGCGGTGTGCGGCTGCACGGCACACGGGAGAAGGAGCGTCAGACAGATGCTGCATCGCCGGCAGATTCCAGAAACAAACGGGTGATGGCGTACTGACATCATGAGGGCGTGAATTGTAGACCAACTCGTGCGGCGGTTTGCAGGGGCCGGCGCCAACATGTTGGTCATCACACCCCAAGGGCGGCGGAAAATCAGCTGCCAGGCGACGGTCGGTCTTGTTCGCGGTTTCTGCGAGATGCGCCGCCCGCGTTGCCCGCTCGCGACCTTTCGGACGGCGCAAGCGACCGTTGGGTGCCGCCCCGGAACTTTGTCGGTTGCCGACTCTCTGAACAGCTTCTTGAATCATTGAAGCTGCTGCGGCAGACGGTTGCGGCGGGTTGGGACGAGCACATGCAGTTGGCGAGCAAGCGAAGCGAAAAGGGGATAGGGATGCTGCCGGGCGTAGATGCACAGACGCTGATGGCACTGATGCATGCGCGCGGCGAGGTGGCGCGCCTGAGCGCGCGCGATCAGCTGTTCAGCACCCTGCTTGGCGGCGTCAACGCCGTGCTCTGGGCCTTCGACTGGCAGGCGCAGCGGATGGTTTACGTCAGCCCGGCCTACGAGCAGATCTTCGGCCGCTCGGCGGCGCTGCTGCTGGCCGACTACGGCGAGTGGCGCAACAGCATCTACCCGGATGACCTGGACTATGCACAGAAGAGCCTGCTCGAGGTGCTCGACGAGGGTGCCGTGGAAACCCGCGAGTACCGCATCATCCGCGGCGACGGCCAGCTGCGCTGGCTGAGCGACAAGTGTTTCCTCGGTCGGCGTGCCGAGAATGGCCAGGGACCGATCATCGTCGGCATCGCCGAGGACATCACCGAGAAGAAACAGCTCGAAGGCGAGCTGCAGCGCCTGGCGACCACCGACGTGCTGACCCAGAGCAGCAATCGCCGGCACTTCTTCGACTGCGCCCAGCGCGAATTCGAGCATGCCCAGCAGTTCGCTTCGCCACTGGCGTTCCTGCTGCTGGATATCGATGACTTCAAGCGCATCAACGACACTCACGGCCATCCGATCGGCGACCAGGTGTTGCAGCGCGTGGCACAGTGCGGCGCCTCGGTGCTGCGCCGCGGTGACGTGTTCGGTCGCATCGGCGGTGAGGAATTTGCCGCGGTGCTGCCCGGCTGCCAGCCGGACCTGGCCGAACAGATCGCCCAGCGCCTGCAGCGCGAAATCCAGCGCCTGTCGTTCGCCCTGCCGAACGGGACGCGCTTCAGCGTCACCGCGAGCTTCGGCCTGACCTACCTGCGGGCCGACGACACCGAACTGGCGTCGGTATTCGCCCGCGCCGATGCGGCGATGTACAAGGCCAAGCGACTCGGCAAGAACCAGGTCATCGTCGCCTAGCCGGCGCGCACCTTGCCGCGACCTACGGTTGCGGCTGCTGCTGGGTGATGCAGTGGATGTTGCCGCCGCCCAGCAGAATCTCCCGTCCCGGCACCATCACCACCTCCCGCTCGGGAAACAGCCGGCGCAGAATGGCCTCGGCCTCGCTGTCGTGCGGGTCGTCGAAGCTCGGCGCAACGATGCCACCGTTGACGATGAGGAAGTTCACGTAGCTGCCGGCCAGGCGGATCGTTGCGGCGCGTGTCTGGCTGCCTTCGGCCGGCTTTACGCCGGCGCATTCTTCCTCGGTCGCATACAGTGGGCCGGGAATCGGCATCTTGTGCACTTTGATCGCGCGACCGCGGGCGTCGCGGGCCTGGTCGAGGCAGCGCAGCGCCTGCTGGCAGCGCTCGAAGTTGGGGTCGTTGACATCGTCGGTCCAGGCCAGCAATACCTCGCCGGGCCGCACGAAGCAGCAGAAGTTGTCGACGTGGCCGTCGGTCTCGTCGTTGTACAGGCCCCACGGCAGCCAGATCACCTTGTCGATGGCCAGGTGCTCGGCGAGCACCGCCTCGATTTCCTCGCGTGACAGCTGCGGGTTGCGGTTGCGGTTGAGCAGGCATTCCTCGGTGGTGATCAGCGTGCCTTCGCCGTCGACGTGGATCGAGCCGCCCTCGAGCACGAAACCTTCGGTGCGGTAGCGCTCGCAGCGTTCCAGTTCGAGGATCTTCTGCGCCACTTCATCATCGCGCTGCCAGTCGGCATACAGCCCGCCATCCTCGCCACCCCAGGCGTTGAAGCTCCAGTCGACGCCGCGCAGGCCGCCCTTGCCGTCGATGACGAAGGTCGGCCCGGTGTCGCGCACCCAGGCGTCGTCGCTGCTGATTTCCACCACGCGGATGCGCGGATCGTCGAGCTGCTCGCGGGCGGCCAGGTATTGCGCGGCCGAGGCGCACACAGTCACCGGCTCGAAACGCGCGATGGCCTTGGCCACGGCGGTGAAGGCCTGCTGCGCCGGGCCGGCGTCGTTGCGCCAGTTGTCCGGGCGCTCCGGCCAGACCATCCAGGTCTGGCTGTGCGGCGCCCATTCGGCGGGCATGTGGAAGCCGTCTTGGCGGGGCGTGGAGGTGAGGGTGGTCATCGCGATCTCTCTCGTAGGGTGGAAAACCGCGCAGCGTTTTCCACCGAGGGTGCAACCGGTGGAAAAGGCCGTTGGCCATTTTCCACCCTGCGTTCATTCCGACGGCGTCTGACCGTCGAGGGTGCGGATCGGCCCGTAGAGGTTCGGCCGGCGGTCGCGGAACACGCCCCAGGCGCTGCGGATGTGCTCCAGCTGGTCGAGATCGAACTGGTGCACCAGCACGCCCTCGCTGGTCTCGTCCATTTCCTCGACCTTGGCGCCGAACTGATCGGCGATGAACGACGAGCCGTAGAAGGTGATGTCGTAGCCGTCCTGCTCCTCTTTACCGACGCGGTTGCTGGCGATCAGCGGCATCAGGTTGGCGCCGGCATGGCCCTGCTGCACGCGCTGCCAGTGGTCGCGCGAGGTGATGTTCGGGTCATGCGGTTCGCTGCCGATGGCGGTGGGGTAGAACAGCAGCTCGGCGCCCATCAGCGCCATGCTGCGGGCGGTCTCGGGGAACCACTGGTCCCAGCAGATGGCCACACCGATGCGCGCATAGTGGGTCTGCCAGACCTTGAAGCCGCTGTCGCCGGGGTTGAAGTAGTACTTCTCGTGGTAGCCGGGGCCATCCGGGATGTGGCTCTTGCGGTAGACGCCGAGCAGCGCGCCGTCGGCGTCGATGATGGCGATGCTATTGAAGCGCGCGCGGCCGGCCAGCTCGAAGAAGCTGATCGGCAGCACCACCTTGAGTTCGGCGGCGACTTTCTGGAAATGCCGGATCGCCGGATTGTCCTCGATCGAGGTGGCCAGCTGCAGGTATTCGGGGTTGGGCTTCTGGCAGAAGTAGGGGGTCTCGAACAGTTCCTGAATCAGGATGATCTGCGCGCCCTTGGCGGCGGCTGCGCGCACCAGCTTCTCGGCGTTGGCGATATTCGCCTGGCGATCCCAGGAGCAGGCCATCTGAGTGGCGGCGACAGTGACGGTACGGGACATGGGCTGGCCTCGCGGGAAAATGATGGTTCGGTCAGGAATGGAGTGATTCTAGGCGAGATTGTTCGGCGCCGGGCAGGGGGCGGCCGCTCGCGGCGCCGCGCTGCACGCCCGTTCGGGCGCGCGGCAGCGGGGCCGGTGGATCAGACGGTATGCAGGTACCAGTTGTATTCGAGGTCGGAGATCGAATGCTCGAACTCGGCCAGTTCGCTTTCCTTGCAGGCGACGAAGATGTCGATGTAATCCGGGCTGATGTAGCGCGCCATGATCTCGCTGTCGTCGAGCTGGCGCAGCGCGTCGCGCAGGTTGGACGGCAGGCTCGGTTCCACCTGTTCGTAGGAGTTGCCCTCGATCGGCGCATTCGGCTCGATGCGGTTGGTCAGCCCGTGGTGGATGCCGGCCAGCACCGCCGCCAGCAGCAGGTAGGGGTTGGCATCGGCGCCGGCGACGCGGTGCTCGATGCGTACGGCGTCCGGGCTGTCGGTCGGCACGCGCAGCGCCACGGTGCGGTTGTCCAGGCCCCAGCAGGGTGCATTGGGCACGTAGAACTGTGCGCCGAAGCGGCGGTAGGAGTTGACGTTGGGGCAGAGGAAGGCCATCGATGCGGCCATCGTCTCCTGCACACCGCCGATGGCGTGGCGCAGGGCCTGGCTCTCCAGCGGGTTGTCGGTAGCGAAGATATTGTTACCGTCCTTGTCCAGCAGCGAGATGTGCACGTGCAGCCCGTTGCCGGCCTGGCCCGGATAGGGCTTGGCCATGAAGGTGGTGTCCATTTCGTGGTCGTAGGCGATGTTCTTGATCAGCCGCTTGAGCAGCACCGCGTAGTCGCACGCCTTGATCGGATCGGCGACATGATGGAGGTTGACCTCGAACTGCGCCGGGGCGCTCTCCTTGACGATGGCGTCGGCCGGAATGCCCTGCTCCTTGGCGCCTTCGAGAATGTCCTGCAGACAGTCGACGTACTCGTCGAGGTCGTCGATCAGGTAGACCTGGGTCGACTGCGGGCGCTTGCCGGAGATCGGCGAGCGCGGCGGTTGTGGTCGGCCGTTCACGTTCTCCTGATCGATCAGGTAGAACTCCAGCTCGAAGGCGGCGCAGATGGTCAGGCCCAGTTCGTCGAAGCGGCTCACCACTTGGCGCAGTACCTCACGCGGGTCGGCGAAGAACGGCTCGCCATCACGCTCGTGCATGGTCATCAGCAGCTGTGCGGTGGGGCGACGCTGCCAGGGTTCGCGGCTGAGCGTGTTGGGAATCGGGAAGCAGGTGCGGTCCGAATCACCGATGTCCATGCCCAGACCGGAGCTTTCCACGGTGATGCCGTTGATATCCAGGGCAAACAGCGAGGCGGGCAGGTTGATGCCTTTCTCGTACACCTTGTGCAGGCTGGCGCGTTCGATGCGCTTGCCACGCACGACGCCATTCATGTCTGCAATGAGGAGGTCGATGTAGAGCACCTCCGGGTGTTCCTTGAGAAACGCGTTCGCTTCGTTGAGCTGAACGGCACGCGGCGGGGGAAGCATGATGAAGCACCTTAATTGTTAAAAATTTCAATCATCAGACTGCTCGGTTAGGAGTCAATCCGAAAGCCTGAAGCCTGTCAATAGCCCTCCGGGACGCCCCATGATGGCCCAGAGTGGGCACTTGCGGGGCATTTTCGTCTCCAGCGTGCGATGTGGAAAAAACCACGAGATCGCCGCTCCGTTCGGCTATTGTCTATAAAAATGAACAAGACTACTCTCCGGTAAGCCATCAACCGGAAGACGAGCATCCCATGTCGCGCAAGCCCCTGATCGGCGTTTCCGCCTGCACCCGCATGATCGGCCAGCACGGTTTTCATATTGCCGGCGACAAATATCTGCGCGCCGCCGCGGTCGCCGGTGTGCCGCTGATCATCCCCGCGCTGGACGAACTGATCGACCAGGCCACGCTGCTGGAAAGCCTTGATGGCCTGCTGTTCACCGGCTCGCCGTCGAACGTCGAGCCGCAGCATTACGCCGGGCCGCAGAGCGCGCCGGGCACGCCGCACGATCCGCCGCGCGACCGCCTGACCCTGCCGCTGATCCGCGCGGCCGTGCATGCCGGTATTCCGGTGTTCGGCATCTGTCGCGGTTTCCAGGAAATGAACGTGGCCTTCGGTGGCAGCCTGTTGCAAAAAGTGCACGAGGTGGAGCCCTACCAGGACCATCGCGAGAACCCCGAGGCACCGCTCGATGACCAGTACGGCCTCAGCCATGACCTGCACGTACAACCCGGCGGCCTGCTCGATCGCCTCGGCCTGCCGCCGCTGGTACGCGTCAATTCGGTGCATGGCCAGGGCGTCGAACGCCTGGGCGAGGGCCTGCGCATCGAGGCGCTGGCGCCGGACGGTCTGATCGAGGCGTTCTCGGTGGAGGATGCCCGCAGTTTCGCCCTCGGCGTACAGTGGCATCCGGAATGGAAGGTGCACGAGCACCCGCATTACCTGGCGTTGTTCCAGGGCTTCGCCGAAGCCTGTCGGGAACGCGCGAGACAGCGCTGATCGGACGCGGCGCCAACACCCAACCCGAGGTCATCATGACTACCCAGCTCGACCAGCTCACCAGCTGGCTCAAAGAACGCAAGATCACCGAAGTGGAATGCCTGATCAGCGACCTGACCGGCATCGCCCGCGGCAAAATCTCCCCGACCAGCAAGTTCCTCGGCGAGAAGGGCATGCGCCTGCCCGAGAGCGTGCTGCTGCAGACCGTCACCGGCGATTACGTCGAGGACGACATTTATTACGAACTGCTCGACCCGGCCGACATCGACATGTTCTGCCGCCCCGATCCCAATGCGGTGTTTCTTGTGCCCTGGGCCATCGAGCCCACCGCCCAGGTGATCCACGACACCTACGACAAGATGGGCAACCCCATCGAGCTGTCGCCGCGCAACATCTTGAAGCGCGTGTTGAAGCTGTACGCCGACCGCGGCTGGCAGCCGATCGTTGCGCCAGAGATGGAGTTCTACCTGACCAGCCGCTGCGAAGACCCGGACCTGCCGTTCCAGCCGCCGATCGGCCGTTCCGGCCGCCAGGAGACCGGCCGCCAGTCGTTCTCCATCGACGCGGCCAACGAGTTCGATCCGTTGTTCGAGGACATGTACGACTGGTGCGAGGCCCAGGGCCTGGACCTCGATACGCTGATCCACGAGGAAGGCACCGCGCAGATGGAGATCAACTTCCGTCATGGCGAGGCGCTGCATCTGGCCGATCAGATCCTGGTGTTCAAGCGCACCATGCGCGAGGCCGCGCTCAAACACAACGTCGCCGCCACCTTCATGGCCAAACCGATGACCGGTGAGCCGGGCAGCGCGATGCACCTGCACCAGAGCGTGGTGGACATCGAAACCGGGCGCAACATCTTCTCCAACCCGGACGGCTCGATGAGCCAGCTGTTCCTGCACCACGTCGGCGGATTGCAGAAATACATCCCCGAGCTGCTGCCGCTGTTCGCCCCCAACGTCAACTCGTTCCGCCGCTTCCTGCCCGATACCTCGGCGCCGGTGAACGTCGAGTGGGGCGAGGAGAACCGCACCGTCGGCCTGCGCGTGCCGGATTCCGACCCGCAGAACCGTCGCCTGGAAAACCGCCTGCCGGGCGCCGACGCTAACCCTTACCTGGCCATCGCCGCCAGCCTGCTGTGCGGTTACATCGGCATGGTCGAGGGCATCAACCCGAGCCCGCCGGTCAAGGGGCGCGGCTACGAGCGCCGCAACCTGCGCCTGCCGCTGACGCTGGAAGCGGCGCTGGAGCGCATGGAGAACTGCCGCGAGCTGCGCAAATACCTGAGCCCAAAGTTCATCACCGGCTACGTCGCGGTCAAGCGCACCGAGCAGGAGAACTATCACCGGGTCATCAGCTCCTGGGAGCGCGAGTTCCTGATGCTCTCGGTGTAACGAACTGCCGTAGGGGTGGATGACGCGGTGCTCATCCACCGACCACTCACATAGGCAAAAAGAGGTGACTCGATGAGCGATTCGCAAACCCTGCATTGGCAAGCCCTGAGCCGCGACCACCACTTGCCGCCGTTCACCGACTACAAGGCGCTGAACGCCAAGGGCACGCGCATCATCACCAGGGCTTCCGGCGTCTACCTGTGGGACAGCGAGGGCCACAAGATTCTCGATGCCATGGCCGGTCTGTGGTGCGTCAACGTCGGCTACGGTCGCGAGGAGCTGGTCGAGGCCGCGGCGAAGCAGATGCGCGAACTGCCCTACTACAACCTGTTCTTCCAGACCGCTCACCCGCCGGCGGTGGCCCTGGCCAAGGCGATCGCCGACATCGCGCCGGCCGGAATGAACCATGTGTTCTTCACCGGCTCGGGCTCGGAAGCCAACGACACCGTGCTGCGCATGGTGCGCCATTACTGGGCGATCAAGGGCCAGCCGGCGAAGAAGGTGATCATCGGCCGCTGGAACGGCTATCACGGCTCGACCATCGCCGGCGCCAGCCTTGGCGGCATGAAGGCCATGCACGAGCAGGGTGACGGCCCGATCCCAGGCATCGAGCATATCGACCAGCCCTACTGGTTCGGCGAGGGCGGCGACATGAGCCCGGAAGAGTTCGGCGTACGCATCGCTGACCAGCTGGAACAGAAGATTCTCGAGGTCGGCGAGGACAAGGTCGCCGCCTTCATCGCCGAACCGATCCAAGGCGCCGGCGGCGTGATCATCCCCCCCGAGAGCTACTGGCCGCGGGTCAAGGAAATTCTCGCGCGCTACGACATCCTCTTCATCGCCGACGAGGTCATCTGCGGCTTCGGCCGTACCGGTGAGTGGTTCGGCAGCGACTACTACGGCCTCGAGCCGGATCTGATGCCCATCGCCAAGGGCCTGACCTCGGGGTACATCCCGATGGGCGGCGTGGTGGTGCGCGATGAAGTGGTGCGCACGCTCAACGAGGGCGGCGAGTTCTACCATGGCTTCACCTATTCGGGGCATCCGGTGGCCGCTGCGGTGGCGTTGGAGAACATCCGCATCCTGCGCGAGGAGAAGATCGTCGAGCGGGTCAAGACGAAGACGGCACCTTATTTGCAATCTCGCTGGCAGGAACTTGCCGAGCACCCGCTGGTGGGCGAGGCGCGCGGCGTCGGCATGCTCGGCGCGCTGGAACTGGTGAAGAACAAGAAGACCCGCGAGCGCTTCGCCGAGGCGGGGGTCGGCATGCGCTGTCGCGAGCATTGCTTCCGCAACGGCCTGGTGATGCGCGCGGTCGGCGACACCATGATCGTGTCGCCGCCGCTGGTGATCGCCGAGGGGGAAATCGACGAGCTGATCGGCAAGGTCCGGCTGTGTCTGGATGCCACCGCCCGTGACGTGCTGGGCTAAGGTTCACCGGGCAGCTTACGGTCTGTTGAAAAAGCGTCCCCGACCTTGCCAGACTGCGCGCTGCGCGCTGCGCGCTGCGCGTGGCCGGAGCCAACCGAAGATGCGCCGATACGGTGCACCGCCAGACCGCCGCGCTGTGCATGGTCTGTTCCACTGCCCCGACATAAATGACGACAACAGGAGCTGCACGGATGAATCCCTTCGCCAAGACCCTACTTGCCATGACGCTGGCCGGCGCTGTCGCCGGGGCTGCGCAGGCCCAGGAAAAGGTACTGCACGTCTACAACTGGTCCGACTACATCGCCGAAGACACCCTGGAGAACTTCACCAAGGAAACCGGCATCAAGGTCGTCTACGACGTCTTCGACAGCAACGAAGTGCTGGAAGCCAAGCTGCTGGCCGGTAGCTCCGGCTACGACGTGGTGGTGCCGTCCAACCCGTTCCTGGCCAAGCAGATCAAGGCCGGAGTGTTCCAGAAGCTGGACAAATCCAAGCTGTCGAACTGGGAAAACCTCGACAAGAGCCTGCTCAAGGCGCTGGACCCGAGCGATCCGGGCAACCAGTACGCGATCCCCTACATGTGGGGCACCATCGGCATCGGCTACAACGTCGACAAGGTCAAGGCTGTGCTCGGCGACAACGCGCCAGTGGATTCCTGGGACCTGGTGTTCAAGCCGGAAAACATCGAGAAGCTGAAGGCCTGCGGCGTTTCCTTCCTCGACTCGCCGACCGAGATCCTGCCGGCTGCCCTGCATTACCTGGGCTACGCGCCGGACAGCGGCAAGGCCGATGAGCTGAAGAAGGCCGAAGAACTGTTCATGCAGATTCGCCCGCACGTGGCCTACTTCCACTCGTCCAAGTACATCTCCGACCTGGCCAACGGCGAGACCTGCGTGGCCATCGGCTACTCCGGCGACATCTATCAGGCCAAGGCGCGCGCTGAGGAAGCCAAGAACGGCGTCAACGTCGGCTACAAGATTCCCAAGGAAGGCGCCGGCAGCTTCTTCGACATGGTCGCCATTCCCGCCGATGCGAAGAACGTCGAGAACGCTCACGTCTTCATCAACTACCTGATGAAGCCGGAAGTCATGGCGTCGATCACCGACTACGTGCAGTTCCCCAACGCCAACGCCGCGTCGACCCCGCTGGTGGCCGAGGCCATTCGTACCGACCCGGGCATCTACCCGAGCCAGGAGGTGCTGCAGAAGCTCTACACCTTCCCCGACCTCGATCCGAAGACCCAGCGCGCCATGACCCGCAGCTGGACCAAGATCAAGTCGGGTCGCTGAAGCCTGACGTGCCGGCCCGGCAGCCGTCGTGCTGCCCGGTCGCTATAAGGCGAGGGAGTGCCGAGCCGACGGGAGTTGCGCCAGTCTGTAGTCCGCTGGCGCAGCATTTCCTCTCGCAACACTCGGTTTTTGTTGCGTCACCTGTTGATTTTCAGAGGTTTTTCCAATAAACAGCCCGGCTTTCCCCTCGGGGCAACGCACGGCCTGAAACCAGAGGACTCATCCCATGCGCTCGACCCTCACGTCGCTGATCATCGCCGCCGCGTTCGCTGGCGCCGCCACGGCCCAGGCTGCCACGGTGCACATCTACAACTGGTCGGATTACATCGGCGAAACGACGCTGGAAGAGTTCGAGAAGGAGACCGGCATCAAGCCGGTCTACGACGTCTTCGACTCCAACGAAACCCTCGAGGGCAAGCTGCTGGCCGGTCGCACCGGCTATGACGTGGTGGTGCCGTCCAACCACTTCCTCGGCAAGCAGATCCGCGCCGGCGCCTTCCAGAAGCTCGACAAGTCCAAGCTGCCGAACTGGGAGAACCTCGATCCCGCGCTGCTCAAGCAACTGCAGAAGAACGATCCGGGTAACGCCCACGCCGCGCCCTACCTGTGGGGCACCAACGGCATCGGCTACAACGTGGAGAAGGTCAAGGCGGCGCTCGGCATCGACACCATCGACTCCTGGGCGGTGCTGTTCGAGCCGCAGAATGCGGAGAAGCTCGCCAGCTGCGGCATCGCCATGCTCGACTCGGCCGACGAGATGATTCCGGCCATGCTCAACTATCTGGGCCTGGACCCCAACAGCGAGAATCCCGCCGACTACCGCAAGGCCGAGGAGAAGCTGCTGGCAGTGCGCCCGCACGTGCGCTATTTCCACTCCTCCAAGTACATTTCCGATCTCGCCAATGGCAATATCTGCGTCGCCGCCGGGTTCTCCGGCGATGTGTTCCAGGCCGCCGCCCGTGCCGAGGAAGCTGGCAAGGGCATCGAGATCGCCTACGCCATTCCCAAGGAAGGCGGCAACCTCTGGTTCGACATGCTCGCCATCCCCGCCGATGCCGGCAACGTCGAGCAGGCCCACGCATTCATCGACTACCTGTTGCGTCCCGAGGTGATCGCCTCGGTGAGCGACTACGTCGGCTATGCCAACCCCAACCTCAAGGCGGGCGAACTGATGGATCAAGAGGTGCGCAACGATCCTTCGATCTATCCGCCGCAGGACGTGCTGGATCGCCTGTACGTTTCGGCCGAGCTGCCGGCGAAGATCCAGCGGCTGATGAATCGCAGCTGGACCAAGGTGAAGTCCGGCAAATAGATACCCGGGCGATTGCCGCCCGCTGCAACGACCATCGATACCCGGCGCTGGCCGGCCAACCTACATTTTCGGGAGTTCGCGCATGGCCGTTGCCTCCAGCGCCTACAAGAAAGCCCTCACCGGCGAGAGCAAGAACAAGCAGGTGCTGCTGAAGATCGACCGCGTCACCAAGAAGTTCGACGAAACGGTGGCGGTCGATGACGTCTCGCTGAACATTCATCAGGGCGAGATCTTCGCCCTGCTGGGCGGTTCCGGATCGGGCAAGTCGACCCTGCTGCGCATGCTCGCCGGCTTCGAGCGGCCGAGCGAGGGGCGTATCTTCCTCGACGGTCAGGACATCACCGATCTGCCGCCCTACGAGCGGCCGATCAACATGATGTTCCAGTCCTACGCGCTGTTCCCGCACATGACGGTCGAGCAGAACATCGCCTTCGGCCTCAAGCAGGATGGCCTGTCCAAGGACGAGATCGCCGGGCGCGTCAGCGAGATGCTCGGCCTGGTGCAGATGACCCAGTACGCCAAGCGCAAGCCGCACCAGCTCTCCGGTGGCCAGCGCCAGCGCGTGGCCTTGGCGCGTTCGCTGGCGAAACGACCCAAGCTGTTGCTGCTCGACGAGCCGATGGGCGCGCTGGACAAGAAGTTGCGTTCGCAGATGCAGCTGGAGCTGGTGCAGATCATCGAGCGCGTCGGCGTGACCTGCGTGATGGTCACCCATGACCAGGAAGAGGCCATGACCATGGCCGAGCGCATCGCCATCATGAGCCAGGGCTGGATCGCTCAGGTCGGCAGCCCGATGGACATCTACGAGACCCCGGCCAGCCGGCCGGTCTGCGAGTTCATCGGCAACGTCAACCTGTTCGATGGCGAACTGGTGGAAGACCTCGAAGACCACGCGGTGATCGCCTGCCCGCAGCTGGAACGGCCCATCTACGTTGGCCATGGCATCAGTACCCGCGCCCAGGACAAGCGTGTGACCTACGCTCTGCGCCCGGAGAAGCTGCTGATGAGCCTGGAGAAGCCGGTGCTGGAAATGGCGGACTACAACTGGGTCGAGGGCGTGGTGCACGACATCGCCTACCTCGGCGGCCATTCGGTCTACTACATCAAGCTGGAGTCCGGGATGCTGCTGCAGGCCTTCGTCGCCAATGCCGAGCGCCACGTCAAATGGCCGACCTGGGAGGAGCGGGTCTACCTGCATTGGCTCAGTGACAGCGGCGTGGTGCTGCAGGCATGAGCCGCAGGCCCGCGCTGAACAACGGCCGCCGGCTGGTCATCGGCGTTCCGTTCCTCTGGCTGATGCTGTTCTTCCTGCTGCCGTTCGCCATCGTGCTGAAGATCAGCTTCGCCGAAGCCGACGTGGCGATTCCGCCGTATACGGAAATCTTCCGCTACGCCGAGCAGCAGCTGCAGGTGCTGATCAACCTGGGCAACTACATCTTCCTCAGCGAGGACGAACTGTACCTGGCCGCCTACCTCGGCTCGCTGCGCATCGCCTTCTTCAGCACGCTGCTGTGCCTGCTGATCGGCTACCCGATGGCCTACGCCATCGCCCGCGCGCGCAAGGACCTGCAGACGGTCCTGCTGCTGCTGATCATGATGCCGACCTGGACCGCGATCCTGATCCGCGTCTACGCCTGGATGGGCATCCTCAGCAGCAACGGCCTGCTCAACGGCCTGCTGCTCGACCTCGGGCTGATCGACACGCCGCTGCAGATCCTCAACACCGACATCGCGGTGTACATCGGCGTGGTCTATTCCTACCTGCCGTTCATGATCCTGCCGCTCTACGCCAACCTGGTGAAGCACGACCCGAGCCTGCTGGAGGCGGCGTCCGACCTCGGCGCGCGCAACCTCACCAGCTTCTGGAAGATCACCGTGCCGCTGTCGAAGAACGGCATCATTGCCGGCTGCATGCTGGTGTTCATCCCGGTGGTCGGCGAGTTCGTCATCCCCGAGCTGCTCGGCGGCCCGGAGACGCTGATGATCGGCAAGGTGCTCTGGCAGGAATTCTTCAACAACCGCGACTGGCCGGTGGCCTCGGCGCTGGCGGTGGTGATGCTGGCAATCCTCCTGGTGCCGATCATCCTCTTCAACAGAAACCAGGCTAAAGAGCTGGAGGGCAAGCTATGAAACGCTGGAGCTTCTCCAACCTGATTCTGGTGCTCGGCCTGCTGTTCATCTACCTGCCGATGGTCATCCTGGTCATCTACTCGTTCAACGACTCGCGACTGGTGACCGTGTGGGGCGGCTGGTCGGTGAAGTGGTACCTGGGCCTGCTCGACAACAGCCAGCTGATGGGCTCGGTGATGCGCTCGCTGGAGGTGGCCTTCTACACCGCCATCGCCGCGGTGGCGCTGGGTACGATGGCGGCCTTCGTGCTCACCCGCATTCCGGTGTTCCGCGGCCGCACGCTGTTCGGCGGGCTGGTTACCGCGCCGCTGGTGATGCCCGAGGTGATCACCGGCCTGTCGCTGCTGCTGCTGTTCGTGGCCATGGCGCAGCTGATCGGCTGGCCGGGGCAGCGGGGGCTGGTGACGATCTGGATCGCCCACACCACCTTCTGTTCGTCCTACGTGGCGGTGGTGGTAATGGCGCGTCTGCGCGAGCTGGACCTGTCCATCGAGGAAGCGGCGATGGACCTCGGTGCGCGGCCGTGGAAGGTGTTCTTTCTGATCACCATGCCGATGATCGCGCCCTCGCTCGCCACCGGCGGCATGCTGTCGTTCGCGCTCTCGCTGGACGATCTGGTACTGGCCAGCTTCGTCTCCGGGCCGGGTTCGACCACGCTGCCTATGGAGATTTTCTCCGCCGTGCGTTTGGGCGTGAAGCCGGAAATCAACGCCGTAGCCAGTCTGATTCTGCTCAGCGTGTCGCTGGCGACGTTCTTCGCCTGGTACCTGAGCCGTCGCGCCGAGAAGCGTCGGGTGCGCGCCATGCAGCAGGCGATGGACGAGAGCAGCGGCCATCCCGCTTGGCGGCCCACGGTCGTCGCGCCGCCGTCGGCACACAGCTGAATGCGCAAAGGGTGCTTGACTGCGCCCTTTCTGAATTCAGACCCGACAGCCGCCAGTGCCTTCGGTTGCCAGCGGCTCCTCGCAGCCTGCGCCGCCATCCGGTCGCCGGCTCAGCCAGATCGGCGCCAAGTAGCGGCAGGCGAGGGCGAAAGCGCCCAGCCAGCCGATGCCGGCGAGCAGGATCATGGCCTGCGCTGGCATCCCCGGCAGTCCCGAACCCGCACGCAGCAGCGCCGCCGCTACCAGTAGCAGTGTGGCCAGCGGCACCCAGCGCCGCTGATCTAGCGCGTAGCCGCTGTGGGTGCGTCCGGCAATACACAGCACGGCGAGAATCGACACGCCCATCGCGCCGACGGTCAGCAGGTGCCGGCCGGCGCTGGCGGCAAGGTCGCCGAACAGCAGCGCCACGCCGAGTGCCGCATAACCCAGCGCCATCAGCGCGTAGACGCTGTAGAGCATCAGCGCCCAGCGCTCCAGCAGAGCGCGCCCGACGTGCCAGTCGTTGAGCAGATTGAGCATTGCCGCCGCCGCTGCCAATGCCAGCCAGCCATTGAGCGCGCCGGGCAGCGCCAGCCATTCGCCGAGGCTGAACAGCGTGATGCAGAAGATCGCCAGGTTGCGCCGAGGTGGCCGCGCGCGGTAATCCTCGTCCACCTCGTGGCCGGCATCTCGGTGGGCCTGGATGGCGTCGTTGACAATACGCATCGAGATACGGCTCATGGCGACGACGATCAGCACCATCATCACGCCGACCGCCGCATGCAGCCAGCGCATCGGGTACAACCCGCGCAGCACGTCGACCTGAAAACCGAGCACCACCAGCGCCAGCGCGCCGAGGCCGCCGAAGAAACCCCACTGGCGCCGCAGCGGATCGCCCAGCAGGCGCGACGTCAGCAGCAACGGCAGCGCTACGGCGAAGGCGCCGTTGCACAGCGCCGCTGGCCACGGGCCGAGCAGGCCGGACAGCCAGAACGTCAGGCGCGCCAGCAGCCAGAGCAGCATGAACGCCAGACCGATGCGCCGGCCGAAGGGCGCAGTGGCGGTGAACTCCGGCACCGCGGTGAGTACGAAGCCGGCCACGGCGGCGAGGCCAAAACCGAACAGCAGTTCGTGGGCGTGCCATACCAGCGCCCCGCCAGGCACCGCCGGCAGCGCCAGACCCAGACCGAGAAAGCCCAGCCAGAGGGCGACCGCCAGCACCGCCAGTAGCACGGTGAGCAAGAACAGCGGACGGAAGCTGCACAGCAGCAGCGGCCAGCCGTCCAGACGGGAAGAGGAGGTCAGCATCGTGAGCGCGCCTTCGCAGCCAGGGGAGTGACGACCGTCTCGCGTAGCGCGGTGCACTGCCCGGCATCGGATGCGGGCGTGGCGCGTGGCGTCAGGCCGAAGCTGTCGCGCACCGCCGACAGTTGCAGCAGTTCGGCGGTCTGCCGGTAGATCCAGGCATCGTCGCGCTGCAGCGCCGGCAGGCCAAGCTCCAGCCGTCTGACGATGCGTCCCGGCTCGGCTGCCATGACCAGTATGCGATCGGCCAGGCGCACGGCCTCCATCAGGTCATGGGTGATCATCAGTACGCCCATTCCGCGTGCGGCCTGCTCGGCCAGCAGCAGCGCATAGAGTTCTTCCTTGAGGCCGATGTCCAGCGCGGCGAAGGGTTCGTCGAGCAGCAGCAGGTCCGGCTGCAGCGCAAGCGCACGGGCCAGTGACACGCGGCTCTGCATGCCACCGGAGAGCTGATGCGGAAACTTGCCGAGATCGCTCGTCGCCAGGCCCAGGCGCAACGCCAGCGCTTCGGCCGCCTGCAGGCGCTGCTGCTTGCCGATGCCGCGGGCCTTGAGCCCCAGGGCGATGTTGTCGAGGGTGGTTTTCCACGGCAGCAGGCTGGGCTGCTGAAACATGCTGGCGGGGTTGTCGAAGGCGTTTTCGATCCGTCCGTCCTGCACGTCCAGCAAACCGGCGCACAGGCGCAGCAGGGTGGTCTTACCGCAGCCGGACGGGCCGACCAGGGCGACAATCTCGCCAGCGTCGAGGCTGAAATCGATGCCGCTGAAGATCTCGTCGCGACCGAAGGCGTGGGCCAGATCGCGTGCATGCAGGCGTTTCATGACGGCACCTCGCGCCAGCGTTCGACTTCGCGCTTGATCGGCTCCAGCAACAGGTATTCGACCGCCAGCAGCAGCGCCACCACCGCAACGATCCAGGCCATCGTGGCGCTGGTGTCCAGGTGCGAGCGTGACACCGCCAGGGCGGCGCCGACGCCATCCTGGGTGGCCAGCAGCTCGGCCATCACGACGATCTTCCAGGACATGCCGAGCGCGGTGATCCACGCGGGAAACAGGTAGGACACCACGTGCGGGAGGTACACATCAAAGAACAGCATGCGCCGCGGCAGGCGGAACGCCAGCGCCACCTGCTTGAGCTGGTTGTCCAGCGTACGCGTGCCCTGCAGCGCGCCGACGAATACCAGCGGGAAGCTGGCGATGAACACGGTGAACACCGGTGTGCCGTCACTGGCGCCGAACCAGAGCATGGCCAGCACCAGCCAGGCGATCGGCGGCATGCCCATCAGCACCGTGACCAGCGGCCGCGACATCATCGAGGCGGTCATCGACACGCCGGCGGCCAGGCCCAGCACGCTGCCGACCAGCACCGACAGGGCGAAGCCGAGCAGCGCGCGACGGGCGGTGGCCAGCAGCTCCGGACCGGCGGCGCCGGCATCGATCAGCTGGCCGAGACGGGTGAAGGTTTCCAGCGGCGCAGGCAGTACCAGCGGGCCGTAGTAGGCGGCGACTGCCTCCCACGCGCCGAGCAGCAGGAACAGGCTGGCCAGCGCGCCCCAGCCGCTCCACAGGTAGCCTGGCAGGCTGCCCAGCCAGCTGCGCAGCAGGCTCATGGCACAGCCGGCGCGGCGTAGAAGTCCGCTGCCGGCAGTTTGCCGCCGATCAGTGCCGGGTTCTTCTCCAGCAGCTGATCGAAGAAGTACTCGACCTCTGCACGTGCCTCGGCGGCTGGCACGGCATGCATCTGCGCCACGGCCAGCGAATCGCTGACAGCCTCGGCGCTGAGCATGGTCAGGCGGCTGGCGACCAGCTTGCCGCAATCCTGCGCATGCTCGCCGCACCATTGCAGCGAGGCGGCGTAGGCCTCTTCGATGCGCGCGGCGATTGTTGGGTTGTCTTTGACGCTGGCCATCAGCGCGATGCCGGCCTGGGGGATGCGCGCCTCGCGCTGCAGCAGACGGCCCCATTCCTGCTGCAGGTCAATGCTGCGGTGCAGTTCCGGCGCGACCAGGCTCAGCGCGCCGGAGTTGGCCTTGCGCAGCGCCATCGAGATGGCCGGCTCGGCCAGCAGGGCATGGTCGGTGCGACGCGTCAGCAACAGTTGCATGGCGTCGATGGGGGTGGCGACGTAGCGCAGACGCAGGTCCTTGCGCAGGTCCAGGCCTTCGCGTTCGGCCAGCAGGGCGAAGAGAATGTCCGGCATGTCGCCGCGAAACGGCAGGGTGACTTCCTTGCCGCGCAGGTCGGCCATGCGCGTCAGGCCTGGGTCGCGCGACACCAGCCAGAGCAGGCCCCAGGTCGAGACGTTGAGCAAGCGCAGCTTGGCGCCGCGGTTGTAGAGGTTGGCTGCGACGTTGACCGGCATCGCCAGCACGTCGGCCTGGCCGTTGAGCGCCATCAGCCGCAGCTGATCGGGGTCTCGCCAGTTGACGAACTCCACCTGGTCGGCCAGATCGGCCAGAGCGCCGGACTCGACCATGTGGATCAGCGGATTGGAGACCGATGAGGACGGCCCCGCCAGCACCAGGCGCGGCAATTTTTCCGCCAGGGCCGGCCCGCTGGCGAGCAGCAGGACGGTCAACAGCAGGCGGCTTACGACATTCATGTTCAGCAGGCTCATGTTCAAAAGCTTCCACTCAGTGCCAAGGTGAGTCCCCGGCCCGGCGCCTCCAGCTCGTAACCGCTGACGCCGTCGGCAAGGTGCTCATGGTAGGCGCGGTCGAAGATATTGCTCAGCCTGGCGTCAAGATTGGCCGTCTGCAGTACGCCGATCCTGCCGAAACCCCAGCCGAGGCTGGCATCGGCAGTGACGAAACCGGAGGTTTCGTCCTCGGTGCCGTTGGAGAAACGCGTGGCGACGCGGTCCTGCTCGGCTACCGCGCGCAGCTGGGCGTGCCAGTACAGGCCGCGCTCGGCAGGCTGGCCGATGCCCAGGGTCAGCTCATGGGCGGGCATTTGGTACAGCGGCTCGTCGTCCTGCTTGTTCTCGCCGCGCAGCCAGGTAAAGCCGGCGTCGACCACGAAGGCACCGACAGCTTTGCTGGCACTGCCTTCCAGGCCATAGATCACGACTTCGTCGAGGTTCTCGGTGCGTTTGATCGGCAGGCCGTTGGGCGCGCGGGCGCCGGTCACGCGGCCGGCGATGTAGTCGTCGATGCGGGTATGGAAGGCCGCCAGGCGATAATCGAAAGCGCCACCGTGACCCTTGAGCCCGATCTCGAAGCTGGTGGAGCGCTCGGGGTCCAGTTGCGGATTGCCGATGTGGTAGTAGCCGTCGCCGCGCGCGGCGTCCTCGAAGCGCTCGCGCAGGTCGGGCGCGCGGTAGGCTTGGCCGACGTTCGCGTAGAAGTTGAGCGTGTCGGTCAGCGGATGAGTGGCGCCCAGCGACCAGGACAGGTTGTTGTCGCTGCTGGCGAGGCCGCTGGTCTGGTTGGCGCCTTTCTGTTTGGCGTCACCGCTGACGTGGTCCAGGCGTGCGCCGGCAACGATGGCGGTGCGGCCCAGCTCGAACTCGTCCTGCACGAAGACGCCGTAAGAGCTGACCTCGCCATCCTTGAACGGGTCGTTGCGCTGGTCGTTATTGAACAGCGGCGGGTTGTTGTGGATATGCCGTTCGGGGTCGCCGGTCATCTTCCAGCCTTCGCCGCCGACGGTGAGCAAATGATCGCCCACCGGCATGAGGTAGGACGTGCGCAGGCCGTGGGTGATGAAGCTGACGTCGTTGCGCACCTGGTTGCGCTCGAGCGCCGACGAGTAGGCGCGGATCTCGCGGTAGACCTCCTGGCGGTATATTTCGGTGTTCAGTGTGCCGTCGCCGAGGCGGTTCTCCAGGCCTAGCTGGTACAGCTCGCGGCTTTGCTCCGGCGAGTGCATGGTCACCTGACCGAGCCGCGCGGGTGTGCCGGTGCGCGTCGAGCCGGGATACCAGACGTCGCGGTCGGTGTGGCGCTGCAGGTTTAGGCTGACGTTCACATCGTCGCTCAGGCGCTGCTTGTACTTGAGCAACAGGCTGTCGGAGCTGTAGCCGGTGCGTTCCTCGGTGCCGCTGGGGCTGTCGTAATCGTTGGCCTTGCGACCCGCTGCGCCGAGCACCAGTGCGTGATTGCTGCTGGAATCGCGCAGCAGCAGCGCGCCGTTGAAACCTTCATCAACGCTGCTGGCGGACAGGCCGAAGCGTCCGCCCTGTTCGGCCCGCTCAGTGAAGCGTGCTTCGGGGGTGATCAGGTTGACCACACCGCCCATCGCGCCGCTGCCATAGAGCACCGAGCCCGGTCCCTTGACCACTTCGGCGCGTTCCAGCAGGCCGAGATCAAGGAAGGAGCCGAGCGAGCCCTGCGGTTGCGCCGAATTGACCCGCACGCCATCGACCATCAGCACCACGCTTTCCTTCTTCAGCCCGCGCAGCACCGGGTTCTGACCCCAGGCGCCGTCGCTGTGCACGGCCAGACCAGGTTTGCCGCGCAACAGGCTACCAGCAGTTTGCGTGCCGTGAGTCGCAGCGGGCTCGAGTACCTCGATGGCTTGCGGGATGTCATGCGTCGCCGCCTCGTAGCCCTTGGCGGTGACGACGGTTTCCTGCAGCTCCAGCGGAGCGGCGAGGGCAGTGGTGCTGACGGCGAAGCAGGCCAAGGCCAGTGGGTGGAGACGCGGAATCATCGAGCTGCTCCCAAAATGCACCGGCTGGGGCGCCGGCCAGATGGGAGTAATTCTCAGTTATGTGAGAATAATTATCATTTGATTTGGATCAAGTTTCGCTCAATCCCACGCGCAGAAGCACGCCACTGCCAGCGAATGGGTGGCGCGTACCGTGCGGCCGGCGAGCACGGCCTCGACGATCGGCTCGACGAAGCTGTTGTCCGAGCTGCACACCGCACCCTCGCTGTAAGGGCCGATATAGACCAGCTCGCCGTTGCGATCCCAGATGCCCACGGCCGGGCTGGCGGGCAGTTCGGCGGCGCCTTCGAGTTGGGTCAGCGGCTTCAGCGCCGCCAGCGACGGCGGCAGCCGGCCCTTGCTGCCGGGTTTGCGCACCTCGTAGAACTCCACCGGCTGTCCGGCGAAGCGCTTGAGCAGCTCTTCCAGATGCTGCTGGTTGCCGACGTTGCACGGGCAGCCCGGGTCCCAGAAGTGCACGAAGCGCACCGGCCCCGGGCCTTGCAGTTCGGTGGGCAGCCTGAGGTCGTCGCCGGAAAACAGTTCGGCGCGCTCGCCCTCGAAGGTGCGCAGATAACGCCCCTCGAACCACTTGAACGCGGCCAGCAGGGCGCCAGCCACGAGCAGGGTGAGCAGGGAGGCAAGCAGGAGTTTGCGGCGCGGGTGCATGGCGGGTCTCGGCGGCGGGGGCGTCAGCTTGCCATGCCCCGCCACAGAGCGGAATATGCCGCCATGCCGCGCCGCTGCGGCGGTTTTCCGCACAGGACTTATGACGTCCGCTGTTTCGACGAACTGAACGGCCATGCCCCAGCGAATCCAACCCGACCTGCTACGCGCGCAGCTTGGCGAGCTGCACGCCGCCACCGAGCTGAGCCCCGAGGCCCGGCATTACCAGGCCTATTACGGCCTCGACCTGCCGCAGCGGCGTGACATTCACAGCCGCCTCGGGCGTTTTCGCGTGGGCGACTACGACGTGGTGGCCCAGGCCTGGTGGCCGCCGCAGCCGCACGCCAGCCTGCTGGTGATGCATGGCTACTACGATCATATGGGGCTGTACCGCCATGTCGTCGAGTGGGGCCTGGACATGGGCTTCGCCGTGCTCGCCTGCGACCTGCCGGGGCACGGTCTGTCCAGCGGGCCGCCGGCCAGCATCAACGAGTTCGAGGAATACCAGGCGGTGCTCAACGGCCTGTTCGAGCAGGCGCGCCAGCTCGATCTGCCACGGCCGTGGCACCTGCTCGGGCAGAGTACCGGCGGCGCGATCCTGCTCGATCATCTGCTGCATCAGCCGCAGAACGCCGAGCGCGGTCGCACCATCCTGCTGGCGCCGCTGGTCCGCCCGCGCGCCTGGTTGCGCTCGAAGCTCAGCTACGAGCTGGTGCGCCGCTTCGTCCAGCAGATCCCGCGCAGCTTCAGCGACAACTCCAGCGACACGCGCTTCCTGCAGTTCGTGCAGACCGAGGACCCGCTGCAGGCGAACATCCTGCCGACGGCCTGGGTCGGCGCGCTGTCGCGCTGGATTCCGCGCATCGAGAAGGCGACGGGCAGCGGCGAGTCGCCGTTGATTATCCAGGGCGAGGCGGACATGACGGTGGACTGGCAGTACAACCTGCCGGTGCTGCAGAGCAAGTTCGCCGCGCCGGAGATCCTGCGCCTGCCGGCCGCGCGCCATCACTTGGTCAACGAAAGCGAGGCGCTGCGCCAGCGTTATTTCGCCTTCCTGCGCGAGCGCCTGAAATGAGCGCGGGTGGCGCTCAGCGCTGCTGCGCCTGGACCGAATCCGGGCCTACCGCCAGACCCGCGCGCAGCGCCTGCAGCGCCGCCGCGTAGTACGCCTTGCCCTCGGCGGATTGGGCGAACTGCAGGTACTCCTCCAGTTCGGCATCGGACAGCGAGCGATAGACATACAGCAGGGTGTTGTCCAGATCGCCCTCGATCTGCTGCACCAGCCGTTCGCGCTGGCTGTTCAGCAGCCCCTGCGCCTGGCCGCCGCCGAGAATGCCGGGCAGCATCTGGCTGAGGCTGTCGGCGGCCACGCCGGCCAGCGCCAGGCTGACTTCGGCCCCGGCGGCGCTGGCCGGAATGGCCTGCGCCAGATGGCGGATCAACAGCTGGCGATTGCTGCCGGCGTCCATGCGCGGCAGGCCGTTGACATGCTGTGCGAGCTGTTCGCGGCGCGCCGCCAGTACCTCGGCAGCGACGACCTTGCGCCCCAGCGGAGTCTGGAAGAACTGCAGCGCCGGCTGCGGCTCGGCCAGGTGCTCGCGCAGCGCCTGCAGGACGCGCCGATCCACGGCGTCGCTGGCGAAGCGGCGGTTGCTGTTGTCGACCAGCGCCTGGAATACCGCCGGCGGCAGGCTGTCCTTGTAGCGCTGCTGGGCGGCGGTCAGCGCGTCGCTGAAATTGGCGCGCTGCTCGGTCCAGCCGGCGGTTTCGTAGAGTTCTTCGTAGACATCAGCCTGGCTGGCGAAGCTGATGACCAAAAGGGCAAGGGCAAGAAAGGCGCGCATGGGATCTCCTGTACGGGGTCGGGCATTGTCGACGCCGCCTGGCCGACTGTCGAGCGGGGCTGGCGCGGTCGGGAGGCTGGACGAATTGCCACAGTCCGGCCGCCACGTGGGCATTTCCCGATGCCACCCGGCGGGCGCAGAATACGCCACCGGGCGCATGATCGTGCGCCTCTTCCCCAGATCATCTTGAATGTCAGCTGCGCGCATCGTTCCCCGTTGCGCCGCGTGGCCCGCCGTGGCGGTTCGATGATCCCGATCTCTCGGAGCCCTGATCTTGCAGTTTTCGACTCTCATCGATGACCTGGCCGTGCGTGGCTGGTCGGTACAGCGTGCGTTCATCCCAGGCCATGACTCCCTCCGCCTCGCCGAAGAGTGTCGCCGCCGCGAGGCGGAGGGTGTCATGGTGCCAGCCGCGATCGGACGCGGCGGAAGCCAGGCGGTGCATGAAGGCATACGCAGCGACCGCATTCTCTGGCTGGAATCCGGCCAGTCGGCCGCCAGCGATCTCTACCTGCAGCTGATGGATGCGCTGCGCGAGCAGCTCAACCGCGAGCTGTACCTCGGCCTGGAGGAGTTCGAGTGTCACTTCGCTTTCTATCCGCCGGGCGCGTTCTACAAGACGCATCTCGACCGTTTTCGCGACGATGACAGCCGCAGCGTGACCGCCGTGCTCTATCTCAATCCGGACTGGCAGCCCGATCACGGCGGCGCCCTGCGCCTGTATCTGGCCGACGGTGAGAGCCTCGATGTCGCCCCGGAGGCAGGCACCCTGGTGGTGTTCATGGCCGGCGAATTCCCGCATGAAGTGCTGCCGACGCAGGTCGACCGGCTGTCGGTCACCGGCTGGTTCCGTCGCCGCGCCGCGCTGCCGCTGTCGGCCTGAACGGCAAAAAAAAGCCCGGCACTAAGGCCGGGCAAAAAAGGAAAGCAGAGAGGTCGAACGCTACATGCCCAGGGCTTCGGGCAGCGCCAGGGAAATCCACGGCACGTAGGTGATGATCACCAGGAAGCTCAGCAGCATCATCAGCCACGGCATGGCGGCGCGGATCACCTGGGTGACGGTCATGCCGGTCACTGCCGAGGTGACGAACAGGTTCAGGCCCACCGGCGGCGTGATCAGGCCAATCTCCATGTTCACCACCATGATCACACCCAGGTGGATCGGGTCGATGCCCAGCTGCACGGCGATCGGGAAGAGGATCGGGGCGAGGATCAGGATGATCGCCGACGGCTCCATGAAGGCACCGGCCACCAGCAACACGATGTTCACCACCAGCAGGAACATCCACGGCTGCAGGCCGGCTTCCAGCACCCAGGCGGTGATGGTCTGCGGGATCTGCTCGGTGGTCAGCACGTGGGCGAACAGCATGGCGTTGGCGATGATGAACATCAACATGATGCTCAGCTTGGCCGACTCCAGGATCACCTTCGGGCATTCGCGGATGGTCATGTCCTTGTAGACGAACAGCGCGACGAAGCCGGAGTACACCGCTGCCACGGCGGCCGCTTCGGTCGGGGTGAACATGCCCGAATAGATGCCGCCGAGGATGATCACCATCAGCAGCAGGCCCCAGATCGCCTTGCGTGCAGAGGACAGCCACTCGCGGAAGGTCGCGCGCGGCAGCGCCGGCAGGTTCTTCTTCACCGCGATGATGTAGATCGCCACCATCAGTACCGTGCCGAGCAGCAGGCCCGGCACCACGCCGGCCATGAACAGCTTGCCGACCGAGGTTTCGGTCGCGGCGGCATAGACCACCATCACCACCGACGGCGGGATGAGGATGCCCAGCGTACCGGCGTTACAGACGATGCCCGCGCCGAAGGCCTGCGGGTAGCCGGAGCGCACCATGCCGGCGATGGCAATGGAGCCGACCGCGGCCACGGTGGCCGGCGAGGAGCCGGACAGTGCGGCGAACAGCATGCACGCCAGGACCGCGCCGATGGCCAGGCCGCCACGGATATGGCCGACACAGGCATTGGCGAAGTCGATCAGGCGGCGCGCCACGCCACCGGTGGTCATGAAGGCACCGGCAAGCAGGAAGAACGGGATCGCCAGCAGGGTGTAGTGCTCGGAGGTCTCGAACAGCTTGATCGCCAGCGAGCGCACCGAGTCCTCGCTGAAGATCATGATGGTCAGCGAGCCGGCCAGGCCCAGCGACACGGCGATCGGTACGCCGAGGAACATCAGCAGGAAGAGCAGGGCGAACAGAAACAGGATGGTCATTTACTTGTGCTCCTCGTGCTCGGTCAGTTTGACCGCATCGGCGGCTTCGTCGGCGAGCCCCAGACCGGTCTGCTGATTACGCAGGATGCGCACGAAAATCTCGGCGAAACGGATGAACATCAGCGCGAAGCCGAACGGCACGATCAGGCCGATGTGCCACTGCTTGATACCGATGTGGCCCAGGTCCTCGGCGCCGATGTTGGCGTTGAACAGGGTGTGGATCCACTCGAAGCTGGCGACGCTCAGCAGCCCGGCGTAGCCCAGGCAGATGAGGCCGGCGATGATGCCGATGATGCGCTGCACGTGGCGCGGCGCAAGCTTGACCAGCGCATCGACGCCGATATGGCCGGCGGTGCGCACGCCATAGGCCAGGCCGAAGAAGATCAGCCAGGCGAACAGCGCCTTGGTCAGCGCGGTACTCCAGGTCATGGACTGGGCCAGGCCGATGATGAAGTCGCCGATGGCGAACCAGAAATCGGCGCTGCCCTCGAACCGATCGCCCAGGTCGTAGAACAGCGTGTAGAGGTTGTTGAGAATGACGTAGACGAACGTCACCAGTGTCATGGCCGCCAGCAGGAAAGCGATGAAGCTCTCCTCGAAGTGGTCCCAGACGCGCCGCAGGGCGTTCATGGATGACATCTCCCGATGGACTGCAAGTTTACGGTGGGCGAACACGGAACGTGCGCCATGAACCAGCCGGGGCGGCTGGAGTAACAGCACAATGAAAACTCTTGTTGTCGCCAGAGAAGCGGTGTGGCCGGGATCGCCTGGGCCTCTGCCGTCCTGCCCTTGGTGCGGGCGTCGTCTTCGCTAGCTGCTGTGTTTTTTCACTGGGCTGTCGGTACTTCCGGAATTACAGCAGGGGCGGGCGGGTAGCCCGCCCCTGGTACAGCTTATTTCGCCTGGTTGGCGGCTTCGGCGGCCTTGATCAGGTCAGCACCGATCTCGCCCTCGAACTTCTTCCACACCGGCTTCATCGCATCGCGCCACATGCCGCGCTGCTCCGGGGTGAGGGTGATGATTTCGGTGGTGCCCGCATCGAGGATGCGCTGCTTGTCGCCCTGGTTCAGCGCATCGGCCTGCTTGTTCACCTCGACGGTGACCTCGGCCAGGATGCTTTCCAGTTCGCCGCGGATGTCAGCCGGCAGACCGTTCCAGAACTTGGTGTTGGTGATCACCATGTAGTCCAGCAGACCGTGGTTGGACTCGGTGATGTACTTCTGCACTTCGTGCATCTTCTGCGAGTAGATGTTCGAGTACGGGTTCTCGGCACCGTTAACCACGCCAGTCTGCAGGCCTTGGTAGACCTCGGCGAAGCTCATCTTGCGCGGGTTGGCGCGCACGGCCTTGAACTGCTCGTCCAGTACGGCGGAAGCCTGTACGCGGAACTTCAGACCACGGGCGTCCTTCGGCTCGATCAGCTTCTTGTTGGCCGACAGCTGCTTCATGCCGTTGTGCCAGTAGCCCAGACCGGTGATGTTCTTGTCTTCCATCGAGCGCAGCAGCTTCTGGCCGGCCTCGCCCTTCTGGAAGCGGTCAACCGCGGCGATGTCATCGAACAGGAACGGCAGGTCGAAGACCTGGACGCCCTTGGAGTAGTGTTCGAACTTGGCCAGCGACGGCGCGATCAGCTGCACGTCACCCAGCAGCAGGGCTTCCATTTCCTTGCCGTCACCGAACAGCGAGGAGTTCGGGTAAACCTGAACCTCGACCTTGCCCGGCAGGCGCTCTTCCACCAGCTTCTTGAACAGCAGGGCGCCCTGGCCTTTCGGCGTGTTCTCGGCGACCACGTGGGAGAACTTGATGGTGATCGGGTCGGCCGCATGGGCCAGGCCGGCGATGCTCAGCGACAGGGCGCAAGCCAGCGCCTTGGCAGTCAGTTTGAACATTGGTGTTTCCCTCTTGTTGTGAAGAATCGCCGCGCGACGATTCGGCAGTGACCTGCGATGAGTCTAGGCAGCATTTGGCGATGCCTCCTGCCGTCGAGCGACATGTCCCGCAAGGCTTCAGTAGGTTAGCAATGCCTGTGCCAGCCGGCGGCTGCAGCCTCGCGTGGGCAAAGCTTGTACCAGCTGCGCATGACGCTTTGAATCGGCAGATGCCAGGAAAGCCGTCTGGGTCGCAGCTTTGCGGGTTGCGCGCGGCGCGGCTGGCGGCGCCGCGGGGAGGATTCGAGGCAATTCGTCGCAGGCGAGGCGTGTTCGGGTGGGATGGCGGAAACCCGCCAATCATTCCCCGTCATCGGGCGGACTTCCGCCAGCCTCGGCGAAACTCAGGCCGTGTTTGCGCAGTTTGTCGTGCAGGGTCTTGCGCGGCAGGCCGAGCGCCTCGGCGGCGCTGCGCAGCGAACTGTGCGGGCGCGCCAGTTCGGCGGCGATCAGCGCGCGTTCGAAGGCGTCGACCTGCTCGCCCAGCGTGCCGCCGCCCGGCATCGACGCGCCGGCGGCGGCCTGCTCCAGGCCCAGACCGAGGCCGAGAGCGAAGCGCTCGGCAGTGTTCTGCAGCTCGCGCACGTTGCCGGGCCAGTCGTGGCGCAGCAGCAGGGCGCGCTGCTCCGGCTGCAGATCGCGTATCGGCAGGCCGTGGCGCTGGGCGGCGGTTTCGGCGAAATGCTGGAACAGCAGGAGGATGTCCTCGCTGCGTTCGCGCAGCGGCGGAATGCGCAGCGGCGCGACGTTCAGGCGGTAATAGAGGTCGGCGCGAAAGCGTCCCTGATCGGCGGCGACGCGCAGGTCTTCCTTGGTCGCGGCGATGACGCGGATATCCAGCGCGATTGACTGGTTGCCGCCGAGCCGCTCGACCACGCGCTCCTGCAGCAGGCGCAGCAGCTTGACCTGCACGTCCAGGCTCATGCTCTCGATCTCGTCGAGGAACAGCGTGCCGCCGTTGGCGAACTCGAACTTGCCGATGCGTCGCTTCTGCGCGCCGGTGAAGGCGCCGGGCTCATGACCGAACAGTTCGCTCTCGACCACCGATTCGGCCAGCGCACCGGCGTTGATCGCCACGAACGGGCCGTTGCGCCGGCTCGACAGGTCGTGCAGCGCGCGCGCGACCACCTCCTTGCCGGCGCCGGTTTCGCCGAGGATCAGCACGTCGGCCTGGGTGCTGGCCAGCGCGCCGATCTGCTCGCGCAGGCGCAGCATCGCCGGTGAATGGCCGAGCAGGCGCGCAGTCAGTTGCTGACGATCGGCCAGCGCCAGGCGCAGGCTGCGGTTGTCCAGCACCAGCCGGCGCAGCGCCAGGGCACGGCGCACGCTGTCGAGCAGTGCTTCGCTGGGGAAGGGTTTTTCGAGGAAATCGTAGGCGCCGGCGCGCATCGCCTGCACCGCCAGCTGGATGTCGCCGTGGCCGGTGATGAGGATGACGGGCAGCTCGGCGTCGCGCCCGCGCAGCTGCTGCAGCAGCTCCAGGCCGTCGATGCCGGGCATGCGGATGTCGCTGACCACCACGCCCGGCCAGTCGGCCGGCAGCCGTGCGCCCACCTCGCGCGCATCGCCCAGGCTGACCACCCGCAGGCCGGCCAGGTCGAGGGTCTGGCTCAGCGCCTTGCGCAGGTGCGGGTCGTCGTCGATCAGCAGCACCTGGGCGTCGGCGCTGATCAGGTTGTCGCTGCTCATTGCAGATGATCCTCGGTCGGGAAGGCGGCGCCGGGTTCGGCGCTGCGCAGGAACAGGCCCAGCTGGGCGCCGCCGTCAGGATGGTTGGCGAGGCTCAGCTCGCCGCCCAGCGCGCGCACCAGCGTATCGCAGATCGCCAGGCCGAGGCCGAGACCCTGGGCGCTGGTCTTGGTGGTGAAGAACGGCTCGCGTGCGCGGCGCAGCGCCTCGGCGGAAAACCCCGGGCCGTTGTCGCGCAGGGTCAGCAGTACGCCCTTGCCCTGCTGTTCGGCGCGCAGCCAGATGCGCCTGACCGGCGGGCGCTCGGCGAGGGCGTCGAGGGCGTTGGCCAGCAGGTTGGCGAGGATCTGCCGCAAGCGCGTCTCGCCGGCCTGTACCCACAGCGTGGCTTCCGGCAGATCGCGCACCAGCTCGACGCCCATCGCCTGGCGGCGCTTGGCCAGCAGCGCCAGCGCATCGTCCAGCGCCGGCTGCAGGGCGACGCGCTCGGGCGCGTGTTGGTCGCGGCGGGCGAAGGCGCGCAGGTGCGCAATGATCGAGGCCATGCGCGCGGTCAGTTCGCTGATCAGCCTGAGGTTGTCGCGTGCCTCGGCGTTGCGCTGCTGGTCAAGCAGCACGCCGGCGTTGTCGGCGTAGCTGCGGATCGCCGCCAGCGGCTGGTTCAGCTCGTGGCTGATGCTGGCGCTCATGGTGCCCAGCGCCGACAGCTTGCCGGCCTGCAGCAGCTCGTCCTGCGCGCGCACCAGCTCCTGCTGGGCCTGTTCGCGTTCGAGCACCTCGACCTTGAGACGGCTGTTCAGCGCCTCGAGGTCGCGGGTGCGTTCCTGCACACGCTGCTCCAGTTCGCGGCGGGCCTGCACGTCGAGCGCCAGGCGGTCAAGAAAGTGCCGCCGGCGTTGCATCAGCAGGCCGAGCAACAGCAGCAGCGCCAGCAGGGTGGCGCCGCCGATGGCGACCACGGTGCGTACCGGCCGCTCGACCAGCGCGATCGGCGCGAGGATGCGCACGCTCCAGCCGGTCTCTTTCAGTTCGCGGCTCTGGATCAGCCAGGCGTCGATGTTCAGCGTCAGGTCGCGCGGTTCGAGGGTGGTGTAGGGCTGGTCGAAGGCGATCTGCTCGCGCTCCTCGGCGCTCAGCGCGCGGCTGGCGCGAAAACGCCAGTCCGCGCGCGAGGTGAGGATCACCACGCCGAAGGCGTCGGTCACCATCAGCTGCTCCGGGGTGTTGCCCCACAGCGTTTCGGTGTGGTCCAGATCGACCTTGACCACCAGCACGCCGAGAATCTGGTCGCCATCGCGCACCGCCGAGCCGAAGTAGTAACCGCGCTTGCCGGAGGTGTTGCCGAGGCCGAAGAAGCGCCCCAGGCGGCCTTCCATCGCCTGACGGAAGTACGGGCGGAAGGCGAAGTTACGCCCGATGAAGCTGTCCTCGGCGTCCCAGTTGGAGGTCGCCAGCGTGGTGCCCGAGGTATCCATCAGGTAGATCACGTCGGCCCCGGTGCGCTGCTGCAGCTGTCGCAGCAGGCGGTTGGCGCGATCACGGACCTGCGGCACCTCGGCATTGTGCAGCGCCGAGCGCAGCTCCGGCAGCTCGCCGAGGATGCGCGGCAGCACCTCGTAGCGGTTGAGCGTGCCGAGCAGGTTGGCGACGTAGAGGTCGAGGGTCTGGCGATTCTGTTCGGTCAGTTCGCTGCGGTAGTAGCGGTCGGCCAGTTGCTGCAGCGGCCACAGCAGCGGCGCCAGCAGTACGGCGAGCAGCGCGAGGTTGCGCCAGCGGGGGCGGTGAGTGAGTGTGGATGCGGTCATGGGGGCGCCTGTGAGTCCGGCGCATTATGCACGTTCGGTGATGCGAGATTCAGCGCCGCGCGGTTGCCCGGTCCGTGGGCGGGGCGGTCAGAGGCTTTGCTGCAGTGCGGCGTGGCGCGCCAGCTGGATCGCGCAGGGGGCGTTCAGGCATTCGTGCAGGGCGCTTTCCCAGTCCGGCAGCTGCAGGTCCCAGTCCTGCTGCAGGCGCGAACAGTCGAGCCGTGAATTGAGCGGGCGCTGGGCGGCGGTGGGGTAATCGCAGGATCGGATCGGCGCGATGCGCGCGCGCAGCGTGCCCTCGTTCTGCAGGTGCTCGGCGATGCTGCAGGCGAAGCCGTACCAGGATGTCTCGCCCTCGGCGCTCAGGTGATAGAGGCCGTCGAGCGGGCGCTGGCCGTCGCGCCAGCGGCGGATCATCGCCGCGGTGGTGCGGGCGATGCTGCGCGCCCAGGTCGGTGCGCCGATCTCGTCGGCGACCACCGAGATCTCGTCGCGCTCGTGCAGCAGGCGTTGCATGGTCAGCAGGAAGTTCTTGCCGTGCAGGGAGTAGACCCAGCTGGTGCGCAGGATCAGCTGCTCGCCGGCCACCGCCCGGATCGCCTGTTCGCCGGCCAGCTTGCTGGCGCCGTACACGCCCAGCGGGTGCGGCGTGTCCTGCTCGGTGTAGGCGCTGGTCTTGCGCCCGTCGAAGACGTAATCGGTGGAGTAGTGGACCAGCGGTACGCCGAGCCGTGCCGCCTCCTCGGCGAGCACGCCGGGGCCGCGCGCGTTCACCGCGAACGCCTGTTCGCGTTCGCGCTCGGCCGGGTCGACCGCCGTGTAGGCGGCGGCATTGATGATCAGGTCAGGGCGCAGCAGGCGCACCTGCTCGCGGATCTGCGCGGGATCGGCCAGGTCGAGGACGTTGTGCCCGAGGGCGAGCACCTTGCCGTCGCCGGCCAGCTCCAGCTGCAGTTCACGGGTGAGCTGGCCGCGGCTGCCGGTGATCAGAATCTTCATGGGAACAGCTCCGCATCGCGCAGAAGCTTGCCGGCCTGATCCTTGGCGGACAGCTGCGGTGGGGTGTCGAGCGGCCAGTCGATGCCCAGCTCCGGATCGTTCCACAACAGGCTGCGCTCATGCTCCGGCGCATAGTAGTCGGTGGTCTTGTAGAGGAACTCGGCGGTCTCGCTGAGCACCACGAAACCATGCGCGAAGCCCTCGGGAATCCACAGCTGGCGCTTGTTCTCGGCATTCAGCAGCACGCCGGTCCAGCGGCCGAAGCTCGGCGAACTCCGGCGCAGGTCGACGGCGACGTCGAACACCTCGCCGGCCACCACGCGCACCAGTTTCCCCTGCGGCTGCTGGATCTGGTAATGCAGGCCGCGCAGCACCCCGCGCTGGGACTTGGAGTGGTTGTCCTGGACGAACTGGCGCTTGAGCCCGGTGGCCGCCTCGAAGGCGGCCGCGTTGAAGCTCTCGTAGAAGAAACCGCGTTCGTCGCCGAAGACCTTCGGCTCGATGATCAGTACGTCGGGAATGCTGGTTTCGATGATCTTCATGCGTCTTCACCGGCCAGCTTGAACAGGTACTGGCCGTAGCCGGTCTTGCCCAGCGCATCGGCGCGGCGCAGCAGCTGCTCGCGGTCGATCCACTTGTGCTGGTAGGCGATTTCTTCGAGGCAGGCGACCTTCAGGCCCTGACGGTGCTCGATGGTCTGCACGTACTGCGAGGCTTCCAGCAGGCTGTCGTGAGTACCGGTGTCGAGCCAGGCGAAGCCGCGGCCGAAGCGCTCGACGTTGAGGTCGCCGCGCTTGAGGTAGGCCATGTTGACGTCGGTGATCTCCAGCTCGCCGCGCGGCGAGGGCTTGATCGACTTGGCGATCTCGATCACGTCGTTGTCGTAGAAGTACAGGCCGGTCACCGCGTAGCTGGACTTCGGCTTCTTCGGCTTCTCTTCGATGGACAGCGCCTTGCCGTTCTCGTCGAAGTCGATCACGCCGAAGCGCTCCGGGTCCTTGACCCAGTAGCCGAACACCGTGGCGCCCTTTTCCTGGCGCGCGGCGCGTTGCAGCTTCTCGGTGAAGTGCTGGCCGTGGAAGATGTTGTCGCCGAGGATCAGGCACACCGGGTCGCTGCCGATGAATTCCTCGCCGATCAGGAACGCCTGGGCCAGACCGTCCGGCGAGGGCTGCTCGGCATATTGCAGGCGAATGCCGAACTGGCTGCCGTCACCGAGCAGGTTCTGGTACTGCGGCAGATCGTGCGGGGTGGAGATGATCAGCACGTCGCGGATGCCGGCAAGCATCAGCACCGACAGCGGGTAGTAGATCATCGGCTTGTCGTAGATCGGCAACAGCTGCTTGGACACGCCGAGGGTGATGGGGTGCAGGCGCGTGCCGGACCCGCCGGCGAGGATGATTCCCTTCATGCGATGTTCTCCAGGGCGCCGAGGCGCTCGCGTTGATAGCTGCCGTCCTGGACGCGACGGCACCATTCGAGGTTGTTCAGGTACCACTGCACGGTCTTGCGCAGGCCGCTCTGGAAGGTTTCCTGCGGCACCCAGCCGAGCTCGCGCTCGATCTTGCTGGCGTCGATGGCGTAGCGCAGGTCATGGCCTGGGCGATCCTTGACGAAGGTGATCAGGTCCTCGAAGCGTGCCACGCCGGCTGGCTTGTGCGGCGCCAGCTCTTCGAGCAGCGCGCAGATGCCGCGCACCACGTCGATGTTCTTCTGCTCGTTGTGGCCGCCGATGTTGTAGGTCTCGCCGACCTCGCCCTTGCTCACCACCGTGAGCAGCGCGCGGGCGTGATCCTCGACGAACAGCCAGTCGCGAATCTGCGCGCCGTCGCCGTAGACCGGCAGCGGCTTGCCGTCCAGCGCGTTGAGGATCACCAGCGGGATCAGCTTCTCGGGGAAGTGGAACGGCCCGTAGTTGTTCGAGCAGTTGGTGATCAGTACCGGCAGGCCGTAGGTGCGCTGCCAGGCGCGGACCAGGTGATCGGACGCGGCCTTGCTTGCCGAATACGGCGAGCTGGGCGCGTAGGGTGTGGTTTCGGTGAACAGATCGTCGGTGCCGTGCAGGTCGCCGTACACCTCGTCGGTGGAGATGTGGTGGAAGCGGAAAGCCTCGCGGCGCTCGGCCGGCAGGCTCTGCCAGTAGGCGCGGGCGGCTTCGAGCAGCTGATAGGTGCCGACGATGTTGGTCTGGATGAATTCGGCCGGGCCGTCGATGGACCGGTCGACGTGCGATTCGGCGGCCAGGTGCATGATGGCGTCCGGCTGGAAGTCCAGCAGCGCCTCGCTGACCCGCTCACGATCGGCGATGTCGGCCTGGAGGAACTGATAGCGCGGATGGTCTTCCACGGCGGCCAGCGACTCGAGATTGCCGGCGTAGGTCAGTTTGTCCAGGTTGAGCACGCTGTGCTCGGTATCGTGGATGAGGTGGCGAATCAGTGCCGAGCCGATGAATCCGGCCCCGCCAGTTACGAGAATGAGCATAGTGATCGGGCTTCCTTGGCGTGCTCTGGAGCGTCAGGCTCTGAGCGTGTGTCGGCTGGATAGACCGGGCAGCGATGCAAAAATTCCCGGGGAAGCCCGGCGCCGGCCATGACCGTTTGGTTACGGTGAGGAGTATAGGGTGCTGGCCTGATGCCAGTCCGGCGGCGGGTTGCAAGCGCTGCCAACGGACCTCCAGCCAGGCCCCGCGCGAGGTTCGAAACGATCCGCGGGCCAGCCTGGCGCGAGTCCTGATGCCCGGCAATCGCCTGTCTGGTTCAGGACGAACGGCGCTAGCGCAACGACTTGCGCAGCCGCGACAGCGCGCCGACGAAGAACACCGCGCCGATCGCCGCCAGGGCCAGCAGCTGCGGCCAGACCACCGCGGCGCCGGCGCTGCGGAACAGGATGGCCTGCGCCAGTTCGACGAAGTGCGTGGTCGGGGCGAACAGCATCACCTGCTGCACCAGCTCGGGCATGCTCTCGCGCGGGGTCACGCCGCCGGAGAGGATCTGCAGCGGAATCAGCGTGAGGATCACCAGCAGCCCCAGCTGCGGCATCGAGCGCGCCACCGTGCCGAAGAAGATGCCCATCGAGGTGGCGGCGAACAGGTGCAGCGCGGCGCCGCCGGCGAACAGCAGCAGCGAGCCCTGGATCGGGATGTCCAGCCAGCCCTCGACGACAAAGCGCAGGGCGAACGCCGACGCCGCCAGCACCACCAGCCCCATCGCCCAGACCTTGCCGACCATGATCTCGAACGGCGTCACCGGCATCACCAGCAGGTGCTCGATGGTGCCGTGCTCGCGCTCGCGGATCAGCGCGGCGCCGGTGAGGATGATCGCCAGCATGGTGATCTGGTTGATTACCTCGTTCACCGCGCCGAACCAGGCGCGGCTGAGGTTGGGGTTGAACGCCGTGCGCACCACCGCCTCGACCGGCAGCGCTTCGCCGCCGCGGTAGCGCCGGACGAACTCGCCGGTCTCGCTGGCGATGATCTGCTGGATGTGTCCGGCACCGGTGAACGCCTGGCTGACCTGGGTGGCATCGACGTTGAGCTGGATGCTCGGCTGGCGCCCGGCGAGCAGGTCTTCCTGGAAGCCCGGCGGAATGTTCAGGGTGAAGGTGTAGAGGCCGGCGTCCATGCCGCTGTCCATCTGCGCCAGATCGATGGCCTTGGGCTGGATGAAATACGGCAGCTGGAAGGCGTTGATGATGCGCAGCGAGGCCTGCGAGCGGTCCTCGTCGACCACCGCGATGCTTGCCCGATGCGGCGCTTCCGGCACCGCGGTGGCGCCTTCGTAGATGGCCACGGTGAACGAATAGATGATCAGCACCAGCATCGCCGGGTCGCGGTAGAGGCTGCGCAGTTCCTTGAGGCCGAGCTGGAGGATGTTGCTGAGCTTGCGTGCGGTGTGGCCCATGTCATTTCTCCTGCTTGCGCAGACCGGCGACGCTGAGCGCCGTCAGCAGCGGAATGGCCAGCAGCATGGGGATGAAATACGGGTACAGCTCGACCAGCCCGAGCGCCTTGGAGAACACCCCGCGGCTGATGATGAGGAAGTGGCTGGTCGGGTAGAGCTTGCCGACGAAGGCGCCGACGCCTTCCATCGCCGAGACCGGGTGGATCAGCCCGGAGAACTGAATCGCCGGCAGCAGCGTGACGATGGTGGTGCCGAAGATCGCCGCGATCTGGCTGTTGAGGATCGACGACATCAACAGGCCGAGGCCCGTGGCGCAGGCGACGTAGAGCAGTGCGCCGAGGCACAGGGTGAGGATGCTGCCCTTGATCGGAATGCCGAAAACGAACACCGCCAAGAGCGCCAGGGTGGCGAAGTTGAACATGCCCAGGGCGATGTACGGCAGCTGCTTGCCGAGCAGGAACTCCAGGCGGGTGGTCGGCGTGACGTAGAAGTTGGTGATCGAGCCCAGCTCCTTCTCGCGCACCACGCCGAGCGCGGTGAGCATCGCCGGAATCATCATCAGCAGCAGCGGGATCATCGCCGGCACCATCGCCGGCAGGCTCTGCACGTCCGGGTTGTAGCGGTAGCGGATGGCCACGTCGGCCGGCGACAGCTGCGCCTCGACGCCGGCCTCGCGCGCCAGTTGCTGCAGGTAGGTGAGGTGGATGCCCTGCGCGTAGCCCTTGATGGTGTCGGCGCGCATCGGCATGGCACCGTCGATCCAGAACGCCACCTGCGGCACCGCCCCGCGCTTGAGGTCGCGGCCGAAGTTCGGCGGAATCTCGATCGCCAGGCTGATGTCGCCACTGCGCAGGCGCCGGTCCAGTTCGTCGTAGCTGGCCAGCGGCGCCTTCTCGATGAAGTAGCGCGAGCCGGCGATGTTCAGCAGGTAGCCCTGGCTGGTGGTGGTCTGGTCGCGGTCGAGCACGGCGTAGCTCAGGTTCTCCACGTCGAAGCTGACCCCGTAGCCCATGATGAACATCAGGATCACCGTGCCGAGCATCGCCAGCGTGGCGCGGATCGGATCGCGGCGCAGCTCCATCGCCTCGCGGCGGCTGTAGCTGAGCAGCCGGCGCAGGCTGAAGCGGTTCTGCGCGGCGCCATTGCCATTGCCGGTCGGCGGTGGCGCGACGCGCGTCGGCGCTGGGCTCGCCGGGGCGGCAGCCGCGCCTTCGGCTACGGCGTCCTCGAGGTAGGCGATGAAGGTTTCTTCCAGCGTCGCCAGGCCGCGCTTGGCCATCAGCCCCTGCGGCGTGTCGCTGTCGAGCACGCGGCCGGCGTGCATCAGCGAGATGCGGTCGCAGCGCAGCGCCTCGTTCATGAAGTGGGTGGAGATGAAGATGGTCACGCCATCTTCGCGCGACAGCTGCACCAGCAGTTCCCAGAAGCCGTCGCGCGCCACCGGGTCGACGCCCGAGGTCGGCTCGTCGAGGATCAGCATCTCCGGCGCGTGGATCACCGCCACCGCCAGCGACAGGCGCTGGCGCACGCCCAGCGGCAGCGCGGTGGGCAGGCTGTTGGCCTCGGCGGCCAGCTCGAAGCGCTCGAGCATCTCGCCGATGCGCGACTCGCGGCGCTCGGCGGGAATGTGGAACAGCCGCGCGTGCAGATCGAGGTTCTGTCGCACGGTGAGTTCGCTGTACAGCGAGAACGACTGCGACATGTAGCCGACGCGCTGGCGGGTCTGCAGGTCGTGCGGGTCCACCGGCTTGCCGAACAGCAGCGCGCGGCCCTCGCTGGCCGGCAGCAGGCCGGTGAGCATCTTCATGGTGGTGGTCTTGCCGCAGCCGTTGGAGCCGAGGAAGCCGAAGATTTCGCCGCGCTCGATGCGCAGGTTGACGCGATCCACCGCGACGAAGTCGCCGAAGCGCATGGTCAGGTCGTGCGCCTCGATGGCGATGCTGTCGCTGGCCTCGCGCGGCGGGATCTCCAGCGTGCGGTGGCGGCGGCGCTTGTCTTCCGGCAGCAGGCCGATGAACGCTTCTTCCAGGCTGTCGCTGGCGGTGCGCGCCAGCAGTTCGGCCGGCGAGCCGGTGGCGAGGATACGTCCGGCGTCCATCGCCACCAGATGATCGAAGCGCTGCGCTTCGTCCATGTAGGCGGTGGCCACCAGCACGCTCATCTGCGGGCGCTCGGCGCGGATGCGCGCGATCAGCTCCCAGAACTGCGCGCGCGACAGCGGGTCGACGCCGGTGGTCGGCTCGTCGAGGATCAGCAGGTCGGGGTCGTGGATCAGCGCGCAACACAGCCCGAGCTTCTGCTTCATGCCGCCGGAAAGTTTGCCCGCCGGGCGCTCGAGGAACGGCGCGAGGCCGGTGCTGCGGGTCAGCTCGGCGATGCGCCAGCGCCGCTCGGCGGCGTCCTGGCCGAACAGCCGGCCGAAGAATTCCAGGTTTTCGGCGACCGTGAGCGTCGGGTAGAGGTTCTTGCCCAGTCCCTGCGGCATGTAGGCGATGCGCGGGCACACCGCGCGGCGATGGCCGGCGTCGCCCATGTCGCCGTCGAGCACGCGCACGCTGCCTTGCTGGATGCGTCGCGCGCCGGCGATCAGCGCCAGCAGACTGGACTTGCCGACGCCGTCCGGGCCGATCAGGCCGACCATGCGGCGGGCCGGCAGCTCGACGTCGAGAGCGTCCAGCGCGCGGGTCTGGCCATACTGCAGGGTGACGCCCGCAATCTGCGCCACCGGCGCGAGCGGCTCGCTCATGGCGTGACGTTGACCTGCAGGTGTGCCGGCCATTCGGCGGCATCATCGAGCTTGAGGTAGGCCATGCCGGGCAGGCCGGTCTTGACCTGCTCCATGTGTTTCTTCAGCAGCTCCGGTTCGATGCGCGCCTTGACGCGGAACATCAGCTTCTCGCGCTCGCTCTCGGTCTCCACGGTCTTGGGGGTGAACTGCGCGACGCTGGCGACATAGCTGACCCGGGCCGGAATCACGTACTGCGGCGCGGCATCGATCACGATGTGCACCTCGCTGCCCAGCGCGACGCGGCCAGCCTGGCGCTCGGGCAGGAAGAAGGTCATGTAGACGTCGGCCAGGTCGACCAGATTGAGCAGCTTGCCGCCGGCGGCCAGCACCTCGCCCGGCTGCGCCACGCGGTACTGCACGCGGGCCACGCGGTCGGTCTTCAGCTCGCTGTCGGCGATGTCCGCCTGCAGGCGCGTGACGCTGGCCTGCGCGGCTTCCAGCGCCGACTGCGCCTCGATCACCTGCGAGCGCGCGGCGGCGATGCCGGCCTCGGCCGAGAGCACCTGGGCGCGCGAGGCGGCCAGCGCGGCCTGCGCGCTCTGCATGGCGGCGAGGTCGTCGTCCAGCTGCTGGCGCGCCATCGCGTTGCGCGCCACCAGGGTTTCGGTGCGCTTGTGGCGCTTCTGCGCGGCGGTCAGCTCGGCCTGGCGCTGGTGCACCACGGCTTCGGCGGTGGCCTTCTCGCTTTCGCGCATGGCGACCTGCGCCTGCGCGGTGAGAATGGCGTTCTCGGCCTGGCGTACCTGCGCGCGGGCCTGGTTGAGCTGGGCGTCGAGCACCTCGGTGTCCATGCGCGCGAGCACCTGGCCGGGCTGGACGAAGTCGCCCTCGTCGACGGCGATCTCGCGGATGCGCCCGCCCAGCTTGGTCGCCACGTCGATCTCGGTGGCCTCGATGCGCCCGTTGCCGCTGGCGAAGCCTTCGCCCAGTCCGTTGGGGCGCAGCTCCGACCAGACGATCAGGCCGACCGCCGCGAGCGCTGCCAGTGCCAGCACGGAACGGGTGAGGGTTTTCTTGACTGAGGGTTTCATGCGGGGTCCTTGCGCGATTACGACCGCCCCCATGCTAGGCGAGGACGGGTTACAGGTAGTTCATCCAGATCAAGGAAGCGCCGCCAAGGCGGCGCCGGCGGCTCAACGGTCGCCGGCCTGCTGCGCCAGCACCCAGGCGAGCAGCTGGCGGCTCAGCTCGTCGCTGGCCTGGCCGAAGGCTTCGACCACGCTCTCCAGCTGCGCGTCGGTACTGGGCTGGCGAATCTCGAAGTGCCGGCTGGCGAGGCCGCGGCGGCTGGCGCTGTCCACCAGTGTGGCGTCGAGGCGGATCAGCACCTGCGGCGTGCCATCCTGATAGACGCTCTGGAACGCGCGCAGATCGCCGATCAGCTCGAGGTCGGCCTGCAGGTTGCTGTCGTCGCTGCTCACCGAAGCCAGCCGGCCGCTGGCGCGCAAGGCTTCGATCAGCCGGTCGCGCAGCAGCTGCGGCGCCGGATCGGCCCAGCGCGCACCCTGATAGGCGCTGAGCTGATGCCCCTGCGGCACCACGGCGATGCGCGGGCTGGCGAGCATGCGGCTGGCCTGCGGGGTGTGCACGCGCAGCGCCAGGTCACCCTGGGTCGACGGCGTGGCGCTCGGCGTGACGGGTGCGCCGGGCAGCAGGAAGACCCGCACCGGCTCGGCCTGCGGCAGCACCGAGCAGGCGGACAGCAGCGTCAGTAGAGCGGGCAGGGCGAAGCGGTGCAGCGCTGTGCGGATCATGGGGCGAATTCCTCGATCTTCTCGCGGCCGAGCAGAAAGCCGCTGGGGTCGTCTTCCAGCCGCTGGGTGACCCGGCGCAGCGCGCCGAGGGTGCCGCGCAGCTCGTTGAGCGCCGGGCCGATGTCGCCCAGCCCCTTCACGCCGCTGTTCAGCGCGCCCTGGTTGTCCTCCAGCAGGGCGTCCAACCGCGAGGTGCTGCGCTCCAGCGCGGCCATCGACTGACCGGCGCTGGCCAGCAGCTGGCGGCCTTCGTCGTCGAGCAGGCCGTTGGCGTTGCGTGTCAGGCGGGTGATTTCCTCCAGCGCGGTGTTGGTCTGCCGGCCCAGCTCGGCGAGCTGGGTGAGCGCCTGGCTGAGGTCGCCGCGCTGTTCGGCCAGCACGCTGGTGGCCTGTTCGAGATTGGCCAAGGTCTGGCCGATGCGCCCGGCGTTCTCTTCGGAGAGCATCAGGTTGGCGCTGCGCAACAGGTTGTTGATGTTGCTCATCAGGTCTTCACCGTTCTCCAGCAGCGCGGAGAGCGGCGAGGGATCGGCAATGATCAGCGGCGGCTCGCCGCGCTTGCCCAGCAGCGGCGGGCTGTCGGGTGTGCCGCTGTGCAGCTGGATGACCATGCTGCCGGTGATGTTGGCCAGCGCCAGGCGCGCGCGGGTGTCCTGCTTGATCGGCGTGCCGGCGTAGACGCGGATGCGTGCGCGCACCTTGCGCGGGTCGTCCGGCTCCAGCCACAGGCGTTCGACGTCGCCGACCTTGATGCCGCTGTACTCCACCGAGCTGCCGGTGGACAGCCCGCTGACTGCGCGGTTGAAGCTGATCTCGTAATACTGGTACTCGCGGTCGATGCTGGCCTTGCTCAGCCAGAGGGCGAAGAACAGGGCGCCGCCGACCGCGAGCACGGTGAACAGGCCGATCAGCACGTGATGGGCGCGGGTTTCCATCAGGAGTTCTCCTGCACAAGAGCGGCCTGCTGCGCCGCCCGGCCACGCGGGCCGTGAAAGTAGTCGCGAATCCAGGCGTCGTCGGTGTCCTGCACCGCCTCCAGGCGGTCGGCCACCAGCACGCGCTTGCGCGCCAGCACCGCGACGCGGTCGCAGATGGTGTAGAGCGTGTCGAGGTCGTGGGTGACCAGGAACACGCTGAGTCCCAGCGCATCGCGCAGGGTCAGGATCAGCTGATCGAAGGCCGCCGCGCCGATCGGGTCGAGGCCGGCGGTGGGCTCGTCGAGAAACAGCACCTCCGGGTCCAGCGCCAGCGCACGGGCCAGCGCGGCGCGCTTGACCATACCGCCGGAGAGCTCGTCGGGGTACTTGCAGGCGGCATCGGCGGGCAAACCGGCCAACGCCAGCTTGAGCCGTGCCAGGTGCTCGGCATCGGCGCGGCCGAGTCCGGCATGCTCGATCAGGGGCAGGGCGACGTTCTCCTGCAGGTTCAACGAGGTGAACAGCGCCCCGCGCTGGAACAGCACGCCGAAACGCCGCTCCACCTGCGAACGGCGCTCCGGCGGCAGCTGCAGCAGGTTCTCGCCGAACACCTGCACGCTGCCGGCATTCGGCCGACGCAGACCGACGATGCTGCGCAGCAGCACCGACTTGCCGGTGCCCGAGCCGCCGACCACGCCGAGGATTTCGCCGCGACGGATGTCCAGGTCGAGATCTTCGTGCACGGTCTGGCGGCCGAAGCGGTTCACCAGCCCGCGCACCTGGATCAGCGCTTCGCCGTTCACCAGCCCATCTCCATGAAGAACAGCGCGGCGATGGCGTCGATCAGGATCACCATGAAGATCGACTGCACCACGCTGGAGGTGGTGTGTTCGCCCACCGACTGCGCGCTGCCGCTGACCTTGAAGCCTTCCAGACAACCGATCACGGCGATGATGAAGGCGAACACCGGCGCCTTGCCGATGCCGACGAGGAAATGGCTGAGGTCGATGTCGCGCTGCAGGATGGTGATGAACAGCGTCGGCGAGATATCCAGCGCCAGGACGCAGACCACCGCACCGCCGAGGATGCCGCTGAGCATGCCGATGAACGTCAGGATCGGCAGGGTGATCAGCATCGCCAGCACCCGCGGCAACACCAGCAGCTCCACCGGGCTGAGGCCCAGCGCGCGGATCGCGTCGATCTCCTCGTTGGCCTTCATCGAGCCGATCTGCGCGGCGAAGGCGCTGGCGCTGCGCCCGGCGAGCAGGATCGCCGCCAGCAGCACGCCGAACTCGCGCAGGAAGGCGAAGCCAACCAGGGTGACGGTGTAGATGCTGGCGCCGAAGTCGGCCAGTACCGTGGCGCCGAGGAACGCCACCACGGCGCCGACCAAGAACGTCAGCAGGGCGACGATGGGGATGGCGTCCAGCCCGGTCTGTTCGATGTGCGCCACCAGCGGCGTCGGACGCCAGCGTTGCGGGCGCACCAGGACGCTGAGCAGCGTCTGCAGGGTCAGGCCGATGAAGCCGAGCAGCTCGCGCTGCTGGCACCAGATGTTCTGCATGGTCCGGCCGATATGCGCCAGCAAATCACCGAACTCGTAACCCTGATCCGGCTGCGGGGCGGCGGGGCGATCCAGCGCCGCGGCCACGGTATGCAGCAGGGCCAGACGCTCGGCCGGCAGCTGCGGTGCCCATTGCGCCACGGCGGCGATGCGCTGCGGGCTGGTGATGGCGAGCATCCGCGCCTTGCCCGCCTGCACCGGCCCGCGCACGGTCGAGGTGGTGATCAGCACCGAGTCGATCTGCCCGCCGGTGATGTCGCGCGCCGCGTCCGCCCCGCCGCGATAGGCCGCGTGCACGAGCTGGATGCCGGCGAGCTGCTGGAACAGCTCGAGCGCGAAATGCGCCGTGCCGGCGGCGGGCGGCGTGCCGCAGGTGATGGTGCCGGGCCGCGCCTTGGCGGCGGCGATGAACTCCGCCAGGGTGCGCGCGGGGAAGTCGGTCTTGACCGCGATCGCCTGCGGGAATTTCGCCGCCAGGGTGACCGGGACGAAGGAGGCCCGGTAGTCGAAGGGCAGGTCGCGCAGCAGCAGCGGGTTGGTGATCTGGTTCGCCGCGTCCCAGAAATAGGTGTAGCCGTCGCGCGGCGACTGCAGCACCGCGCTCGCCCCGACCACGGCGTTGCCGCCGGTGCGGTTCTCGATCACCACGTTCTGGCCGAGGATCTCGCCCACCTTCTGGCCGACCGCGCGCGCCGCGGTGTCGCCGGCGCCGCCCGCGGTGAAGGGCACGACGAAGCGGATCGGCCGGTTCGGCCACTCCGCCTCCGCCCGCGCGGCGCGGGCGATGAAGGGCGTGGCGAGCGCGAGGCCCAGCACGCCGCGGCGGTTCAGTCCGTTCATTCGCCTATCCTCCCTTCCGGTCCTGCCGGGTCGTCACGCCGTGCCCGGCGCGCAGCCGCGCGATCTCGTTCTCGGCGAAGCCGAATTCGCGCAGCACCTCCTCGGTGTCCGCGCCCTTGTCCGGCGCGGGGCGCTCGATCGCCGCCGTCGCCGCCGACATCCGGATCGCCGAGCCGAGCAGCTCCAGCGCGCCGAGCCGCGGATGCCGCACGCCCTGCACCACGCCGAGCTGCTGCACCTGCGGATCGGCGAAGGTCCTGTCGATGCTGTTGATCGGCCCGCAGGCGACGCCCGCCGCGTTCATCCGCTCGACCCACGCCGCGCTCGGCGCGGCGCGGGTGCGCGCGTTCACCGCCTCGGTGAAGGCGGCGCGGTTGGCGAGCCGCGCCTCGGCCGCGGCGAAGCGCGGATCCTCCGCCATCTCCGGCGCGCCGAGCGCGGCGCAGAACTTGCGGTACTGCCCCTGCCCCGAGGCGCCGATGACGATGCTGCCATCCGCCGCCTCGTACACCCCCATCGGCGTGGTGTAGGGATGGTCGTTGCCGGTCGGCCCCGGCACCACGCGATCGACCAGCCAGCGCACCGCCTGCAGGTCGAGCATCGCGATCTGCGCGGCGAGCAGCGAGGTCTGCACCCACTGCCCCTCGCCGCTGCGCTCGCGGTCGAGCAGCGCGATCAGGATGCCGATGGCGGCGAACAGGCCGGAGCAGAGATCGGCGATCGGCACGCCGACGCGCAGCGGCGCCCGCCCGATCTCGCCGTTCACCGACATCATCCCGCCGATCGCCTGCGCCACCTGGTCGAAGCCGGGCCGCATCCGGTACGGCCCGTCCTCGCCGAAGCCGGAGATGCTGGCATAGACCAGGCGCGGGCAGTCCGGCCGCAGCGATTCGTAGTCGATGCCGAGGCGGTGCTTCACGTCGGGGCGGTAATTCTCCACCAGCACATCGGCCCGCGCCGCCATCCGCCGCAGCGCCGCCGCGCCCTCCGGCCGCTTCAGGTCGAGCACGATCGAGCGCTTGTTGCGCTGGAGGTTCTGGAAGTCCGACCCGTCGCGCGCGCCGGTCATGTCGTCCTCGCCCGGCCCCTCGACCTTGACCACGCGCGCGCCCCAGTCCGAGAGCTGCTTGACGCAGGTCGGCCCGGCGCGCACCCGCGTCAGGTCGAGCACGGTGAAGCGGTCGAGCGGACGCCGCATCATGCCGCCGGGGACTGCGCGGCCGCCGCCGCTGCCGCCGCCTGGCGGCGCAGCGGGCCGAGCAGACCGCCCTTCATCACCTTGCCCGGCACCGGATGGCCGAGCATCTCCTCCGCCATCTTCGCCGCACGCACCAGCGCGTCGAGATCGATGCCGGTGGCGATGCCCATCTCCTCGCACATATAGGCGAGGTCCTCGGTGCAGATGTTGCCCGCCGCGCCCTTGTGCCCGGCGAAGGGGCAGCCGCCGAGGCCGCCGATCGAGCCGTCGAACTCGCGCACCCCCATCTCCAGCGCCGCCAGCGCGTTCGCCATCGCGGTGCCGCGGGTGTCGTGCAGGTGCAGCTTCAGCGTCAGCGCCGGCCAGCGCTCGCGCACCGCGCCGAGCAGGCGCCGGATGTGGCCCGGATTGGCCCAGCCCATCGTGTCCGCCAGGCTGACATAGCGCAGATCCGAGCCGTGCTCGCGCAGCAGCTCGCGGGTGCGCGCGACCAGGCCGACGACGCGCTCCACCGGCACGTCGCCCTCGAAATTGCAGCCGAAGGCGGCCATCACGCCGAGGCTGTCCGGCGCGATGCCGGCCGCCTTGTAGCGGGTGATCCAGTCCGGCATGTCGGCGAAGGTCTGCTCGATCGTGCGGTTGGTGTTGCGCTTGACGAACACCTCGCTCGCCGTGATCTGCAGCATGCCGTAGAGATCGACATTCGGCGTGGCGATCGCGCGGTCGAGGCCGCGCGGGTTCAGCCACAGGCCGCGATAGAGCACGCCGGGGCGGCGCTTCAGGCGGCGGAACACCTCCTCGGAATCGGCCATCGCCGGCACCGCCTTCGGGTTGACGAAGGAGCCGGCCTCGATCTCCTTCACCCCGGCCGCGGCGATGGCGTCGAGCAGTTCGAGCTTCTGCTCGGTGGTCAGGATCTTCGGCTCGATCTGCAGCCCGTCGCGCGGGCCGACCTCCATCAGGTGGACGGTCTTCGGCAGGGTCCACATCGCGGGGGCCTCCTCAGCGCTGGTCCAGGACGGCGGGATCGAAGGGATAGGGCACCGGCGGACCGCCGCGCTTCGGCAGCACCACCGTCGCCGTGCCCGGCGTGCCGTCCTTGCCGTCCTGGTCCTTCAGCCCGATGTCGAGCGTGACGACGCCGTAGCGGCCGCGGTCCTCCTTGCCCGTCACGCGGCCCCAGGCGGTGAGCACGTCGCCCGGCACGTTCATGCCGCGGAAGCTGAAGCCGACCTTCCACGGCCAGCCGGTCTCGCCGGCCCAGTCGCTGACGAGCTGGATCATCACGTGCTGCTTCCAGGAGCCGTTGACCATGATGTCCGGCAGCCCGTCATGCTGGGTGGCGTAGCGCCAGTCGTAGTGGATCTTGTGCCAGTTCTCCATCGCCGCCGACCAGCGCATGATGTGCGCCGAGGTCATCGGCCCCTTCACCAGCGGCGGGATCTCCTGCCCGACCTCGACATCCTCGAAGATGGCTCCCATGGTGCTCCTCGTCGGGAATCTGCGTGTTGCGTGGCGCGCTCAGCGGCGGAACAGCGTGGTCTTGACCACCGCGTTCAGCTCGCCGCGCTGGTTGGTGAAGCGCCGCTCCGAGACGACGAGGCCGAGCCGCCCGGTCCTGCCGCGCTTGACCTTGGCGTCGGTGATCGCGGTGGTGACGGTGACGCTGTCGCCGACGATCAGCGGCTCGTGGAACTCGTAGTCGTCCTGGCCGTGCACCGTCGCCTTGCCGAACGGGAAGTCGTGCTCGTACTCGGTGCAGGTGAAGAAGTAGAGCCAGAGCAGCGGCCAGGGCGCGACGATGCCGCGATAGCCGCGCGCCCGCGCCGCCGCCGCGTCGAAATGGATCGGGTCGAGGTCCTCGATGGCGAGCGCCATGCGCCGCACCGCGCCCAGCTCCACGGGGGCGGTGACCGGCTCGCCCACCGGGCCGATCATCTTCGCCAGGATCGCTTCCGCCTCGGCGTCGGAGATCTCGCTGCTCATCTCACACGTTCCCGCGCTTCGGCAGCTCGGCGAGCGCCGAGCCCGGCGTCGTCACCTCGCCGCGCTGGTTGGTGATCCAGCAGTCCAGGGCGACGAAGGCGCGGCCGCCCTCCTCGTACACCCGCGTCACCTTGCCGTGCAGATGCGCCAGGTCGCGCGGCATGGTCGAGCCACGGTTCTGGTCCGAGAACCGCACCAGCCGCGCGCGACGGCCGAGCCATTGCTGCACGGCGGTCATCAGGCAGGAGGCCATCAGCGGGCCGGAGAGGATGATCCCCGGCAGGCCCTGCGCCTTGGCCACGTACTCGTCGTGGTGGAACTCGGATTCGTAGTTGTCGCAGGCGCCGGCCCAGCGCACCTGGTGGCCGACCATCATCGGCCCCTTCGTCACCGCGGGGAATTCCTGGCCCTCGGCGAAGTCCTCGAAGAACCGCTCCGGCGGCTCGGCCGTCTCTACCTTCAGCATCGTCCCACTCCGTCGGTCATCATCGCACCGCGCCGGCTTCCGCCAGGCGCCGCCGCGTCGCCTCGGGCAGTCCCAGCAGGCGCCCGAGCACGTAGCCGGTGGCGCCGAGGGTGGCGGCCGCGAGCGGCAGCCCGGCGGCGAAGCCGAGGCCCC
>JAANMV010000199.1_pt1 | contig 74549 bp, 59 predicted proteins | sample 7279661 | NCBI WGS metagenome assembly JAANMV01 (sample SAMN14094540, study PRJNA606508) | bioreactor metagenome | isolation source: A lab-scale SPAN reactor treating ammonium-rich wastewater day 121 | place: Ireland: Galway | collected 2017-05-16 | reverse complement strand
GGGTCAGCAGAAGCTGGGTGTAGACCAGCGGCGGTGACAGCTTGTCGCCGAGCACTTCCAGCGCCGTGCGGGTGATCTCCTCGGCCTTGGCGTTGTCGTCCTGCTCCTTGTCCGGCCAGAACAGGTAACTGTGCGCCAACTGCGCGGCGGCGAAGGTGTAGTAGTTCGTTATTTCCGCGGCCTTGGCCAGGATGCCTTCGGCCAGGGGCCGGTAGTTCGGTGTTCCCCAGAACGCCTGGTTGCCCAGCACCGAGCCCATGATCCCGACGATCCGGCGCTGCCAATAGCTGTCGTTGGGGAATTGCTTCAGGTACGCCTCGACGCCCTTCTGCACGGCCTCGAACTTGCCGTCCTTGAGCAGCTTCTGCAGCGTCGGCCAGGCGGCTTGGTAAGCCTTGTCCTCGGCCTCGTCACAGAACCCCGCCGAAGCCAGCATCGCCCCGACCACCAGCCATCGCCACGCACGCCGCATGATGACGACTCCCCGCCCGTCCCGCCGCCCCTCCCGAACGTCAAGTAAGCCCTTGTACCCCCCCCCCCGGAAGCCGATGTCAATAGGTTCGCGAAGATTCTTTTCGAGAATCTTCGATTAGGGCGCGGACGCGGAAGGGAGGCACGTCCTTCATGCTCACGGAGCACCTTCTCGGTGGGCCATGCATCGCCCCAATTCAGCTCTTCGTGCCGGTTGGCGGGTTATTGGTGGGGAGCGGGGGGCGCCACGGTCAGCTTGACATCGTCCAACCAGGCCACCGACCGGCCGTCGGTCAGCGACATGACCACGATCCGGTCCAGGCGGGTGGCGGCGGGATCGGGTTTGGGCAGGTCGAACGTCTCCGCCGGGCGCCCGGCGACGGCCACGGTCAGGTGGTAGGTCGCCTCCGCCGCGTCACCCAGCGCCAGCTCGATGGCCAGCTCGCACCAGGTGTCGGGCGGCACCTGCGTGAGCACTTTGTCCTGCGCGCGCAGCCGGCCGTCGGGGCCAAGCCGGAGCTGGGCCGGCGAGAGGAACTCCTTCGGCGCGGCGCCGGCGTATTGCCGCAGATCGATCCCCAGCTCAGGCGGCTCGCGACCCGAGGTCCGCAGCGCGCAGGAGAAGGTCACCCGCCCCCCGGCGTGGTCCATGGCCCAGAAGATGCGCGGCAGCCAGGCGAACCGCAGATCGGGCGCGTCGACCAGCTTGAGGCACTGCCGGCCGCCGTGGGCCAGCTCGGCGGTCACCAGCACGCCGGCCTTCGGTCCCGCCATGGAGTCGCCGACGGTCGGCGGCCGGCCCGCCGCGTCGGCTTCGAAGTCCTCGTCGAGGGGCTCCGGCTCGGCCCGCCGGAGCACCGGCCGTTCGGCGCGCAGCGGACCCTCGCACTCGGCCGGCCAGCGGGCGCGGTCGGGGTCCTGCCAGACACCGACCCGGTCCAGCGGCAGCCGGCCGGCCGGCTGCGCCGCCACCGGGGAGTCGGCCGCCACCGCACCGTCCGGACCGACCAGCGGATCCACCAGCCGCTCGCCCCGCACCGTCGGCCGCGACTGCCACGCCGGCCAGGCGATGGTCTCGCGCCCGAAGAGGCTCACCGGCGGCTGGCCGGAGCGGGTCCAGGCGACGTTGTCCGCCCAGCGGACCGACCCGTCCACCCACCGCCCGCAGTGGTACAGCAGCGCCGGCTCGCCGGGGTAGACGAACACGTTGCCGGTGACCTGGTTGCCCCGGCTGTCCTCGTCCCGGATGGGATTGTTCTCGAACTGGTACTCGGCGGCGTCGAGCACCAGATTGTCCTTGACCAGGTTGTCGCCGCCACCGTGAACGTGGATGCCGCCGCGGCCGCAGCGGGCGATCAGGTTGCCCTCGACGGTGGTCCCGCAGGTGTAGTCGTCGAGGTAGACGCCCCAGGTGAAGTAGGGCGCGCGGAACTGGTCCGCGCCGCGCGGGTACCCGTAACCGACGGTATCGACGATCCGGTTGTGCCGGATCACGTTCCCGCGCAGCGTCAGGTTCCGCTGACACATCCGGATCGCGCCGCCGTCGCAGGTCTCCAGGCAGGTGTCGTGGATGTCGTTCAGCTCCACCACCTGGTCGATCCCCTTGAGGAAGATCGCGTTGCGGGGCAGGTGGTGGAGGGTGTTGCGGCGCGCGATGTTGCGCTCGCCGAAGAGGTTGATCGCAGCGCAGTCCTTGTCGTACAGGCCGGTGTCGTAGACGTGGTTGTTCTCGGCCAGGTTGCCGGTGCCGTAAAGGAAGATGCCGTCTGAGCCGGTGGCCCAGACGTCGTTGCCGGCGACCCGGCAGTCCGCGCAGGGATCGGAGAAGAGCAGGTTCTGGCCGCCGCCGCCCACCCCGCCGCTGGCTCCTTGGGCGGGAGCCACCCGCGGGTTGCCGACCTCCTCGTGGGCGCTGGCGACCGCGCCGAGGTTGATCCCCACCCCACCGACGTTGGTCACGGTGCAGCGCGTCACCGAGCAGTGGCGCGCCCCCGACAGCCGGATCGCGTCCTGGCGCGCGACCTCCAGCCGGAGGCCCTCGAAGTGGAGGTGCTCGACCGGCTGATCCGGCTCGGACGCCTGCGCCGGGAAGTCCTCGCGACTGCCCTTGTAGGCCACGTTGAGGTAGCCGTGCGGGTAGGCGATCCGCCCGCGGACCTCGATCAAGTGGTCGAGGACGGGTACCAGCACCTCCTTCGGCGCGGCTCCCGGCGGGCGGTAGTAGAGCCGGTCGGCGGTCCGGTCGTGAAACCACTCGTCCGGGGCGTCGAGGAAGTCGAGGGAGTTCTGCAGATAGAACCGGTTGCCGCGCAGGAAGGTGCCCCGGACCGGCCGGAACCAGAGCCTGCGGGTGCCGGGCTCGACCCGCTCGATCGGCGTCAAGGCGTAGTTCCAGCCGAGGTTGTAGACCGACACCACCTCGGCCTGGTCGAGGTGCTGCCACCGCTCGACCGGCAACGTGGCCGGGTCGTAGCAGAGCGCCCTCCGCGACTCGCCGGCGATGCGTTTGACATAGACGAACCCGCCGGTGCGGGGATGATCGAGATCGACGTTCGGGTGCCGCGCCAGGATCGCCCTCCGGCCGTCACGGAAGAGCTGCCAGAAGCGCGCGCCGGCCAGTCCGGCGGCGGCCAGATCGGCCACCAGCACCCCGTCGCCGCGATCCCGCCAGCCGGTGACGGCCCGGCCGCCGCGCACTACCACCCGCTCGCCCGGCGCGGCGCGCCAGGTCACCGGGCAGGCCGCGCTGCCGCCGTCCCGCGTGTCGAAGACCAGCGTCTCCGGCAGGTCGTAGGTCCCGGCGCGCACCAGGACCGTGACCGGCTCGGACAGCCAGCCCGCCTTCAACTCGCGGACCCGGTCCCGAGCCGCCGACAAGCTCCGCAGCCGCCCGTCCGGGGCGACTTCCAGCGTCACCGCCGCCGCCGGGCCCACCGCCAGGAGCAAGCAGGCGATCCGGGCGAAGCGCCTCACGGCAGGACGACCGCCTGCCCCTGGGACGCCGAGGCGTAGATGGCATCGCTCAGGCGCTGCACCAGCAAGGCCTTCTCCAGCGATGTCTTCGGCTCGCGGTCCTCGCGGATCGCCGCCGCCAGATCCTGGAGCGGGCCGTTGGTCACCGGCGCGCCGTCCTCGTCGCCGGACCAGATCACCCGGCTCTCGACGCCCGTGCCACCGACGCCCTGGTCGAACACCACCTGCTTGCCCTGGCCGGTGGTCATGTGGCTGATGTGCAACGCGCCGCGGCTGCCCAAGAAGGCCCACTCCCCCTCGCCGTGCGACGAGACGCACTCGCCGCGCTCGTACTGCAACACCGTGCCACCGTCGCATTGGGCCAGTGCGGCAAAGTGCGTTTCGGCGTCCGAGTTCGGCGTGGCGTAATACGAGAACTGCTCGGTCACCGGCCACCACTGCGCCAGCACGGTCCGCGGCCGGAGCGTCCAACCGGTCAGGCCGAGGAGATAGTCCAGGTCGTAGCAGCCCCAGTTCATGAGGATGCCGCCGCCGTTGAGGTGTCGTTTGAGGCGCCAGTCCGGCGGCTCCCCCTCCCGCGGCGGGCCGGCCGGCACGATGGCCCGGCACCGGACCACGCGCAACTCGCCGAGTTGGCCGGAGGCGAGAAACTCGGTCACCGCCTGGGCCGAGGCCAGGAACCGAAACCGCGACGAGCAGCAGGCCGCCTTGAGGCCGCCGCGCGCGGCGATCAACTCCTCGACCTCGCCGACGTTCATCGCCACCGGCTTCTCGGTCAGCACGTGACGGCCCCGGGCGAAGGCGTGCTTGGCCAGCGACGTCCGCCCGCAGGCCGGCAGGGCCAGGACGATGAGGTCCAGGTCGGCCTGGTCGATCAGGTCGTCGCCCTCGACATAGACCCGCGGCTGGCCGAACTCCTCGGCGTAGGCCCGGCCCCGGTCGGGAATCAGGTCCGCCACCGCGACCAGTTCCAGCCCTTCGCCGGCCAGGGCGGCACGGGCGTGGGTCCGCCCGATCACTCCGCAACCGATCAGCCCGACGCGCAACGTGTCCATGGCGCTCTCCTGCCGGCGCCACGGTTCGGCGGTCAGCCTCGGCGCACCTTCCGCCACTCGTCGATCATCGCCGCCACGTTCGACCACGGCCAGTACGGGCGGATGGACGGCACGGCGGCGAGGATGGTCCCGCGCCGGCCGAACACCTCGTAGAACTCGCGCACCGCGGCGCGGACGCTGCCGGGGTTGCCCTGACCGAGGTGGAACGGTGAGCTGAGCCCGCCCCAGATGCAGGTGGTCGGTCCCAGCTCGCGGGCCACCTGGCGCATGTCCTGACCGGTCAGCACCGGCTCGATCCCGAACAGCGCGTCGAACGGCAGACTCTTGAGGTGCTCCAGGATGGGCATGATCCCGGTGCAGACGGTGTAGGCCACCGGCAGGCCGCAAGCGTGGGCAGCATCCAGCTCGGCGCGCAGCCGGCCGCCCAGGAAGCGGTCGATCTGAGTCGGACTCCAGAAGTCGCAGGTCTCGTAGAAGCCATTGCGGCTGAGGAGATCCACCCCGGCCTCGGCGCACAGCTCGATCCGGCGGAGGGTGGCGCGGTGATCCAGCTCGGCCAGACGGTCGAGCAGCGCCGGCTCGGTAATCGACAAGAGCGGAGCGCCCTCGGCGCCCATCAGCGACAGGGCGTTGGTCAGACCGTAGCCGATGGACGACCGAATCGGTACCTGCCACCGGTCGGCCAGCTCGCGCCACGGCCGGATCGACTCGGCGAGCTGCGCGCGGGTGCGCTCGGGCGGCAGCCAGCAGTGCGCCAGGCAGTCCAGGTCACGCTCGGTCTCGATCCACGGCTTGACGATCCGCGCCACGACGAAGTCGGAGACCAGCGGCAGGTCGTCGCCGTGGGGCCAGTCGTCGGTGAGCCGGACGGTACAGGACAGGTTGCCCGAGGGCGTCTCGAGCACCTTGTGCAAGTGCCCCAGCGGCTCGCCCTCGACCTCCTCGCGCCAGGTCCGGGAGGTCACCGCCGGGTGGTGATCGACGGTCAGGCCCCAGTCCACCACGGCGTCGAGCCCGAGCCGCCGGCAGCACACCTCCAGCCGCTCGTCGTGATTGGTCCAGGCATACTCCGCCTGCTCGGGCGAACTCCAGAAGATCGGCGCGCAGGGCGCGTAGTCGGTGTCCTCGCGCCGGAGCGCGGCCAAGAGCCGCTCCTTGGGGGTCATGGGGTCCTCCACCGCGGGTTCAGCCATCGCCGTGCGGCGGAACGCCGGGCCGCTCGGCCCGGCGTCCGCCGCCAACCCACCTGTACGTCTCGATGATGTCGCGGAAAGGGTCGCCTCCCGCTCGGAGAAAGCGACTACCGCACGAGCATTCAACGTCTTGGCCGGGCACGGAGCTCACCCTGGTGCATCTGGCCGGGCGCCAGGTCCGTTTCCTGCCACCGCTCGCCGCCGGCGCGACGCCAGGTGACCAGCGCGCGGTCGCCGCCGTTGAACAGCTTGACCGCGCCGTCGGACTGCCTGACCAGCGCCGCCACGGAGTCGGGCAGGCCGATCCGGTCGCCGGCCCGGACCTCGATCATCGGGCTCAGCCGGCCGCACTCCTCGACCGCGCCCAGGACCAGCGGGCCGTAGCAGCCGCTCACGGCGCCGGCGCCCCAGTTGCGGCCGTGGCCCGCCGCGACCGAGCACACGGCGCCGCCCATGTCGGCGTGCTCGCGCCCGCCGCGCAGCACGCGGCGGGCCAACTCCAGCCGCTCCGCCGCCCCCGACACCGCCCGCGCCGCGTAGGCCACCTCACCGGTCACTTCCCAGGCCAGCGCCAGCGCCGCGGTGGCCGGCTCGGTGTCCGGCACGATCCAGCCGTCGTCGCGGCGGCGGCCGAAGCGGACCATGTCCCGCCGGCGCCCCACCCCGGCCTCGTCGCGCACCTGACGCTGCCGAACGCACAGCACCAGCTCGTCCGCCGCCGACGGAAATTCCGACACCATGGTCCGGATAATTCCATCAAGCCCGTCGTCGCCGCAGCAGCGACGGTGATGGAGGAGCGCCGCCGCCGCCGGATCGGCACAGGGATCGGTGATCAGCTCGACCAGTCGGCGAGCCAGCGCGGCCGCCGCCTGACGCGCTCGCGGCTCGCCGGTGAGCCGCCAGAGATCCCCCAACGCCTGCGGCACGCCGGAGGCCAGCAGGTTCTCCAACCCGGCCAGCGGATCGCCCGGCGCGTGGTGCGCGGCGGCCGACATCGTCCGCTGCTCGTCGGTCGTCAGGTCCTCGGCAGACAGCCCGCGACCCGTCTGAGTCCAGAGCACCGGCAGCGGCCCATCACCGGCGGCCAGAATCCGCTCGGCCCAGACCAGCCCGTAGCGCGCGGCCCAGTCCAGGTAGCGCTGCTCGCCGCCGACCCGGTAGGCCGCCAGCGCCAGATGGATGAACCGCACGTGCTCGGCACACTCGAACCGCCAGCGCGGGGCGTCGGGAACCTCGACACTGCCCAGGTGGTAGCCGCGGAAGTGGTCGCCGGACCAGTCGTACCAGGCCGGGATGCCGGCGTCCCAGTTCCCGATGTGCTCGGCCGCGTCCAGGAGCAGCTCGGCCGCCGCCCCGTCGTCCGGCGCCAGGTCGAGGTAGCGGGGCAGGAACAGCAGAAACGGCTCGGTCCCGTGATGCGCCTCGGCCCGCGGCTCGTAGCCGTGGTGGCACTCCCGCGCCACCCAGCCCGAGAGCTCCTCGCGCAGCCGCCGGAAGTGTGCCATCGCGGCGGGCGACCCGGTCGCCAGGGTGTGCGGAAACCAGGCCAGGGCGTAGTTGGCCTCGTCTTCGCCACCGCCCTGGAGCCCCGGCGGGTCGAGCCGCACGCTCTGGGCGACCCAGCGCTCCATCTCTCGCCGCAGCCGGCCCACGCCGTCGAGATAGTCTCGCTCCTCGCCGGTCATCGCTCTCACGACAGGCTGATCACCTCGCCGTCGCGCTCGCAGGACTCGACCACCGCGCACAGCACCTTGGTCAGCGCCACGCCGTCGGCGGCGCCGACCAGCGGGGCGCGGTCGTCCAGACAGCACTCGACGAAGTGCCGAGTGGCCTCGACGGTGAACCCGCACTGGTGGCCGAGGACGTTGCCCGCGCCGGGGGTAGACAGATCGAACGCCTCGGGCCCGGCCACGGCCAGTTCGCTGCGGAACCGGTCGACGTCCAGCAGCCCCTCTTCGCACAGGCAGTAGAACCGGCTGTCGACCAGGCTCGGGTAGCTCTTCGGCAGGATCCAGCTTCCCTCCAGGCTCATCACCGCCCCGCCGTCGAACTCGATGGTGGCCTGGAACAGGTCGATGGTCTCGAAGCCCATGCTCTCCAGCACCCCGCGCCGGTGGACGGCCCGCACCCGGACCACCTCCCGGCCGACGTACCACCGGGCGATGTCCAGCCGGTGGACGCCGATCCAGTGGGCGAGGTGGCTGCGTTGGAGCCAGGGCAGCCGTTCGGTGGGCACCTCGATGCGGTTAGACATGCGCGAGAAGAGGTACCGCACCGAGCCGAACGCGCCGCTCTCCAGCCGTTGCTTGCCCGCCGCGAAGGCCGGCATCCAGCGGTTGGACAGGTTGAGCATGAACTTGCCCGGCGCCGCCGCCGCCGCCGCCGCGACTTCCTCGGCGTCGGGCACGCTGACCGCCATCGGCTTTTCCAGGAGGAGGTGCTTCCCCGCCGCGAGCACGGTCAGCGCCGCTTCGCGGTGGAGATGGTCGGGCAGCACCACGATCACCGCGTCCACCTCATCGCAGGCGACCAACTCGCGGTAGTCGGTGAACAGGTGCCGGAGGTGGTACTCCTCCTTCCGCTGCTGCAGCAGCACCTCATTGATGTCGCACACCGCCGTCAGCTCGGCCCGGCCGATAGCGGTCAGGTTCTGGAGATGGCTGCCACCCTGCCAGCCGACCCCGACCACGCCGATCCGCAGACGCTCACTGCCCTGGCTCATCAGGCTCCTCTTTCCGTCCGGCTAGCCGCAGACCCGGTGTTTGAGCATCTCGGGGCGCAGGCGGTCGAAGGTGTTGGCGTCCCAGTACCGGCTGACCGCCGAGCCGGGCGGCACGATGGCATCGACCCGGTCCATCTCCTCGGCGGTCAGGCGCACGTCCCAGGTGGCCAACGCCGATTCGAGATGGTCCACCGTGCGGGCGCCCAGGATCGGCGCGGTCACCGCTGGTTGCTGGCGGATCCAGGCCAGGGCGAACTGCGCCAGGGTCAGCCCGCGAGCCTCGGCCAACGCCTTGAGCTGGTCGGCGCGGTCCATCGCTTCGTCGGTCAAGCGGGTGGCGTTGATCCCTCCCTTGGCCGCGCGGCTGTCGTCGGGCGGGGCCGAGCCCGGCGCGTAGCGGCCGCTCAGCATCCCCGTCGCCAACGGCGCCCAGGGGCAGATCCCCACGCCGTGGCGGAGACAGGTCCAGATCAGCTCCTTCTCGATGGATCTGTCGAGCAGGTTGTACGGCGGCTGCTCGGCGACGATCCGCGCCCACCCTTCGTGCCCGCTCCGGGTGATGGCTTCGGACAGGAGGCTCGGGACAAATTTGCTGCTGCCGACGTAGTTGACCTTGCCCTGCCGCACCAGATCGTCGAGGCCGCGGAGAATCTCGTCGATGGGCGTGACCATGTCCATGTAGTGGACGTAGTAAAGGTCGATCCGGTCGGTGCCCAGGCGCTTCAGGCTGGCCTCGCACTGCCGCATCAGGTGGTAGCGGCTCGACCCGCCGTCGTTCGGCCCCTTGCCCATGGGGCAGGTGAACTTGGTGGCAATTACCAGTTGGTCGCGCTTCCCGTCCCGGGCCATGGCCCGGCCGAGGATCTCCTCGCTCCGGCCGGCGCTGTAGCCATTGGCGGTGTCGAAGAAGTTGACCCCGCTGTCCATCGCCACGTCCATGATGCGGTAGGCCGTCTCCTCGTCGGTGGCGGCGGCCCAGGTCATGGTGCCGACACAGAGCGAGGAGACCTTCACGCCGCTGCGGCCGAGGGTACGGTATTCCATGAGACGACTCCCTTCGCGAGGGGAGTCGTTTCGCGCCGGGACAGCTCTGTCCTGCCTGTGATGTGTCCGGACGCCGAAGGCCTGGCGCCCATGGTCCTCAGCCCGAGCCGTTGGACCAGACTCGGTTGACGGTGTATGGTTTGCAGCGGGGGCGATGGGCCGAAGGGGCACAATGAAGACGGCGGACCGCTGGCGCGGTTCGCGGAGGCGGGCATGGCGAGCGTCAATCTGGAGTTGCCGGTCGGAGCCTTCTCAGCCCTGCGTCTGGATCCGGACGCGTTTGTGGCGGAGATGAGGCTGGCCGCCGCCGTCAAGTGGTACGAGCTGGGTCGCGTGTCGCAGTCCAAGGCCGCCGAGATCGCTGGGGTATCACGAACGGAGTTCTTCGACGCGCTGGGCAGGTACGGCGTGTCACCGTTCCAGTACACCGCGGAGGAGATCATCCGCGAGGTCCGGGGTGAGTGAACGCTGGGTGGTCAATGCCTCCCCCGTGATCGCCCTGGCCCGAATCGGCTGTGCCGAATGGCTGGACAGTCTGGCGACCGAGTTGGTGATCCCGGCGGCCGTCGTGGCCGAGGTCGAGGCCGGTCCTGCTGACCCGGCGCGGGAGTTGCTGGCGTCCGGCCGGTTCCCGATCGTGACCGCTCCACCACCACCGGCCGAGGTCGCTGACTGGGCGTTGGGCGCCGGTGAGACCTCCGTCCTGAGCTGGGCTGCCGGCCACCCGGGCTGGACTGCCATCATCGACGACCTGCCGGCCAGGCGTTGCGCGCGAGCGCTGGGCTTGCCGCACAAGGGGACTCTGGCCGTGGTCATCCTGGCCCGGCAGCACGGCCTGACCGACTCCGCGGCCGAGGTCGTCCGCGGGTTGCTGCGGGCTGGCCTGCGCCTGGACGAGGCCGTCATCCGGGAAGCCTTGGCAGCTACCGTAGGTGAAGCCTGGCCCTGACCCTATGGGCGCCCGTCCGCCAGCTCGGCCAGCACCGGCCGGAGGCCGGCCACCACACGGGCGAATCGGTCGTAGTCCACCCGGTCCGGCGTGTCGGTCGGCTGGTGGTAGTGTTCGTACCGGTAGACCGCGGTATCGGTGACCATCAGCGCGGGGTAGCCGCACTGCCAGAACGACCAGTGGTCGGACCAGCCGATGCCGGGGATGCCGCCCCAGGCCGCGGCGCCTTCGGACGGGAACGCCGCCGTCGCGCGGAAGGTGGCCACGCAGCGGTGGACCAGCGCCCGCGAGCGGACGTTGCCGATGAACGTGACGAAGTCGCCCCGGCTCGGATAGAAGGCCCGGAACAGCGGCGTCGGGTACCTCTGCGTGCCGGCCTCGTCGCGGTAGCAGCCCAGCGTCTCCAGCGACAGCATCGCCGTCACCCGCTCGCCCCGCGCCGCGCACCGCCGGGCGTAGACCAGGCTGCCCTGATGCTCGGTCCAGAAGAACGGCGGCTCCTCGTTGACGAACTCGACGAAGCGCAGCGTCCTGGCGGTATCGATCGCGGCGAACGCCCTGGCCAGCGCCAGCACCGCCACCGCGCCGGTGCCGTTGTCGTTGGCGCCGGGACAGCCGCCGACCGAATCGTAGTGCCCGCCGACCACCACGATCTCGTCCGGCCGTGAGGTCCCCCGCCGCTCGGCGACCAGGTTCTCGCACCACTCGCCGGCCGCCTCGAACCCCGGCCGCTCGACCGCGTAACCGGCCGACTCCAGCCTGCCCGCCAAGAAGTCCGCGGCGCGGCGGAGCTGCTTCATGTCGAACACGTTGCGCTCGCCGATGTCCCCGGCCAGCACCTGGAGATCGGCCCGCAGTTCCGCCGCCAACGCGACCACGTCATTCGTGGCCGGCGGCAGCGGCCCGCGGTAGCTGTGCCCCGGCATGGCCACCATCACAGCCCAGGACACCGCCAGCGCCGCCACCAGGAAGACCCCGAGCCAGCCCAACCTCCGTGCTCCCGCCCGATCCAGCCAGACCCATCGAGTCCCCGCCATGGCCGCCTCCGGAACTGCCTCCTGCGTTCCCAGAAGCACCCATGTTTACACCTCCGTAACAACGGGTAGCATGCGCCGATCAGGTCCGGGCGGTGACCACCTTGCCGGTGAGCCGGTCGGTGACCTCCAGCCGCCAGCCCTCCGCGCCGTCCGCCACCGGCACCCGCTCGGTGAGCCGGCCGCCGCGGAGGAGGCGGGCGCCGCTGTGGTCGTCGAGTTGGCCGTCGGGGCGAATGAGCTTGATCTGGATGGGGACCGGGCCGGTGAACGCGCCGGCTTCGGCCACCGCCTCGACGGTCAGGGTCAGCGCTCCGGCGTCGCGTTTGAGCATGGCGCGGAGCTCGGTCAGGCGTTGCGGGTAGCAGCCGATGATCCGCCCGCCAGCGGGCGGCAGGGAGACCGTCGCCTTGCCCTCGGCCGGGGCCAGCGGGTGCGACTCCGTGAGTTCGTAATAGGCCGCCGCGGCCGGGACGCCGACGGTCACGTCGTGGGCCACGCCCTGCTCGGCGACCTTGCCCCATTGCCCCAGCAGCGGGCCGGGCTCGCGTTGGTCGTTGACCACCACCCGGAACCGCGCGCCGTCCAGGTCCAGCGCGTTGACCACCGCCCGGCTCGGCTCGGGCAGCAGGGCCAGCGTCTCCGGCCTGGCGGCCAGCGCGGCGCGGACGGACTCGGGGGTCCAGGACTCGACCGCCACCGCGCTGGGCACCCGCCCGGCGTAGGCCTGCTCCGCGACCACCATCCCGCCGCCCTTGGCGTACGCCTGGATCGCCTCCAGCCCCGGCCGCGGCAGCCACTCGACCGCGGTCAGCAGGACCGCGTCGTAGCCGGCCAGTTGGTCCGGGACGAGGTCTTCGTCGTAGAGGATGTCGTAGGGCAGCCCGGTGCCGCCGACACCGTCGGCCGCGCGGCCGAAGCGGAAGGCGGTGAACCAGCGCTCCTGGCCAAACACCTCGGAGGCCAGCGACTTGACCATGGCCATCGACCGGGGCTCGTTGCGCCAGGCGCTGATCAGCTCGCCGTACGGCTCGAACAGGGTCCGGCCAAGAGTCTCGAACGCCTCCAGTGCGCCGGGGTGCCAGAGGTGCGGGTTCTTCGGCTTGTCCTGCTTCAGCTTCGCCTGCGCCTGCTCCCAGTTGAGCCCGGCGAAGTAGTCGCGGTACTGCTCGGGCGTCCACATGTCGCCGGGGCCGAAAACGAGCTGCCAGCCCCAATAGGTCATCATGGCGATGGGCCGGCTGCAGCACAGCCAAGTGGCCTCGATGATCAGGTCCCTGGGCGGGGTGACGCTGATGGGCGCGGCGCCGCCGGCCTTGAACAAGAACTGCGGCATCCCGGTCGGCCGCATGGCGGTCCCGCGGCAGGCCGTCTGGAGCTCCTCGGCGACCATCACCTGCCGCAGCGGGTTCTCGTAATAGACCCATTCCTGGCCGTAAGCCAGGTCCCGGTAGACTCGCAAGCTGGGTCCGCGGAGGATGGGGTCGAACAGCGGCTCGACCCGCGGGTTGTGGCTGCGGAAGGTCTTGGCCAGCAGTTCGTTCCAGCTCGCCAGAGCGCGCTCCCGGTGCCACCAGACGACGTACCGGTAGAGCGGGTGGTCGGGCTCGACCACCTGGTCGCGCGGCTCCAGCTCCGGCGGGAGGAACTGCCGGCTGAGGATGCCCAGCGGTCGGACCACCTCGATCCCCTTCGGCGGCTCCTCGCCAAGCCCGGCCTGCGCCGCCTCGATTTCGGTCGGGGTAAGCTGCCGGATGACCGACCGGGCCAGCGGCCAGCGCGCCAGATCGAGCCCGGTCGCGGCCCGCGCCGCGCGGATCGCCTCCGGGCCGAAGCTCATGTCGGCGTGCCACTCGGTATTCAGCAGCACCAGCCGGAGGTGCGGGAAGAGGGCGCTGGCCTCGGCGTCGGCGACCGCCTGGGCCAGCCCGCGCGAGCGGACGTCGGGATGGTTCAGCTCGACCTGACCACGGCTGCCGTCCGGCTTGACGGTGAACTGCTCGGCCGGCGCCCAGAACGGCGGCGTGGCGCGGTTGGTGTAGTGGTACATGCCCCACAGCCCGTGCCCGACGGCGCGCGCGGCGGCCTTAGGGTCGGGCTGACTGTTGACCACCGTCCCGCCCATCTTCCGGAACGCGGCGTAGTGCTCCGGCGCCACGTTCCAGCCGACCACCTGGAACCGGTCCCAGCGGCGGTAGGGACCGACGGTGATGGACCGCCGCGCGGTCTTGGAGGTGCCGCCGCCGACCACCGTCACCGCGACTTCGTGCCGCCCCGCCTCCATCGTGGACGGCGACAGGGGAAGCTCGAGCCGCGCCGCGTCGCCTGGCGGCGCGGCGCTCAGCAGCCGCCGGCCGTCCAACCTGACCTCGACCTGCGTTGCCGGGCCGTGGACCACCACCGGCAGTGTCGCGGTTTCCTCCTCACGGCCGAAGGCGAGCCGCCAGCCGGCCGTGTCCACCGCCGGCGCGGCGAACGCCTTCGCCACCTGTTCCGGCTCGTGGACCAGGCGGTCGATCACCTCGGGCGGCGGCGGCTGGTCGGCCAGGTAGACCTCGTCCAGGGCGGCGTTGGCGCCGATGCTGCGGGCAAAGGCGCCGAGGTCGTCGTGGCCGATCCCGAGCACGAAGTAGCGGTCGCTCATGCTCGCCAGGTCCGGCAGCTCGTCGAGCTTGTAGGCCGCCTCGGCGACCTGCTTGCCGTCCAGCCAGCCGGCGGCGGTGCCCTCGCGCCAGGTGAGCAGGACATGGTGCCACTGGCCGGCCGGCGCCTGGCCGAGCGCCAGACGCGTCTTGCCGACATACCCGCTGACCTGCCCGGCCTGATTCCGCTCCAGCTTGAGCGGCACGTTCCAGCCGGCGCCCAGGGCGACGAAGGCGCTGTTGGTGACCTCGTCCAGCGGCCGGACCCACAGCCCGACCGCGCCCGAGCGCGGGTCGAGGGTCTCCGGCTGGACGTCGAATGTGGTCAGCTCCAGGCACCGCGGCGAGTGGCCGGGGACCCAACTCGAGGGCGAGCGCCGGTCGTGGTAGAACCGCGATGCCTGCTCGACCATGGCGGCGTCGAAATCGACCACCGAGCCCTTGGCCGCGGTCAGGACCAGCCGCAGGTCCTCCGGCTTGCCGCTGCTGGGGAGCTGGAAGCGGACGTGGAGCCGGTGCCACTGCTCGTCGAGAGTGACCGGCTCGGACTGCGCCACGAACCGAAGGCCCTGGTCGAGCACCGTCAGCCGGACGTTCTCCGCCTGCTGCGCCCCGCGGCGGAGGTGGACCGAGGCCAGGTGGCACTCCTGAAGGTGCTCCAAGGCGATGGGCGGGGTCTGGACCCGGGCTTCGAGGATGCCCTCGCCGGTGAACGTGGCTCGCAGACAGGCGCCGCCGACCAGGGCCGCCGAGGTGCCCACTCGGACGCCGCCGACCGCTTCCCAGGACGCGGCCTCGTCGGCCACCGCCGCGGCCGGCGCCAGGTAGTTGACGGTTCCCCGCGACTCCCAGCGGTAGTGGCCGCCCTCGTAAACGATCCCGGTCCCGGCCACGCCGGGCACGTAGCGCGGCTCGTCGTCGCCGACCAGTTGCCCGTCCTCGCCCAGGGCGGGTGACGGGCGCGCGAACGGCATCGGCTCGCGCCGGGCCGTCCCGTGCCAGGCCAGCGGTCCCGCCGGCCCGGCATCCATCGGCAGGTACAGCCGGACGTGCGGCAGCCAGGCGGCCTCCGGCGCCGCGCCGGCGGTGGCCAGCGACAGGAAGGTGGCGACCATCGCGCCGAGACGGCGGGTCATGCCGTGCCTCCTCACCCCGCCGCGCGTTCGCCGCGCCCTGATGCTGACCTGCCGCCGCCGCCGCCGCAGGATGTCGTGCAGGCCGGTCGAAGGGGCCGGCGAGGTGCATCGTGCCAAGTCCCGTGTGGATCGGAGCCGCGCTGATGATGGTCACCGTCGCCCGTGGCGCGCACGAGCCGCGCTACTACACCCCCGAGCGGGTCGCCGAGGCGAGGCGGAACATCGAACGCCACGATTGGGCGAAACGGATTCAGACCCGCATCCTCAAGGGCCAGTCCGATACGTACTACATCGGCCGCGACTACGCCCCAGCCGAGACCTACGCGGCCCACAGCGATGAGTTCATCTGGCTGCTGCAACCCACCACCCGCATCCCGCGCGTGTTCCCGGCCGAGGCAGCGGCCATCTGCCCGGTCCACGGCCTGGCGGTGCGACAGCACAGCGCCTGGCATCCGTGGCGGATCGACCCCATCGGCCATCCCTACAAGCTGCAGTGCCCGGTCGGCGGGGAGTGGTACCCCAGCAACGACTACGCGGCCGGCGACCTGACCTCCGGGCCGTACCCCGACGCCGGCGACGGGTTCACCGTGGACGGCCGGACCTACTACTTCCTGCGCGACTACGCGCACCGGGTTTACGGCAACACCACCATCCCGCTGCTCCGCTCGTTCTCCCAGGCCTGGCTGATCACCGGCGACGCGCGCTACGCGCACCACGGCGCTCTGCTCCTGGCCCGCCTGGCGTCGGAGTACCCCAACTACGAGGACCGCTCCGACCGGCTCTACTTCGCGCGCTACGGCGGCCGCAGCCCGACCTACTCGTGGAAGACCGGCGGGATGATCACCGACCTGATCTGGGAGACCTTCTGCCTGGAGGCCACCGCCTACGCCTACGACGCGCTGGCCGGGTACTACGACCAGGACCCGGAGCTGCTGGCCTTCCTGCGCGGCAAGGGACTGCCGGCGGCCAGCGGCGACGAGGTGCGCGCCTATGTGCGCCGGCACCTTTTCCGTCCGGCGATGCAGGCGCTGCTGAAGGGCGACATCAAGGGCAACGAAGGCTTCCACCAGGCCGCGGCCCTGGCCGTGGCGGTGGTCCTGGACGACTTCTCCGACGACCATCCCAACTCGGCCGACATGGTCGATTACGCCTTCCTGGGCGAAGGGCATGCCGCCTGGTTTCTGATCAACGGCATGCAGCGCGACGGCGGCGGACACGAGAGTCCGGGCTACAACAAGATCAAGCTCGACTTCATCCGCGTCGCGCGGCTGATGGAACTCTTGCGGGCGCGGCATCCAGATCGATTCCCGCTGGGGCGCTACCCGGACCTGTTCGGCGAGCCGAAGACGCTGTCGGTGTTCGACTGGTTCATCGACCTCCAGCTCCTCGACGCCTTCCTCCCGGAGATCGGCGACGGCGGCGGGCCTCTGGAGCCGCGCAAGGTTGCCCGTTACCGCTGGTCGTACCTGGACGCCGAGAACCTGTACGCCTTCCACCGCACCGGCGACCCGCGCTACGCCCGGGCCGCCACCGACTACGCCGGCCAGCCGTTCGCGGGCGAGCTGTGGGAGCCCTACCCGGCCGAGCGGGTCGAGGCCGCGCTGAAGTCACCGGAGTCGGTCATCCAGCGGACGTCGCGGCTGCTCGACGGGTACGGCGTGGCCATTCTGGAGGCCGGCGAAGGCGAGCTGGGTCGCGCCGCGATGGTCAACTACTCGTCGCTCATCGGCCACCGCCAGTGCGACGACCTGTTCCTGGGGCTGTGGGCCTACGGCGTGTCGTTCCTGCCCGACCTGGGCTATCCGTTCTCCTGGGCCTACCGCTGGCAGTGGGACTCCAACTCCCTGGCGCACAACACGGTCACTGTCGACGAGACTCAGCACGCTCACGACGCCGGTGGCCAATGCCGGCTGCTGGCCGAGACCGACGGGTTGCGGGTGCTCAGCGTCTCCCACGACCCCTACCCGGCCCACCGATACGCCGGCCAGCCCTGCGCGGCCGAGGTCGACGCCTTCGAGCGCACCGTGGCGATGGTCGACGTCGCGCCGGGGAGGTTCTACACGGCCGACTTGTTCCGCGTCCGCGGCGGCGAGCAGCACGACCAGAGCTGGCACGGGCCGATGGTCGAGCCGGTCCTGCCGCCCCTGGCCTGGAGCGATCTGCCCGGCACGCTGGCGGGCGCCGAGGTGCCGCGGTTCGGCAAGTGGCGCGACCGCTGGGGACGCGACCGCGACGACTTCCCCAGTTACCTCACCGGCCTCAAGCGGGTCGAGCTGGCCGAGCCGGCGGTGGTCACCTGGCCGTTCGGCCTGCCTTCCGGCGAGGCGCTGGGCTTGCACCTGGTCCCGGTCGACGGCCCGCTCCAGGTGTTCGCCGGCCACGGGCGTTCGCCGGCGCGGCCGGAGAGTTGGCGGCTGCCCTATGTGATCGTCCGCCGCGCCGGCGCCAAGGGTCTCGCCTCACGGTTCGTCACGGTGCTCGACACCTACCAGAACCAGCCGGTGGTCCAGTCGGTCCGGTTGGTGTCCTCGTCGCCGCTGGTGCTGGAGGTGCGGCACGAGGCCGGCACTGACAAGCTGACCTGGACGGCGCCCGATGACCCGTCGACCGGCACGGCGCCGCTGGCCCTGGGCGTGTCGCTGGAGCGCGACGGGCGAACCACCGCCGTCGGCGGACAGACGCCCGGCTACGGACGCGGCACGGTCCGCGGCGCCGACCTGGCCGCCAACCGACTGATGATCGAGGCCGACCCGGCCTTTCGCCAGCAGTGCCGGCCCGGCCGCTGGGTCCGGGTCTACAACGACCAGCGCAGCGCGATGGCTCGGGTAGCCGAGGTGCGCGAGGCCGGCGGCTCGCTGGCGGTGTCCCTGGCCGGCTCGGCCCTGCTCGCCCGCGGCCCGGTGAGCGCGGCGGCGGATGGAGCGCTGGACCTGGAGGCCTACCTGTTGTTCGGTAGCAGCCGGGTGGGCGCAGACGGCCGCCTGGTCCCCGGCCACCGGTACTTCGCCGGCAGCCGGCTGACCGCCGGCGAGCAGACGCTGGCCGTGGCCGGGGTGGTCCGCGGCGAGCGTAGCCGGGTGATGCTCGCCGAGGCCGTGCCGGCCGAGAAGCTGCAACCCCTGGTCGGCCAGGTGGCCTCCCTCTGGCAGTACGGCCCCGGCGACCGGGTCGAGCTGGCGTTGGTTCGCGATTGACGGGCCACGAGGAAACCGTGTCGGGCCGACGAAGCCGGCGGCCGGGAGCAATCAGAGATGGAACACGGCCGGCCGGCGGTGGTGCGCGAAGCGGAGGCCATCGCGACGGCGCTCTACGCTGGCGAGGTGGTGGCCCACCGCAGTTGCGGGGTGGCCGTCGCCGAGACCTTCGGCCGGAACGTGAAGCCCTATTCGGTCCTGCGCCGCGGCGGTCTGACCGGCGAGATGGAGTGCGGCGCGGTACGGGCCGGGGAGATGGTCCTGGCCGAGCTGCTGGGCACCGACGACCCCGCCGCGCCGCTGCCCGACTCGCTGCGCGAGGCCGTCGAGGAATACCGGGCGCGGTGCCGCGAGCGGTTGGACAGCGGGCCGTCGGGGCGATACATCTGCAACGAATTGACGTCGGTCTTCAGCGATTTCCATGTCCCGCCGCGGAAGAAGTTCTGCACCTCGATGTGCGGCGCGGTGGCGGAGATCGTCGCCGAGGTGGCCCTGCGGCACGGCGGCGCGCCGACCGTCGTCCCCCTGCCGGATCGCTGACCAACCGCCAGGCGCTAGCGAGCCTCGAATCGTGGCGCCGGATAGATCAACTCCGCGGTCTTCTGCTCGGCCGGGAAGACGATCCGCTTGGTCCCGGACCGCCATTGGATGACCAGCGCCTCGTGCCCCATCTGATCGAGCCGGGCGCCCAGCTTGAAGCGGCCGAAAGTGGTCAGCATGTCGATCTCGCGCAGCCGGGCACGGACCAGGTCGGTGGTCAGCAGGCCGGCGCGCTCGATGGCCTGTTTCAGCGCCAGACAGGCGTTGAACATGGCCATTGCTCGGTAGTCCGGAGCGCTTTGGTAGGTGTCCTGGTACCACTGCGCCCAGGCCGCCGGGGTGAGCTTCGGGCCGTACCAGCGCGGGTCGTTCATGGTCGCCGCCGAGATGGCCATGGTCGGCTCCCACTGCGAGCTGCCCACCGTGTACTCGGCGGCGGTGCCGAGGGTCGTGGCCCAGGTGCTGGTGGCCGCGCCAGAGCCGAAGCTGGGCAGCGAGACGTTGAACTTGGCCTCCTCCACCTGCCGCGCGGCCAGCGCGGAATCGGCGAAATGACCCTCGACCAGGAGTGCGTCCGGCGAGGTGGCCCGGGCCGCGGCCAACTCCGTGCTCAGGTCGGTCGGCTGCGCCGGGTAGGTGGCGCGATGGACGACGTTCAGGCCCAGTCCGGGCGCTTGGGCGGCCACGCCGTCGGCGATGGTCTTGGCGAACGGATCGTCCTCGTGCAGCAGCGCGAGCCGCGCCGGCACCGGGGTGAGCTGCGACATCATCGTCAGCAGGGGGGTGTCGTAGGCCGAGGCGGGCGTCAGTACGCCGACCAGGTGTTGGTTGCCGCTGGCCCAGATCTCATCGGCCGCGGCGCCCCAGGCGAAGGTCAGCACGTTGTGCGCCGCCGCCAAGGGCTGCTGAGCCAGCGTCAGGGTGCTGGAATAGCTGGCCATCATGAAGCGGGCGTGGTCGGTGGCGACCATCTGCTGGAACAGGGCCGTAGCCTGATCGGCGTTGCTGGCGTCGTCGGCCGAAACCACCCGCACTCGGAACCGGCCGCCCAGCCCCTGGACCAGGATCCCGCCGTCACCGTTGACCCAGCTCTCGAACAGCTTGAGCGCGTTCAGCCCCTGTTGGCCCAGAGCGGCGTAGGCGCCGGTCAGCGAGGCCGGGAAGCCGATCACGATCTCGGTTGGCTCGCCGGCGGCGATGCTGTCGCTGCAGCCGGCCAGGAGTCCGGCCAGCACCAACCCAGCGGCCGCGAATCGAGCGGGACCTTTCAGACGGGCCAACATCGCTGGCTCCCACCTCAACCGTGGATTATGCAGTCCGGCCGATCCGAGGTCAAGTCGAAGGTCCGCCTTCAGATCGGCTCCAGCCGTGCGTACTCGACCGCGAGTCGCTTCACCCCCTTGTCCGGAAAGGCGACCTGGACCTCGGCCGACGGCCCGCCGGTGCAGTTCACCACGATGCCCTCGCCGAAGGTCGCGTGGCGCACCTTCTGGCCCGCTTTGTAGGCCGCCGGCGACCCGGCCGCCGGCGAACCGGCCGGCTCGGCACGCGGTGTCGCGCGGCGGTGGCGCGACAGGACCGCGGTCAGATCGACCAGCGCCGGCGTCGACTCGCTCGCGGTGGTTTGCGGCAGCAGGCCCTCGCCTTGGAGCAGCTCCGCCGGGATCTCGTCCAGGAAGCGCGAGCGACGACTCATGCGGGTGGTGCCGAACACGGTGCGGCGCCAGGTGTGGGTGAGGTAGAGCCGCTCCGCCGCCCTGGTCATGCCCACATAGCACAACCGGCGCTCCTCCTCGATCCCTTCGCGCCCCTGCTCCTTGGAGCGCAGGTGCGGAAGGATCTCCTCCTCCACCCCGACCAGGAAGACCACCGGGAATTCGAGCCCCTTGGCGCTGTGGAGCGTCATCAGCACCACCGCGTCGGCGGAGGCGTCCAGCGCGTCGGTGTCCGAGACCAGGGCCACCTGCTCCAGGAACGCGGTCAGCCCGGCCGCTCCGGTCTCCTCGGTCGCCTCGACCGCCACCGAGCCCAACTCGCTGAGGTTCTCCAGCCGCGCCGCCGCCTCGATTCCGTGGTCCGCGGTCAGCGCCGCCTCGTATCCGGTCTCGCGCAGCACCGCGCCGATCAACTCGGCCACCGTGCCGCGATCGAGCCCGGCGCGCAGCCCCTCCATAACGGTGTGGAAGCCCGCCAACTGACCGCGCGAGCGCGCCGGGAGCAACTCGGTTTCGGACGCCGCGCCGGGGATGGCGTCGTACATCGACTGCCCGTGCTCGGCGGCGTGACCGCGCAGGAGATCGATGGTCTTGTCGCCGATGCCGCGCGCCGGGACGTTGATGATCCGGGTCAGCGAGACGTCGTCGGCCGGGTTGAGCAGCACCCGCAGGTAGGCGATGACGTCGCGGATCTCCTTGCGCTCGTAGAACCGCACGCCGCCGATCATCCGGTACGGCACCTGGCTGGTGGCGAAGACCTGCTCGAACACCCGCGACATGGCGTTGGTGCGGTACAGCACGGCGTGGTCGCGGTAGGCCCGCTCGCCCGAGCGGACGGCGTGCTGAATCTGGTCGGCCACGAACCAGGCCTCGTCGTGCTCGTTCCCGGCCACGTGCAAGATGACCGACTCGCCCCGCGCCTTGGTCGAGTGCAGGGCCTTCGGCCGCCGCCCGCGGTTGTTGGCGATCACCGCGTTGGCCACGTCCAGCACCGCCGGCGTGCTGCGGTAGTTCTGCTCCAGCTTGACCACCTTGGCGCCGGGGAAATCCTCGTCGAAGCGGAGGATGATTTCCAGCCGGGCGCCGCGCCAGCCGTAGATGCTCTGGTCGTCGTCGCCCACCACGCACAGGTTGTCGTGCTCCGAGGCGAACAGCCGGACCAGTTCGTACTGGGCCTGGTTGATGTCCTGGTACTCGTCCACCAGGACCTGCCGGAACCGCTGCGACAGGCCGCGCCGCACCGCGTCGTCGGTCTTCAGCAACCGCACTGCCAGGAGGATCAGGTCGTCGAAATCCACGGCGTTGTGCCGCCGCAGCTCGCGCTGGTACTGCTCGTAGACCCGCAACGCCAGCTTGTCCGGCGGCAGCGCCCCTTCGCCCAGTTGCGCGGCCACCGCATCCGGCAGGAGCAGGTCGTTCTTCCAGTCGCTGATTCGCCAGGAGAGTTGCGCCGGCGGGTGCTGCTTGGCATCGATGTCGAGGCTCTTGAGGATCCGCCGCAGCAGCGCCGTCTGGTCGTCCTGATCGAAGATGGCGAAGTGCGAGGTCAGGCCGACCTTGGCCGCGTGCTCGCGCAGCAGCCGGGCACAGAGGCTGTGGAAGGTGCCGATCCACATCGCGCGGGCGGCGTCACCGACCAGGGCGACCACCCGCTCCTTCATCTCGGCCGCGGCCTTGTTGGTGAAGGTCACCGCGAGGATCGCCCGCGGGGCCACGTCGCGCTCGCCGATCAGGTAGGCGATGCGGTGCGTCAGCGTGCGGGTCTTGCCCGAGCCGGCGCCGGCAATCACCAGCAATGGGCCGTCGCCGTGGCCGGCGGCCTCGCGCTGCCGGTCGTTGAGACGATCGAGAATCGACGGCATCAGGCTTCCTCGGCGCTCAGTTCGGCGGGCTGCTCGCCTGGCGCGCCGTCACGGCGGCGTTTGGCGGCGGCGATGAACTCGCGGAACAGAGGGTGCGCCGAGGTCGGCCGGGACTTGAACTCCGGGTGGAACTGAGTGGCGACGAAGAACGGATGGTCCGGGACCTCGATGATCTCGACCAGTTGCCCGTTCGGCGACAGGCCGCTGAACCGCAGCCCGTGCTGTCCCAGCCGGCTGCGGTACTCGTTGTTGACCTCGTACCGGTGCCGGTGCCGCTCGTAGATGACGTCCGTGTCGTAGCACCGGCGGGCCAGGGATTCGGGCTGGAGGTAACACTCGCAGGCGCCCAGTCGCATCGTGCCGCCCAGCGACTGGACCTTGCGCTGCTCCTCGAGCAGGGCGATCACCGGGTGCGGGCTCTCCTTGTTGAACTCCGTGCTGTGCGCGTCCTTGAGCCCGGCGACGTGGCGCGAGTACTCGATCACCGCGGTCTGCAGGCCGAGGCACAGGCCCAGGTAGGGCGTGCCCGACTCCCGCGCGTAGCGGATAGCCTCGATCTTCGACTCGATCCCGCGGTGGCCGAACCCGCCGGGGACCAGGACCCCGTCCATGTCGGCCAGCGCCCCGGCCATGGCCTCCACCGGCAAGTCGCCGGCGTTGACCCACTCCACCTCGACCGCCACCTCGTTGGCGATGCCGGCGTGCTTGAGCGCCTCGACCACGCTCAGATAGGTGTCCACCCCCGACTCGACGTACTTGCCGACCAGCCCGATCCGGACCGCGGTCTCGAGCCCGCGACTGCGGGTGACCAACGCCTCCCACTCGCGCAGGTCCGGCTCGCCGACGTTCAGCCCCATCCGCTCGCAGACGATCCGGCCGAAGCCCTGCCGCTCCAGCACCAGGGGAATGTCGTAGATCTCGTCGGTGTCCAGGGCGGCGAAGACGGCATCGGCGGGGATGTCGCAGAACAGCGAGATCTTGTTGCGCTGCTCTTCATTCAACTCGTGCTTGGTGCGGGCAACCAGGATGTCGGCGTGCAGACCGACGTTGCGCAGCTCGCGGACCGAGTGCTGCGTCGGCTTGGTCTTCACTTCACGCTGCGGTCCGACGGTGGGGACCAGGGTGACATGGATGCCGAGCGTGTCGTGGGGAGGCATCTCCCGGCGGAACTGGCGGATGGCTTCCAAGAAGGGCAGCCCCTCGATGTCGCCGACGGTGCCGCCGACCTCGACGATGGCCACGTCGGCCTCGGCGCGCTCGGCGTTGACGCGAATGAGGCGCTTGATCTCGTCGGTGATGTGGGGGATCACCTGCACCGTCCCGCCCAGGTAGGCACCCTCGCGCTCCTTGGCGATCACGTTGCCGTAGACCTGACCGGTGGTGACGTTGCTGTCCCGCCCCAATTCCAGGTCGATGAACCGCTCGTAGTGGCCGAGGTCGAGATCGGTCTCCGCGCCGTCGTCGGTGACGAACACCTCGCCGTGCTGGTACGGGTTCATGGTCCCGGCATCGACGTTGATGTACGGGTCCATCTTGAGGACGCTCAGCCGCAGCCCGCGGGCCTTGAGCAGCCGGCCCAGGCTGGCGGCCGAGATCCCCTTCCCGATCGACGAGACCACGCCTCCGGTGATGAAGATGTACTTCGTCACGTTACCACTCCCCACCCCGGCGTAGGCCCACGCCGGAAGTCGCTTGGCCGATCAACCAGAACCCCGGTCCAGCATCGGTTCGGATGCCGGCGACCGGGGTTCGCTCGCCTTGTGCTTCCCGCCTGACGGCGGGCTCAGACTTGCGGCAGGTGCGCCATGGCCGCGGCGATTTCCGCCTCGGGATGCTCATAGTCCTCCAGGCCGCCCGCCAGATAGGCTTCGTACGAGGTGGTATCGAAGTATCCGTGGCCGGACAGGTTGAACACGATCACGCGCGAGTCGCCGGCCTCCTTGGCCGCCTGGGCCTCCATCACCGCGCCGTGGATGGCGTGGGCGGACTCGGGCGCCGGCAGGATGCCCTCGGTCCGGGTGAACAGCAAGGCCGAATCGAACACCTCGTTCTGGTGGAAGGCGACCGCCTCGATCAGCCCTTCCTCCACGGCCGCGCTGATCAGCGGCGCCATGGCGTGGTAGCGCAGCCCGCCGGCGTGGACCGGCGGCGGGACGTAGCGCGAGCCGAGGGTGTGCATCATCAGCAACGGCGTCAACCCGGCCAGGTCGCCGAAGTCGTAGGTGTACCGCCCGCGGGTGATGGTCGGGCAGGCCGCCGGCTCGCAGGCCACCATCCGCAGCGACGGCTTCTTCTCCTTCTTGTACGGCACGAAGGGGAAGGCGAACCCGGCGAAGTTGCTCCCGCCGCCGACACAGCCGATCAGCACGTCCGGCTCGATCTCGGCCAGCTCGCACTGCTTGACCACCTCCTGGCCGACCACCGTCTGGTGCAGCAGGACGTGGTCCAGCACCGAGCCCAGCGAGTAGCTGGCGCCGGGATCCTTGGCCGCCGCCTCGACCGCCTCGGAGATGGCGATGCCCAGACTGCCCGGCGAGTCCGGGTACTGAGCCAGGACCGCCTTGCCGGACTCGGTCTCGTCCGACGGACTCGGTCGCACCGAGGCGCCGAACGAGTTCATCAGCACCCGCCGGCCGGGCTTCTGGTGGTAGCTGACCTTGACCATCCACACGTCGCAGTGGATGCCGAAGAACGCACAGGCCATGGCCAGCGAGCTGCCCCACTGCCCGGCACCCGTCTCGGTGGTCAGCCGCATCCGGCCTTCGGCCTTGTTGTAGTACGCCTGCGCCACCGCCGTGTTCGGCTTGTGCGACCCGGCCGCGCTGACTCCCTCGTACTTGAAGTAGATCTTGGCCGAGGTGTCGAGCGCCTTCTCCAAGCGCATCGCCCGCACGAACGGGGTCGGCCGCCACATGCGGTAGACGTCCATCAGCTCGCCGGGGATGTCCACCGTCGGGTCCATGGTCACTTCCTGCATGATCAGCGCCATGGGGAACAGCGGGGCCAGGTCGTCCGGGCCGATCGGCTGACCCGTTCCGGGGTGCAGCGGCGGCTTCGGCAGGATGTCCAGGTGCGGCTTGACGTTGAACCAGGAACTGGGCAGCTCGTGGTCCGGCAGACTGAAACGACGACGCTCCGACATGCTCACCGGCTCCTCTCTACACCGCGCCCGCGTCGGCCCCGATCGTCTCCGGCGCCGTGGTCCCCGGCATCTCGGCCGGGACCGAGGCGACCTCGATCGGGGGCTGACCACGAGTCGGCCGCTCCGCCCGAATCGCGTCGACTCGGGCCACCATCTCGTCGATGCGAGCCTCGCTTTGGACCACCTTCTCGCATTCCGCCAGCAGATCCGCGTTGCGGATCAGGCTGCGCTTGTAGAGCAGGTAGACCATCTTCCCGAGGTTCTCGAAAACCTCGCGGCGACGGCGCTCCTCGGCCCGTATTTCGCGCTCGACACCCAGCGCGCGCACCCAGCGGGAGAGCGCGCGACAGGCACCGCCGACGACCCAGGCGATGCCACGCCACAGCCCACGGAGCAGATTCCAGAGGATCCGCCCCAGTTGTCCCAGACGTTGACCCAAGTCCGAGCCTCCTCGCCATCGACGACGCTGACGGGACGGACCTATCTTCTATCACGAACGCGGCGGCCCGGCAACCCACCAAGCCAAATCGCCGTTCCTGCCCTGCAACACCGTGGCCAGGGACGAAGGGGAGTGGGGAGTGGCGAATGGGGAGCCGGGGCGGCTTGGGCCTGCACACCTCGCCTGGCGCTTCTGTCCATGTCCGTCCTGGTTCGTCCGTCTTCCGTTTGTGGCTATCGGTCCGCCCCTCCCATTGACGCCGCCCGCCGCGCAGGCGTCGTGTTCCTCGGAGGACGTCCATGAACGAACGGTGGAAGGCGGTCTGCTGGCTGGCGGCGGGACTGTTCATCGGGCAGGCGGCCGGCCCGGTGGCGGCCTGGGCGGCCGACCGGGTCGAGGTCAACTGGCCCAGCGTGTTCAAGATCGCCGCCGACCGGACCTGGCCGGTCAAGGTCGAGGCGCCGGTCGAGGTGAGAGTCGACCGCTACAACCTGCCCGAGCTGAAGGTCCACGTCGAGTCGCTTCCGCCGGTCAAAGTGGAGGAGCGACGCGCCACCGGCTGGTCCTACGCGCCGCTCCGCGAGACGCCCGAGGCGACCGTGTTCGTCGCCGGGCGGGACGACCAGGCCCGGGTGCTCCGCCTCGACCACACCACCGGCCGCGTCAGCGAAGTCAGCCGGTTCGAATTGTGAGCAGGCGACTCGCCGGCTCGGGCTACGGCACGAACGGGAAGTCCATGTAGCTGGTGGACAGCGCCGGCGGGCCGCTCGAGACGATCGGTCCGAACCGCTGCCATTTGGCGTGGCCGTCCACGTACAGGTAGTTGGCGCCGTCGTTGTGGCGGTCGAAGTTCCAGGCGTAGTTGGTGTTCGTCGCGTCGAGGGTGCCCGGGTTCTGCCAGCGCATGTAGTTGTTCCGGCCGTCCGCCAGCAGAATCACGTAGCCGGGCTCGTCGATGGTGCCCAGGCCGGTGGCACTGATCCAGTTGTTCCGGCCATAGTCCACGTCCAGCCCGAGCGAGGTGTCGGTCACCCCGCCGGAGTACAGCCCGGCCGAGCTGTCCGACGGACAGACCATGATCTGCCGGTTCTTGATATACGGCTCCAGCGTCCAGAACCACTCGCCCCGCGCCGCATAGATCGACGCTGGCGTGGCGTAGCCGCTCCCGCGTGGGAACCGCTCGTCGTAGTCCTGAGCGTACTGATGGAACCCCAGACCGATCTGCTTGACGTTCGACAGACAAGAGGTCTGGCGCGCCTTCTCGCGAGCCTTGGCGAAGACCGGAAACAGAATCGCCGCCAGGATCGCGATGATCGCGATCACCACCAGCAGCTCGATCAGCGTGAAACCCCTTCTGCGCATCGAACTCTCCTCACAGCGGAGAAGTCTGTCCGCTTATTGATTCAACCGGCCACGACCGGCAGGTGTTCCGGCCCGTTCGTTGCGCGACGGTGACGCCCCGCGCTTGGAGCGGCGCGGAAGGTGCTCCGCTGCCGTCCGCGAACCGGCCGCTCCGGCTCGCAGGAGACGAAGGCGTGGTGGAGCAGGCTTTCGGTCAGGCGGCGGAGCAGGCCGCCGGATACGTCGCCAGCGGGCATCTGCCCCTGGCCGTGGTCACCGCCTCGGTCGGCGGGCGGGTGCTGGGCCCGGTGGGCTACGGCGAGGGCGGGCGCCCGGACGACGCGCTGTGCGGCTGCCGGTACGAGCTGGCCAGCATCTCCAAGGCGATCACCGGCGTGGCCGTGGCCAGGCTGTTCGAGCAGGGTGTGCTCGACTACACCACGCCCCTCTGCCGCTGGCTGCCCGAATTCGGCGTGGACGACTGGCGGCGACGGCTCACCATCGGCCACATCCTGACCCACAGCACCGGCCTCCCGGCCAAGTTCGCGCCGCAGGTGGCCGACCTGGGGCTGACCACCGCCGGCGTCCGCCAGGCGCTCCTGACCGACGAGCCGGCCTATGAGATCGGCCGACGCTGGCAGTACTGCACCTACAGCTACCAACTCATCAACTGGGTCGTCGAGCGCCTGCTCGGCCTCCGTCTGTCGGAGCTGCTGGCCCGCGAGGTCTACGGCCCGGCCGGTCTGACCGACACCTCGTTCCGGCCGACCGGCGCGGCCCGGACGATCATGCCGCTCGAACACCCCATCGCCGACGCGCTGCGCGACGCCTACTGCGACCTGGAAATGGCTGGCAGCGGCTTGTGGTCGACGGCGGCCGATCTGCTGGCGCTGGGCCGCGCCCTCCTCACGCCGGGCCAGCTCCTCCGCCCCGAGACGCTGGCCCTGGTCAGCGCCCCACAGCCCTCCCTCCCCCGAGTCGGCGACGACGTCCCGAGCCGGCGCACCTGGGGCTGGAACCAGGAAGCGCAACCCGAGTTCCCCGACATGCCCGACACCGGCTTCTACCACGGCGGCGGCACCGGCACTTTGCTCTGGCTGGACCCGGCCAAGGAGCTGGTCTTCGTGTTCATGACCAACCGTTGGGGCTCCACCAACAACCACTGCTTCGCGACGTTGGCGAGGTTGTATCGGGGGATGGGTTGAGGGAGTGGAGGTGGCGAGGGGGCAGGGCACAATGCGAGTGGAGCGCCGGACTCCAGGCCGGCATTCGTGCCGCGCGAGAGCGCGGCGCTCCCCGTTGGCGGCGCCACGCCTTGCGCACTGCCGCCGCGGCGAGGTAAACTGGCCTGGACCTCGCTGACCGGGGCGAAAGGGAGGTGGGTCGTGGACAGCCAGACCATCATCGCGGTGGTGGCCATCCTGGCGATGGCCGGGGTGATCATCGTGCTCTCGAACCGGGGCAAGGGCAAGAGCACCACCAGGATCACCGGCCCGGCCGGTACCAGCCTCGAGACCACCGCCGAAGATCCCAGGCCCGGCTCGGCGTCGGTGACCGGCTCCAAGGCCGGCGGCAACATCGAATCGTCGGCCACCACCGGCGGAGATGCCTCGGTGTCCGGGTCCGAAGCGGGCGGCGACATCTCCGCTCACGCGGGTCCAGAGTCTGACCCAAAAGCGTAGGCCCGGGCAATCCGGGCGCGGTGGTCGACCACAGCGTGGCCGGTCGTGATCTGTTCAACGTTGCCGGCAACCTGACGGTCAATGCCGCAGCGATGCAGGCGTTCCAGCCCCTGCACCAACTCCCGCCGGCCGTCGGCGACTTCACCGGCCGCGCGGCGGAATTGGCCCAACTCCGCCAAGCCATGACCAAAGGCTCGGCGGTCATCTGTGGCGTGCGCGGCATGGGCGGCGTCGGCAAGACCCAACTCGCGCTGGAGTTCGCGCATGAGGTCGCCGAGCAGTTTCCCGCCGCGCAGCTCTATCTGGACCTGCGCGGAACCGAGCGCGAGCCCGTTTCGCCATGCGACGCGATGTGGCATGTGGTCAAGAGCTTCAATCCGGGGAGCAAGCGCCCGGACGATGGCGAGATGGCAACTCATTACCGTTCCGTCCTCCACGGTCAAGCGGCACTGCTGCTCATGGACAATGTTGCCGACTGGGAGCAGGTGGAGCCCCTCATCCCTCCCAAGTCGTGCCTGTTGCTGGTCACGTCGCGCCAGGCCTTCCTGCTGTCCGGCCTGAAGGTGCTAGCGCTGGACGTCCTTCCACGCGCGGAGTCAGTCTCACTGCTGCTGGCAATTGAGCCGCGTATCGCCGAGCTGGCCGATGATCTGGCCGAACGCTGCGGCGACCTGCCGTTGGCGTTGCGGCTGGCTGCCGAACACCTTGCCGTGCATGAAGACCTTGCCGTGGCGGCCTATCTCAACGATCTGGCAGACGCCCGCGGTGCACTGCAACCGTTGGAGGCGAGCATCTCGCTGAGCTACGACCTGCTCGATGACATGTTGCAGCAGCGCTGGCGTGCGCTGGCGGTCTTCCCGCAGGACTTCGATTGGGCAGCCGCGTCGGCGGTATGGGACGTCGGCGAGGATGTCGCGCAACCGGCGCTCGGCGAGTTGGCTCGTCGCTCGCTGGTGGTCTACGACGCATACAAGCAGCGCTACCGGCTCCACGATCTGCTCCGCGAGTTCGCGGACCGCTGCCTGTCGCCCGAGGATCGCAAATCCGTCGAGTTCCGCCACGCCCGCCACTACGCGACATTGTTGTCAGGGTGCAACCAGATGTACTTGGACGGCGCTGCGGCCACTGCACTTATTGAGCTTGAAGTCGATTGGGCCAATGTGGAAAGCGGAGTGCTTGCATGTGAGCGGTCTCCCGGCGCCGACGGGTGGGACCGCTTGGCAGTTCAATACGCGCTCGCCGGCGTCAATATCCTCGAGTGCAAGCAAACCTCCGGGTGGATGCTCGCGTTGTTCGCGTGCGGGCGCGAGGCAGCCAAGCGCACCGGCGATGAGCGGTCACGTGTTATCATCGAAGGTAACATGGCTGGCCCGCTCGCGAGCACGGGCCGTCCAGCACTCGCACTCCAGTACGCTGAATCTCGTCTCGGCTTGGCAGAACAACAGGGCGACGAACGTGGCAAAATGATCGCTCTAATGAACATGGGGGAAGCCCAAGCTGCGATGGGTGACGTGCCTTCGGCCACTGCGAGTCAGAGCCAGGCACTTTCCATAGCCTGTAGAATCGGAGACGGGCGCATCGAAGGCCAGTTGGCCGGCAACCTGGGACTCCGGTTCATTGAGTCAGGCAGAATCCGGGACGGCGTTGCCTTGGTGCAGCGGTCTTTGGCCCTCGCACGCGATTGTGGCGATGTACGCAGTGAAGTGGCGCAGTTCATCAACCTGGCATTAGGCAGCCGGTTGTCTGGAAACCAACAGGATGCGTTGAGGAACTACAACCAAGCTATCGACGCAGCCCGACGGATCGGGGACAAACTCGCTGAGAGTAAGGCTACCGGTGGCAAGGGCGTCGTGCACCGAGAGTTGGGCGACACGGACGAGGCGCTTGACCTGCAGCAACGCCGGCTCGAAATGGCCAAAGACCTCGGTCATCGGGCCGGGGAAGCCACGGCACACCTGGAAATCGGCCTCGTGCATTCGGACCGGGCCGAGTACGATGCTGCCCTGGCGCATCTGAAGCAGGCGCATTGCCTGGACACTGAGATCGGCAACGATCGCGCCGCAGCTCACGCTCGGGGAAGTATAGGCGTCGTCCACCTTCGGCGCGGCAATTTGGCACAGGCACAAAAGGCGTTCGAGGAGCAACTCCGGATGACCGAGGAGTTGGGCGACCAGCAAGGCGCAGCCGAGGCCGCTTGGAACCTGGGAGCGTGCCTGTGGCAGCAAGGGGATGTCGATGTTGGATTTGCTCTGAAAGACCGTGCTGTTGCCTGGTACCAGAGCGTGTCCCATCCGAAGGCGGCCGAACTACAGGCAACGCTAGACAGGCTTCGCGCTCTGCCTCGACCTTGAAGCTCAGTGCTGTGCCTGCGTGGCACGACCGTAGGGGCGGCCGTCAGTACCGGTACTCCACCTCCCCCAACATCCCCAGCTCATGCGCCGCGGGGAGGAATAGCAGGAGCCCGCGGAGCTGGTAGCTCAGGAGTTGCGTGTTCGGCATCAGCATCGACACCTGCAGGACCACGTCGTCGCCGTACTCCTCGAAGTGGCCGGGAATGCGCATGTGGTCGACGACCATCCCGCGGTCCAGGCAGTATTCCAGCATCCGCATCCCGCGGCGGATGTAGCGATCCTCGCCGGTCAGACGCCAGGCCGCGGCCAGGGCGCCCATGGTCAGCGTCGCCGCCTGCTGCATCGGAAAGGCCTGCTCGGGACCGCTGATGTAGACCGGAATGCCCTCCGGCGTGCAGGTTCGCTGGTCGAAGAACGCCTCGGCCGCCTCGACGGCCAAGGTCCGCGCGGTGGCGTCGCCTGTCCGGGCGTGCCAGCGCCAGGCGCCGATGACCACCGTCGCGGTGTGGAAGGCGTTGTCGCGGGCCTCCCAGGTCCCGCCGGTGGGCAGGAGCATGGCCAGGCCGTCGTTGGCGCGGGTGTAGTCCAGCAGCCGCCGGCACAGGTCCAGGGCCGTGTCGCGCAGGGCCGGCCGGTCCAGGACCTCGTCCAGCGCCGCCATCTGGATGAGCCCCCAGCCGCAGCCGCGGACGTACGGTCGCGGGTCGCAGGCAAAGGCGCCGTGCTCGGCCCGGCGGAACACCCAGTCGGCCATGAGGGACAAGATCTCCAGTGGCCGCGGGTCGCCGGTCTGGTAGTACCACTCGCGAAAGCCCTCGGCCCAGTTGTGGCAGGGCGAGGTCGAGCTGGTCACGTGCCGGGCAGAGTGGACGTGCAGCGCGCCTTCGTTGAGCGGCTCGGCGCAGCGGTCGGCGAAATCGACATCGGCCCAGTGGCGGATGGTGGCGCAGAACTCCTGGTGGTACAGCAGCCGGCCGGTGCGGACGAACTGGCACCACAGGTGGTAGGGCCAGTCGCCCTCCAGGTTGTTCCAGACCACCTCCCCGGCGCCGCGGAGTTGATTGGTGTACAGCTCCGAGATGTCGTCGCCCCAGCTCATCTTGCCGTAGCCGCGGTTGCGGTTGTGGACCAGGTCGTAGAGGGTGGTCTCCAGCCGCGGGTAGGCGTCCGGCAGGTACTCGCCCAGCTCCTCGAACACCTCGCCCGCCTGCATGGTCGCCAACGGGACATGCGGCAGGGGCGGTTTGCCGATGGCCTGGCCGACGCCGCGGCTGGACCACGGCTCCGGTTCGGCCGGCAGCGCCGCCAGCCCCAGCTCGTGGGTCTTGCCCACCCCGGCCTCCAGCACCCATGGCCGGTCCTCGTCGGCCGGCCAGAACTCGACCGTCAGCCCGTCCGGCTCGACCCGCGCGGCGTAGGGGTACAGCTCGAAGAACGACTTGAGCCCGAGCAGCAGCCGGCCGTCGCCCTCGGCCGCCAGCCAGGTCTCGTTGTAGTTGAGCAGCCGGCTGCGGTGCTCGCCCTCCCCCTCCGGCGAGGACCACCGCAGGGCCAGCTTCTCCGACCGGACGTGGAGCGGCAGCGGCGTCTGCTGGACGGTCGGCCGCTGCCGCAGCTCCCAGGTGCAGGTCTGCCAACGCGCCGCACCGGTCAGCCGCAGCCGCGCCGAGCGCAGCGTGACGGCGTGGGTGACCAGGCGGTTGAGGATCAGCACGTCGCACAGCAGCACCGGCGTGGCGGCCGGCAACCGGCAGGTCAGCCGCACCTCGATGGGCTCGCGGCCGGGCGCGGTGGCGGCGCCGGTGATCACCGCCGCGGCCAGGACCGGCCCCATCTCGAACGGCTCGAACCGCTCCGCCCGCCAGGTCAGCGGCCCGGCCTCGTCGGCCAGCTGGACCGACAGCGCGAACCGCCCCAGCGGCGTGTCGAGGAACAGGTGTCCGGCCTCGCAGCGGAGCAGCCTGGCCGCGCCCAGCAAGCCGTTCGGACCCACCGCCGCGGCCGGCGTCGGCTGCGGGCCGGGTCCGTCATCGGTCAGGCGGTAACGGGTGACGCCCGGGCCCGCGACACCGGGCTCGGCGGTGACCAGCAGCCGGCGGATACTGCCGTCGGGATGGCTGCCCAGCGCCCGCGCCTGTGCCGGCAGCGACCGGCCGGCCTCGTCGCGCAGGCGGATCTTGGCGGGATCACTGAGCCGGCCCTCTTCCACCGGCACGCCCCAGGTCACCGGCCAGGAGGGCAGCGCGTCGGCCCCCTCGTAGACCACCCTCAGCTCACGGCCGTGATCGTGCCCCACCCTCGGTCTCCCCTCGCCGTTTCAGCACCCGCGCCGGCACCCCTCCCACCACCGTCCGCGGCGGCACGTCTTCGCGCACCACCGCCCCCGCCGCGATCACCGCGCCCTCGCTCACCGTCACCCCGTCCAGGATGACCACGTTCGAGCCGATATAACAATCGTCCGCGACGGTGATCCCGAGCTGCCGCGTGCCTTGCCGGTAGATCGGCAGGTCGAGCCGGTCGTGACGATGGTCGGTGGCCACGAACAGCGTGTGCGCGCCAATCCGGACCCCGTCGCCGATGACCACGCCGCCCTGGACCATGCTGTACTGGTGCAGCGTGCAGTCGGCGCCGATGACGATCCCCTGGCCCCAGGCGCGGAGCCAGGCGAAGTGATCGATCTCGGTCCGAGCACCGATGCTCACCGTCGCCTCGGCGCCCAGCAGCTCGAGGTGCGCCTGCGGCGAGACGCGCGCGGTGGGGTCGGCCCGCAACCGATCGCCGGCCGCCGACGGCGGGCAGGGATTGCGCAGGTACCGGTCGCCCAGCAGCTCGTCGAGCAGCGCCGGATCCTGGTCGAACAGCTCACGCAGCGCGGCGCGGAGCGCCTCGGCGTCCATTCAGCGCCGGACCCCGGCCGGCTGCCGGCCGCAGCAGAACTTGTACTTGCGGCCCGAGCCGCAGGGACAGGGGTCGTTGCGGCCGACCGTGGTGGCCGCCGACTGCGGCAGGTCGCGCCGGCGCATCCAGTCCATCACGTTGGCCGGCGCGCGCTGGTTGCGGATCTCGGCCGCCATGTACTTCATCGCCGGGTCGATGTGGTTGAAGAACCGCTTGTATGCGGCGCAGAGGTAGCTCAGCCCGCTCTCGCCGTCGGGCGTCTTGATGAACCGGTCCTTGGGGCACCCGCCGTTGCAGGCGAAGCGGACCTCGCAGCGGCGGCAGTAGTCCGGCAGCGTGTCGCTCTTGTCCCTCCCAAACTTCCGCTGGAACGGCTCGGCGGCCAGATCGCCGATGGTCGCATCGAGGATGTTCCCCAATCGGTTGTGCGGCATGACGTAGTGGTCGCAACTGTAGAGGTCGCCGTTGTGCTCCAACGCGAGCGCGTTGCCGCAGGTCTTGGAGAAGATGCACAATCCGGGGTCCAGCCCGCACCAAGCGCGCAGGGCCACGTCGAAGATCTGCACGTAGCGCTGCCCGACGTCGTGGCGGACCCACTCGTCGAAGATGGCGCAGAGGAACTCGCCGTAGTCTTCCGGCCGCACCGTCCAGTCGGTCGCCCCGCCCTCGCTGATGAACTCGATGGCCGGGATGAACTGGTAGAACGTCTCGTCCAGTTCGTCGCGGAAGTAGCGGTAGACCTCCAGCGGCTGCCGGCTGTTGTGCCGGTTGACCACGCACAGCAGGTTGTGCTCGACCCGGTGCCGCCGCAACACCTCCAGACCGCGCCTGACCAGATCGAAGGTGCCCTTCTGCCCCTTGTTGACCCGGTAGGTGTCGTGCAGCTCGCTCGGCCCGTCGAGGCTCAGGCCTATCAGGAAATGGTGCTGGTGGAGGAACTCGCCCCACTCGTCGTCCAGGAGCGTGCCGTTGGTCTGGAACGCGTTGTGGATGACCATCCCGGGCCGGCGGTACTTGCGCTGCAGCTCGACCGCTCTCCGGAAGAAGTCCACGCCCAGCAGCGTCGGCTCGCCGCCCTGCCAGGCGAAATGGACCTCGGGCACCTGCTGCGCCTCAATATACTGCCGGATATAGGCTTCCAGCACCTCGTCCGACATGCGCCACGCCGCCCCGCGCTCCTCGGGATACAGCCCCTCCTTGCGCAGATAGAAGCAGTAGGTGCAGTCCAGATTGCACAGCGCCCCGATGGGCTTGGTCATGACGTGGAACGCGACCGGCCGCTCGGGCAGCACCTCGTCGAGGCCAATCAGCTCCGGATACGGCGCGGGATAGTCGCCGGCAAACTCAGGCATAAGCGCTCCCGGCTTCAGTCTACCCGAAAGGCGGCTGGGTCGCCAGGGCGAGCGCGGTCCGGCCAGGACACCGCCCCGTCCCCCTCGCCGTCCGACGGCGGGCTTCGACGGGCTCAGCCACCGAGGGACCACCGCGGGTGTGGCGCTGACGAGCGCTTCGAGCCAGGGCGTGGTAGGTCGTGGCTTGCGGCGCCACGCCATCGTGGGCCCCACACCTCCCCTTGCTCCCCTCCTCGCCGAGGCAAGCAGGGGCGGCTATGTCGCTCCGGGAGCCACATCCCGCCTCCGACCACGACGCCCGTCCCCCTTGCCGTCCGACGGCGAGGGGGACCATAGGGGGTGTGGCGTCAACAACCACCAAACGCCGGCGCAGGCCCCGCACTGAGATACGGGTCTGCGCGTGCGAAACCCTCCCCGCGGGAGGGTTAGGTGCGCCGAGACCCCGGTTTCAACCGGGGGCCGGCCGCCGGGAGGCGAGGCTCCGCCGAGCCGCGTTGCGGACGGCGTGACGGAGGTCGGGGATCCTCTCCACCGGAGGTGATCGGTGACGCGGCTCGGCCGGAGTCTCGCCCTCCCGGAGAGCGCCGGTTTGCAGGCCGCGACTCGCACCCATGTGGTCCATGGGCTCGGAGCCCGTGCAATAAGCGGCGCGACTACGGTGTGCTCGGCAAGGACCACAGCACCGCCTGCCGAAACCATCCCACCGGCGCGTCGGCGCCGGGAGGGCTGCATGAGAGGCAAGGTCAAGCTGGGCGTGGTCGGCATGGGCATGGGGCGGAATCATGCCAAGGGGTACCTCACCCACCCGCGCGCGGAGCTGGTCGCGGTCTGTGACATGAACGAGGAGCTGGCCCGGACCATGGCCGCCGAACTGGGCGGGGTCAAGGTCTACACCGACGCCGAGACCATGTACCGCGAGGCCGGGCTGCACGCGGTCAGCGTGGCCACGCCCAACAAGTTCCACGCGCCGCTGAGCATCGCCGCGCTGGAAGCCGGGTTGCACGTGTTGTGCGAGAAGCCCATGGCCATGACCGCCGCCGAGGCGGAGGCCATGCTCACCGCACAGAAGGCCGCCGACCGGGCCCTGATGATCAACTTTTCGTACCGCTTCTCGGACATCAGCCGGGCGCTTAAGCAGCAGGTCGACGCCGGGGTGATCGGCGACATCTACTTCGGCCGGACCGTCTGGCACCGGCGGCGGGGGATCCCCAGGCTGGGCGGGTCGTTCACCATCAAGGAGCTGTCGGGCGGCGGGCCGCTGATCGACATCGGCGTCCACCGGCTCGACCTGGCGCTGTGGCTGATGGGGCATCCCGAACCGGTCTCGGTCTCGGGCTCCAGCTACGATCTGCTGGGCAAGGCCATCGCCAAGCAGGCCAAGGCCACCTACACCGTCGAGGACCTGGCCTGCGGGCTGGTCAAGCTCGCCAACGGGGCGACCCTGGCGGTCGAGGCGAGCTGGGCGGTCAACCTGGAAGAGCGCGAGCACATGGTCACGCTGCTGTGCGGGACCAAGGGCGGCCTGGTCCAGAAGAACGTCGGCGGGGCCTACCAGTTCGTCGCCGAGGTTTACACCGAGGAGGGCGGCAGCCTGTTCACCAAGCGCCTGGACTGGAGCCTCAAGCCGTCGCCCTCGGCCTACCACGAGTTCGTCGACAGCATCCTCCAGAACCGCCCGCCGGCGGCCACCGGCGAGGACGGGCTGCGGGTGCAGAAGATCCTCGATGGGATCTACGAGAGCGCCGCGACCGGCAAGGAGATTCGCTACGACAAGCCGGCCCGCAAGCGGTGAATCTCGCGGAGCGGCCGTCGAAGGCTCGCGGGCCGAGCCTTGGATGGTGGTCCTGGCCGCCCTGGCGACCGGCTGGCTGATGTTCGCCGGCCGGACCGGTGAGGCCGATCCCGACACCTTGCGGCACCTCAAGTGGAGCGCGCTGTACCTGCACCACGGGCCGCTGTTCCACGACTTCCGCTGGCTGCCGCTGACGGTCTTCGGGCGATGGCACGGGGACCTCTGGTACGGCTACCATGTGCTCTGTTCGCCGCTCGCGCTCCTGGCCGATCCCGAGCTGCAAGTCCGTCTTGGCGGCGTGCTCGGTCTGGCCGCGCTGCTGGCCCTGGTCTACTTGGCCGCTCGCCGCCTGAGGCTGCCGGCGCCGGCGCTGTGGGCCTGGCTGGCCGTCTTCGCCGCGCCGGGCTCGCTCTCGCGCTGCGTCTTCGTCCGGCCGCACGTCCTGTCCGAGGGACTGGTGGCACTGCTGCTGGCGCTGTTGTTGACCGAGTCCGTGGCCGCCGCCGGGCTGGTGACGGCGCTGTTGTTGTGGCTGCACCTGATGAACTGGTGGCTGGTGGCCGCGCTCTTGGTCGCCGTCGCCGGTTGGCAAGTGCTGGTCGAGCGGCGGGCTCCGTGGCGGCTGTGGCTGGCGGTGCTGCTCGGCGCGTCGGCCGGATGGCTGCTGCGGCCGGCGGCGCTGGACTGCGCGCGGCTGGCCTGGGTCCAGATCGTCACCCTCGGCCTGGCCCACCGGCAGCAGGTGCCGCTGCAGTTGGCCGACGAGCTCGACCCGATGGAGCTGCCGCGCTTGTGGCTGAGCTTCGGGCCGTTTCTGGTCGTTTGGACCGTCGGCGCGGTGGCGGCGGGTCTGGCGCTGGTCAGGCGCTGGCAGGACCTGACCACGCCGCGCCGTCGCGCCCTGGGAGTGCTGCTGGGCCTGTCCTACCTGTTCTTCGTCCTGACCCTGTTCGTGGCCATGCGGTTCTGCGAGCAGTGGGTCCTGTGCTCGGCCCTGATGCTCGGCGCCACGGTGGACGTCTGGCTGGGGTCGCGTTGCCGCGGACGGCTGGTCGGCCTGGCCGCCGTGGTAGTCCTGGCACTAGGGTGTCGTTCGGCGGTGCTGGAGCGGGCGGGCGCCCGACACCTGTTCCTGCCGCTCGACCGCTTCCGCGACGCGGCGTTGTGGCTGGCCGAGCACGGCGAGCCGGAAGCCGTGGTCGCCAACGTCCACTGGGAATCGTTCGGCGATCTGCTCTACTTCAACGACCGCCAGCGGTACGTGTGGGGTATGGACCCGATCTTCCTGTACGCCGAGAACCCTGCCGCCTGCTGGGTGATCACCCACCTGGCCAACCGCCACACCGCGGCCCTGACCGCGCCCGAGCCGATCTGCACCACCGCCAACGCCGAGCCCACGGTCGCGGCGCTGCGCCGGTATCTCGACGCCCGCTACGTGGTCTTCGACCCCCGCGTCCTGCCCGAGCTGGACCAAGTCCTGCTGGCCGACCCCGGCACGACGCTCCGCTTCCAGAACGCGACCTCGGCCATCTTCGAGCTGCCGCCTGTGACACCGGCCATACCCGAGGACAATCCCGCCGCCACGCCGTAGGGGCGACCCTTGTGGTCGCCCGTGCGCAACTCGGTCCTCGCCGACCGGGCGACCACAAGGGTCGCCCCTACGGGGGGTGACGCGGGTGCTACAGCGCCTTGGCTTTGGCGATGCAGTCGCGCAGGTAGTCGAGGCTCTGGGCCAGCGAGGCGGACTTGTCGTCGCCGGAGATGGCGCACTCGTAGGCCATGTAGCCGTCGAAGCCGATGTCCAGGAGGGCCTTCATCCCGGCGACGTAGTCGATGTCGCCGGTGCCCGGCTCCTGGCGGGTGTTGTCGGCCAAGTGCACATGGCGGACCCACTTGCCGGCGTCGCGGATGGCCTGGGGCGTGTCGGTCTCCTCGATGTGCATGTGGAAGAAGTCGCTGATGATCGCGACCGAATCCAGGCCGCAGCGCTCGCAGATCTCGACCCCGTCGGCCTGTCGCCGGAGCAGGTGCTGCTCGTACCGGTTGAGCGGCTCCAGCAGCAGCAGGCTGCCGGCTTCCTTGGCCACCTCGCCCAGCTCGGCGCAGAGCTTGACCAGCAGGTCCTTCTCCAAGGTGATGGGATCCGCCAGCGGCGACAGATCGGGAATGCGCGGCGGGCCGAAGATGGGCGGGACGATCTGCCCCACCGCGCCGACCTCGCCACAGAAGCGCAGGTAGGCTTTGCACTCGTTCATGCTGGCGCGGCGCTTGGCCGGGTCGGGGTCCAGGAAGTCGAACGACAGGTTGCCGCAGATGGTGGTCAGTGGCACCGGGCTGCCAGCGAAGTCCTGGCGAAACCGGTCGAACTCCTCGGGCGGGTAGCTGCGCGCCGGGACCTCGATGCCCTCGACTCCGTGGTCGGCGGCCCAGCGCTGTTTGTCGGCGACGGTCTGGCCCGGCAGGAGGCCGAGCTGGACGACGATCTTCATGGTCGAATCACTCCTCGAGCGTTGCCCCGCGCCGCGGGTTCCCCGTCCCCGGCCGGCGCCCTCCCGCCGATCGGCCGGCAGGCAGGAATCCCCGCCGACACGGCGGATCGGCCTTGACGCGTCGCGGGTCGGGTCAGGAGGAGCGAGATGCTGTCGGGCTGGGCGCCCTGGGCGCTGGCGGGTCTGTTGGTGCTGGCGATGGCCGCGGGTGGCGCCGAGCCGGTCAAGGTGTTCGTTTCGCCGGCCGGGCGCGACGACTGGTCGGGCCGGTTGGCGGCACCCAACGCCGCCGCCACCGACGGGCCGGTGGCCTCGCTGACCGGCGCTCGCGACGCCGTCCGCAAGAGCCGCGCGCAAGGCGGCGTCGGGCTTGTCACCGTCGAGGTGGCCGGCGGGGTCTACCGGATCGAGGAGCCGCTCCGCTTTGCGCCTCAGGACGGCGGCACCGCGGACGCGCCGGTGGTCTACCAGGCGGCCGCGGGAGCGCGGCCGGTGATCTCGGGCGGCCGAGCCATCACCGGCTGGCGCAAGGGCGACGGGCCGATCTGGACCGCCCCGGTGCCGGGCGTGCGCGAGGGCCAGTGGTACTTCCACCAGTTGTGGGTCAACGGCCGCCGGGCCGTTCGCGCGCGGACGCCGAACACCGGCTGGCTACGCACCGCCGGGCAGCTCCCCGGCTTCGAGAACCCGCACGAGCACCGCGGCAAGCGCGAGGCCGGCCTGGGCTTCCGCTACCGCGAGGGCGACCTGAATGCCTGGCCCGACCTGGCCGACGCCGGGATCGTGCTCTACCACTCCTGGACCAACTCCGTCCACTGGATCAAGTCGCTCGACGAGGCGCAGCGGCTGGTGACCTTCAGCAACCGGTCCGGCTGGCCGGTCGGCTGGTGGGAGGCCAACAACCAGCGCTACCACGTCGAGAACATCCTGTCGGCGCTGGACGAGCCGGGGGAGTGGTATCTCGAACGGTCCACCGGCCTGCTGCACTACTGGCCGCGCGAGGGCGAGGACCTGACCACGGCCGAGGTCACGGCGCCGGTGGCGACTCAACTGCTGGCCCTCACCGGCGACGCACGGATCGGCTTGCCGGTGGCCCACCTCACCTTCGCCGGCCTGTCGTTCCAGCATACCGACTGGCAGTACCCGCGCGAGACCGAGCTGGACGGGCAGGCGGCCACCTTCCTGAGCGGCGCCGTGCAGGCCAACGGCGCGGTCGACTGCCGCTTCGAGGACGTCGAGGTGGCCCACGTCGGCAGCTACGGCGTGTGGCTTGAGCGTGGCTGCAAGGACAACCGCTTGGACCGCTGCCTGATCTGGGACCTGGCCGGCGGCGGAGTCCGGATCGGCGAGGGGACGACCCGCTCGGAGGCGGAGCTGACCGAGCGCAATACCGTCGACAACTGCTTCATCCACCACGGCGGCGAGGTCTTCACCGGCGCTTGCGGCGTCCTGATCCAGCGCTCCAGCCACAACACCATCCGCCACTGCGAGATCTCGGACTTCAACTACACCGGCATCTCGGTCGGCTGGAGCTGGGGCTACCAGGACTCCAGCGCCAACCACAACGTGATCGACTCCAACCACGTCCACCACCTGGGCTGGGGCCAGATGAGCGACATGGGCGGGATCTACACCCTCGGCATCAGCCCCGGCACGCGCGTGGTCAACAACGTCTTCCACGACATCCTGTCCTACAGCTACGGCGGCTGGGGGCTGTACACCGACGAGGGCAGCTCGGAGATCCTGTTCGAGAACAACCTGGTCTACAACACCAAGACCGGCGGCTTCCACCAGCACTACGGCCGCGACAACGTCGTGCGCAACAACATCCTGGCCTTCAGCGCCGAGGGACAGGTGCAGCGTTCCCGGCAGGAGGAGCACAACTCGTTCACCTTCGAGCGCAACGTGGTGGTCTTCTCGCAAGGCAGCCTGCTCAGCGGCGGGTGGTCGAACGACAAGTTCGTGATCGACCGCAACCTCTACTGGCGGACCGACGGCGAGGAGCTCGACTTCGCCGGGGCCGACCTGGAGGACTGGCGCGCCAGGGGACACGACGGTCATTCCGTCATCCAGGATCCCGGCTTCGCCGACCTGGCCCGCCGCGACTTCACGCTGCCCTCCGGCTCGCCGGCCGACCAAGTCGGGTTCAAGCCGTTCGACTTCCGTCAGGCCGGCCTGTACGGCGACGCCGAGTGGGTCGCGCTGCCGCGTTCGCTTCAGCGGCCGGCCATGGCCTTCGCCGCGCCCCCGCCGCCGTTCGCCATCGACGACGGGTTCGAGGACACCGACGTCGGCCAGCCGCCACGCATGGCCCGGGTCGGCAACTTCGAGCCGGCCGCCTCCATCGCGGTCACCGACGAACTGGCCGCGACCGGCCAACGCTCGCTGAAGATCGTCGACGCCCCCGGCCTGAAGCACGAGTGGAACCCTCACTTCTTCTACCAGCCGCGCTACTACAAGGGCATCGCCGAGGTCTCCTTCGCCATTCGACTCGGGCCGGGAGCGAAGCTGTACCACGAGTGGCGCGACGCCTCGAGCCCCTACAAGGTCGGCCCAAGTCTGCAGTTCGAGCCCGACGGACGGTTGATGGTGGGCGGCCAGGAGCTGCTCCGGCTGCCGGCCGAGCAGTGGCTCCGGCTCGCCATCCGCTATCCCCTGGGCAAGCAGACGCCGGGAACCTGGCGCCTGGAGGTGACGGTGCCGGGTCAGGATCCCAAGGTCTTCGACGCCCTGCCGACCACCGGCCGGCCCCGGACCCTCGACTGGCTCGGCTGGTCCAGCACGGCCACCGACGCCCGCGTCTTCCTCCTCGACGATATCCACGTCGCGGTGGTCAAGGAGTGACCCGACCCGGACCGAATCACCGATGAACAGGATGACGGCAGGATGGACGGCACGGCCGTCGTGCCGCGGCTCGCCCTTTGCCGGCAATCCTGCCATCATCCTGCTCATCGGTGATTCGCCGTTCGTGAGATGGAGAAGGACCGGAACATGGCCGAGGACGTGACGATCAAGGTGGGTGCCGCGCGGGCCGACATCACTCCGGACCCGGCAGTGCTGAACTGGATCACCGCCAAGCCGTACGAGACCGTGTTGGACAAGCTCTGCGCCCAGGCCCTGGCGCTCGATGACGGCGCCACCGAGGCGCTCTTGCTGCGCTGGGACCTGATCGACGTGTGGGAAGAGGCGGCCGTCGCCGTTCGGGCCGCGATCGGGGAGCGAACCGGGATTCCGCCCGAGCGCATCCTGGTCCATGCCAGCCACAGTCACTCGACCCCGCGCTCGCCGTACGGCGGGAAGGACGCCTCGCTCCAGCGGCTGGAGCGGCTGCGCAAGGTCGCCGACGATCCGGTCTACCGGGACTGGGCGGAGGCCCTGCCCGGCGTCTGCGCCGAAGTCGCCGCCCAGGCGCGGGAGCGGCGGCAGGTCTGTGACCTGGCCATCGGTCGCGCCGCCGTCCCGGAGTGGGTCTTCAACCGCCGGCCGGTCCGGCCCGACGGCAGCGTGGTTACGATGATGCGGCCGGCGGACCCGTTCTGCCTGCCCGACGGCCTGCGCTTCGGGCCGGTGGACCCGACCCTGACCACGCTCTCCTGGCGCACCGCCGGCGGCCACCTCGAAGCGGTGCTTTTCCACCTCGCCTGTCACGCGGTCTCCATCTACGTCGAGCATCCCGGCATCTCGGCCGACTGGCCCGGCCCCGTCAGCCAATGGCTGGGCTCGTCGACCGGCTCGGAGGCGATGTTCCTGCAGGGCTGCGCCGGAGACATCGTCCCCACGCGTCGCGGCGTGGTCGCCCGCGAGGCCATGGCGGAGCTGATCATCGAGCGCGCCCTGGCCTCGCTGGCCAAGGCGCATCCGGTCGAGCTCGGCTTGCTGCGAGTCGCGACGGGAACCGTCGAGCTACCGTTGGAGCCAGACCGCGCCGAGGTCTGGGGCGCGCCGACCAAGCCGGCCGATGTGCAAGTCATCCGGGCCGGCCAATTCGCCCTGGTGGCCTTGCCAGGCGAGCCACTGCTGGGCCTGGCGCAGGCCATCCAGACCGCTTCACCCTACCCGCACACCCTGGTCCTGGGCTACTCCAACGGCATCGGCACAACCTACGTCGGGCTGCCCGGCGAAAAATCCCTTGGCGGCTACGAAGCCACGGCCGGCTCCGGCACCGAGGCCTGCGCCACCATCCTCATTGACGAGGCCGTCCGCCTGCTCGGCCAGGTCGCCGGATAGCGGCTTCCTACGTCACGTCCGGTGGCCTGGTCATGGCCTCCCCAAATGACCGCGCCGCCCGGAGGCGGCGCGGTGCCAGGTGATTGGGCTGACCCGACCTACATCCGGTCGGCGACGTACTTGCACAGCTCGGCCAGCCGGCAGCTATAGCCCCACTCGTTGTCGTACCAGCTCAGCAGCTTGACCGCCCGCTCGCCCAGGACCGTGGTCATGCCCAGGTCCATGATCGACGAGCGCGGGTCCTGCCGGAAGTCGGACGAGACCAACTCCTCGTCGGTGGCGCCCAGGTACGGCTCGTTGACCGCGGCGCGCAGCGCGGCGTTGACGTCGTCGGCGGTGCCCACCGGCTTGTCCGTCTGAACCACCAGGTCGACGCACGACACGGTCGGCGTCGGCACCCGCATGGCGATCCCGTGCATCTTGCCCTTCAGCCCGGGGATGACCAGCGAGATGGCCTTGGCCGCGCCGGTGCTGGTGGGAATCATGTTCGCCGCCCCGGCCCGCGCCCGGCGCAGGTCCTTGTGGATCTGGTCGTTCATGACCTGGTCGTTGGTGTACGAATGGATGGTGGTCATGAAGCCCCAGTCGATCCCCCACCGGTCCATGACCGCCTTGGCCATCGGCGCCAGGCAGTTGGTGGTGCACGAGGCGTTCGACAGGATGTTGTGGCTGGCCGGGTCGTACTCGCCCTCGTTGACGCCCAGGACCAGAGTCTTGTCCTCGCCCTTGGCCGGGGCCGAGATGATCACCTTCTTGGCGCCGGCGCTCAGGTGGGCGGCGGCCTTCTCACCGTCGGTGAAGATGCCGGTGCACTCCAGCACGATGTCCACGCCCAGATCGCCCCACGGCAGCTTGCCCGGGTCGCGCTCCTGACACACGCCGATGCTCTGCCCATTGACCACCAACGCGCCGTCCGCGGCCTCGATGTCGCCGGGGAACGCGCCGTAGTTGGTGTCGTGGCGCAGCAGGTGCGCGTTGGTCTCGACCGGGGCGAGATCGTTGATGCCCTTGACTTCGAGAACGTCCGCGTAGCGCTCCATGATGGCCCGGAACGTGATCCGCCCGATGCGCCCGAAGCCATTGATACCGACTTGAACCTTGCTCATGTCACACCTTTCCGAATCGTCTGAGGCGCCACCCCTGGCCGGCCGGCGCTCTCGCCCCACCGGAGCGATGCTATCACACATGCTGTGTCCGGACAACGGGCGCCGCGTGAGCCTTCAATGAGTTGGCCGGGATCCGGTGGTCGGCCGGGCTCAGCCCGTCGCGCCGACCAGCTCGACGATCTTCGCCGCCGCCGGGGTGAATTCGGTGAAGGGCTCGTAGCCGCCGTGCTCGGCCAGGATCTGTTTGCCGGCCACGTCGTTGGTGCCGGTCAGGCGGACCACCAGCGGGACGTGGATATCCAGGGAGCCGGCCGCCTCGATGATCCCCTTGGCCACTTCATCGCAGCGCGTGATGCCGCCGAAGATGTTGATGAACACGCCTTCGACATCGGGATTGCTGAGGACCACTTCCAGCGCGTTGCGGACCACCTCGGCCTTGGCGCCGCCGCCCACGTCCAGGAAGTTGGCCGGGCCCACCCCGTGCCCGCGGCCGACGCGGGTGACTTCGTCCAGGGTGCCCATGACCAATCCGGCGCCGTTGCCGATCACCCCCACCGCCGGCCGCGCGCCGCCGATGTTCTCCGAGCGCAGGCGGACGTACTGCAGCCCGCGCCGGTGCGCCTCGGCCTCGATGGGATCGTCCTCGGCGTCCTCGGACAGGGCGGCCAGGTCCTGGTGCCGGAACAAGGCGTTGTCGTCGATGTTGATCTTCGCGTCGGCGGCGATCACCCGCCCGTCGCCGGTCAGCACCAGCGGATTGATCTCGGCCAGCGAGGCGTCGATCTCGCGGTAGGCGCGGTCCAGGGCGGCGACGAAGCCGGACGCCTGGCGGATGGCCTCCGGCGCGATGCCGGCCGCGTACAGGGCGCTGGAGATCTGGTGCGGGAGCAGCCCGAAGGCCGGGTCGATGCCGCTGCGGATGACCTTCTCGGGGGTCTTGGCCGCGACTTCCTCGATGTCGATCCCGCCGGCGGCCGAGACGATCAACACGTTGCGCTGATTGGCCCGGTCGAGGGTGATGCCGAGGTAGTACTCGGCACGGATGTCGACGGCTTCTTCGACCAGGACCCTCTCGACCGTCAGGCCCTTGATGTCCATGCCCAGAATGGCCTGCCCGGCGGCGCGCGCCTGGTCGGCGTCGGCGGCCAGCTTGACCCCGCCGGCCTTGCCCCGCCCGCCGACGTGGACCTGGGCCTTGACCACGCAGGGATACCCGACCTGTTCGGCCGCGGCCAGCACCTCGGCGACGTTGCCCGCCACCTCGCCCTTGGGGATCGGCACGCCGTAGCGCGCGAACAGAGCCTTGGCCTGATACTCGTGGATCTTCATGCCACCCTCGCGGAAGGTAGTATGCCACGGGGTCTCCAGGGTGTCACCGCATCGACCCGGCCAGGTTGGGCGGGGCAAGCGGGGGCGGTGCGAGGAGCGGGAGGGCGAAGCTCCTGCCGAGCAGTCGCCATCGGTCACCGACGGCGGAGACGGGCGGCGGGTTGCATTGCGTGACCGGTGCCGCGGCTCGGCGGGAGCCTCGCCCTCCCGGCGCGGCGACCCTCAGCCCTCCAGCCCCATCGCCCGGCGCCAGCGGGTCAATTGGTCGATTCTCGCCGCCTCGTCGCCGGCTGGCTTGAACGGGCGACCGCGGCCGTCGAGGATCAGGCCGATCACCCCGCCGGCCACCTCGCGTTTGACCGGCTCGCCCGGCCCGCCGCCGACATCCACACCGCGGGCCGGCTGGACCGTCACCTGCGCGCGCTGGCCCGGCGCCAGGGCGAGCACTTCCAGCTCGCCGGCGCGGAGCGGGTGCCGGGACAGGCTGAGCGCGCCGGTCGCGTCGATCATCGCCACTGGGCCGTCCTTGACCTGACCGCGCGGGGCGATCACGGTGCCCAGGGGGACCAGGCAGTCGCGGTCGAAGACCTCGGTCGCCGCCGCCGGGAGCACGGTCGACAGGACGCCGAGCTGGGGCATCATGAAGATGCTGTCCACGGTCAGCTCGCAGAAGCCCTCGGGCTGGAACGCGTCGAGCATCATCAACGCCGCCTCGGCCCGGCGCGGGGCGTGGGAGAGGACGCCGCCCGAGCCGATGATCAGGTCCAGGGCCATCATGTTGACCAGACTGCCGCCGGCGGCCTGATCGAGTGCGCGGCCGACGTTGGTCTCCTGCCGCAGGCCCTTGAGCGAGGTGGCCAGGTCGCGGTGGTGGAGCAACGCCAGCCGCAGCGCTTCGCGAGCCAGAGCCTGCTCGATGGCCAGGCTGACCGCGTCCTGGGGGACGGTGGTCGGCCGGATCATCTTGTTCCGCAGGTTGTTGCGCAGCTCGCCGGCGTCGTAGCTGCCGGGCACCCAGCGCAGGACGTTGTCGGTCCCGGCCGAGGAGAGCACGTTGCAGATGCTGTAGCTCATCCCCAGGTTGGCGCTGACGGTGCGGGTGAACTGGCCTTGGAAGACGCTGAACACGTCGGTGGTGGCGCCGCCGATGTCCACCGCCAGGACCTGCAGTCCACGCTCGCGAGCAACGGTCTGCACCAGCATCCCCACCGCGTTGGGGGTGGACAGCAAGTCCGCCGAGGTCCACGACTTCAGCTTGTGGTACCCCGGCGCGTGCTCCATGACGTGTTCCAGGAACAGCTCGTGGATGGCCTCGCGTGACGGGCCCAGGTTCTCCAACTCGGGGGTCGGGCGAATGTTGTCCACCACGCGCAGGTCGGTGGCCTCGCCGAGGATCTTGCGCACATCGTCGCGGACGGCCTGGTTGCCGGCGTAGATGACGGGCAACTGGTACCCGCTGCCGAGCCGCGGGTGCGGGTCGGCGGCCAGGATGAACTCGGCCAACTCGAGTACGTTGTCACTCTGGCCGCCGTCGGTGCCGCCGGCCAGCAGAATCATGTCCGGCCGCAGCCGCCGGATCTGCTCAATCCGCTGATGCTCGGCGCGCCCGTCGTCGACGCTGACCACGTCCATGACGATGGCCCCGGCGCCCAGGGCCGCCCGCTCGGCGCTCTCGGCGGTGATCTTGGCGACCACCCCGGCCACGGTCATCTGCAGCCCGCCGCCGGCCGACGAGGTGGACAGGTAGAGGTCGACGCCGGTCCGGTCGTCCTCGGCGGGAACGATCAGCCGCCCGTCGCGGACGATGGTCCGGCCCGACAGCTCCTCGACCTCGCCCACGGCGTTGAGCACGCCGATGGTCACGTCGTCGAACGGCGCCTCGACGGTGGTCGGCGACTCGCCGCGGCAGACCAGCCGCCAGCCGTCGTCGCGGCGTTCGATGAGGATCGCCTTGGTGGTGGTGCTGCCGCAGTCGGTGGCCAGGATGGTGCGCGCGTCCGCCATGACGCCTCCTCGGCCGGGTCACCGGCCGGTCACCATCCTAACGCCGACCGCTCCCGCGCTCAACCCTGGATCAGGTCGGGACGCCTCCCGGTCACGCCGACGGTGGGAGGTGCCCAAGTCGCCTACGTCCCGCTGTCCGGCGCCGGCTTCAAGTCGCCGGCCTCGACCATCTCGCGCAGCGGATTGCCGAGGCTGGGTTCGAGCGGGAAGTCCACCCGCCCGCGCCGCCGGCTGGATTCGTAGGCGCCGAAGATGATCTCGGTGGCCACCAGCGCGTTGGACGCGTCGAGTTGGCAGGTGCGGCCCGTGCGCAGGCAGTCGATCACGTCGGCCATGGCACGGTCGATGAAGTCCGGGCCGTGGATGCTATGGCCGCCGGTGTCCGGGTACCGCCAGTCGGTATCGCCCTGCTTCCGCCACCTGATCGCCCCGTCCGCGCCGTGACTGAAGCCGACGTCGATCACGCCCGCCTCGCCAATCAGGCGGTTGGTCACCCCCAGCGGCTTGTTCTCGCCCGCCCCGCCGTAGACGAACCCGAACACGCCGTTGGCGTACTCGAACAGGACCACCTGTTGATTCTCGCAATGCCCGCCGAAGACCAGGTTCTCCTGCCGGTAGTCGATCTGCGCCAGGACCCACTTGGCCGGCACGCCGTCGCCCAGGTACAAGCTGAGCATGTCGATGAAGTGCGTGCCGGTGTCGTAGATGTTGCCGAACTCGCACTCGAACCGCAGCAGCTTGCCGATCTCCCCGTCCTCGACCAGCTTCCGGGCGATGGTAAACGGCTCGCCGTACCGCCGCTGGTGGTTGAAGGTCAACTGCACCCCGGCCTGGCGCGCGGTCTCGGCCATGTTGACCGCGCCGCGCCAGGTATCGGCCATCGGCTTCTCGCAATGGATCGCCTTGACCCCGGCGGCCACGGCGTCGAGGGTCATCTGCTCGTGGAGGTGCATCCAGGTGGCGATGGACACCACATCCAGCCGCTCGCGCTCCAGCATGGCGCGATAGTCGGTGTAGACCCCTCCGCTCGGCACCCCAAACATCTCGGCGAAGGCCTGCCCGTTCTCCTCGGAGATGTCCGCGCAGGCGACCAGCTCGCAGCCGTCGATCTTCTGGTAGCCTAACGCGTGCTGATACGCCATGGCGTACCCGAATCGATCCCCACGAGGCTTCTTCTTCCCCGTCCCGATGAACCCGACACGCAGCTTGTCCACGACTCGCTCTCCCGGGCTGGCGGATTGGCCGGATGGGTAGTGCGTCCTTCAACCGCGCGCACGAAGCCGGTGGCCAGGCGCCACGGCAAGGGGAGGGAATCGACTCCGCCTCACCGAAGTAGTGCAGGAGGCCAAGCAGCAAACGCCGCGCTCGCGCAATCGGGCTGCCTGCACCCGGGGACACTGGGCGGCAAGCACTGCTTGTTGCTAGCACCGTTTTCTATGCCGGGAGGTGCCACGTGGCTCTCTGGATGGTGCGCGCCGGGCGGAACGGCGAGCACGAGGACACAAACCTGGCCGAAGGCGTCGCTTCCCTAGGTTGGGACCTGGGGGACTTGGCCGGAACTGCCGTTGGCTTGAAAGAGGACCTCGTCGCGCGTATCCGAGAACTCCACCCCGACAAGTCTGCGGCGCAGGTCCGCAACTGGGCAGGACAAGTCTGGCGCTTCCGCTACGAGATGAAACAAGGCGACGTTGTCGCTCTGCCGCTGAAGTCCAGGCCGGCGGTCGCGCTCGGAGTTGTCACAGGGGACTACTGCTACCGGCCGGGCTTCCCAGCGGAGCGGCGCAGCGTCCGCCCGGTCCGGTGGGAGCGGGACGATGTCCCACGAACGGGCTTGGCCAAGGACCTGCTCTTTTCCCTGGGAGCACTCCAGACCGTGTGTCGGATTACCCGGAACCAGGCCGAGCAGCGACTGCGCGCCGTGATGAGCGGTCAGCCGGACCCGCTGTTCACACCGGACTCCGTGCCAACCGTCGTTGGGGAGGGCGGCGAAGACGAGGCGGCTCTGCCCGCGGATCTTGAGCAGATGGCCCGAGATCAGATCCAGAGCTATCTGATTGCCCACTTCAAGGGCCATGGCTTGGCCAGACTCGTAGATGCAATTCTGCAGGCCCAGGGCTACCATACTCACCGTTCTTTGCCGGGCCCGGACGCAGGCATCGACATCCTGGCAGGACGGGGAGCCATGGGGCTCGACCCACCCAAGCTGGCGGTGCAGGTGAAGTCGGGGGCGGGCCCGGTCGAGGTAGGGGTTCTCCGCGAACTACAAGGAGTGATGAAGAACTTCGGCGCGGAGCAAGGCCTGCTGGTGTCCTGGGGCGGCTTCACCACCCCGCTGAGGAACGAGGCCAGGAAGCTGTTCTTCGAGGTCCGGCTGTGGGACGCGGACGATCTGTTCGAGGCGCTGGCCGAGCACTACGACAGGTTGCCGGACGAGTTGCAGGCCGAGCTGCCGCTCAAGCGCGTGTGGACGTTGGTGGCACCACCGGTTGAGTAGCCTCACGGCCGTTTCGGCTGGCGAGGGCCGTGTCGGTCGCGCTTCGGGGGACACGGCTCCCAGCAAGGGCTGTCGGGGCCACAGCGAACAGGGAGACTGGGGATGGAACCGGAGACGGAACGTGACCTTCGCGCGGTTCTTCAGGATCTGAGCGAGACGCAGGAGCGGCGACCCCTGACGGCCGCGGAGTTTCGTGAAGCCGCCGCCGTGTACCGGCTGCTCGGGCATCCCGAGAAGGCGGACGAAGCGCTGCGGTTCGCAGCGCGGGCCGGCGAGCGCTCGCTCGCCGAGCCCAAGACCAAGGCGGCGGGCACGCGGGCGGCGGGCCAAGCCAAGTCTGAACCCTTGCCCGCTCCGCCGAATGACCATCCGGCGACCGACCAGCGGTGGTCCCTCGAGTCTCACGCCGAGTGCCGCCGCCGCCGTGAAATGCTGTCCCTCCCGCACGTCCGGCCTCTCACCGACTTCGTCCAGCGCGTCCGCCGAGACCGTTCACGCAACGACGTCCCCGACTTCGATCCCTGCGACGGCGGAACCCGGGCGCGCGCGCTGCTTCTCTTCCGCAGCCCGTCCCCAATGCCCATAGAGACCGGCTTCGTCAGCCGCAACAACCCCGACCCGACGGCGGACAATGTTCTGGCCTTGTTCCGGCAAGCTCGTCTCCCAAGAGAGGAGAGCGTGTTGTGGAACGTGGTCCCTTGGCCTGTTCCGAACGACAAGGTGACCGGGAAGCACCTCGACGACGCCCGGCCATACCTCAAAGAGCTTCTCGCCCTCCTACCGCGCCTCCGCGCCGTCGTTCTGATTGGCAATGAGGCGCATCGGGTGCAGGAGGACTTGGCCGGTTGGACGACCGTTCCGTGCCTCAGGATGGCCATGCCCAGCCCGCGGGTATTCAACGTCTGGCCTGACAAGCGTCGCGAGGCCGAGTTGGCCTTGCAGCAGGTCGCCGCGATTCTGGACTTGAACACCGAACCGAGCTCCCAAGCCCTGCCGCTCTGACCGCGTGGATGATTCCCGGCATCCGGCGGCCAATATCCACGGCCGACGGTTGCCGGAGGCGATGCGATGCATGCGTGTGGTTTGGTGCTGTGCCTCGCGGCCTGCCTCGCCGCCGCGGAGGACGGGCCGGCCTGGCGGCGGGATGAGCTGGGGCGGCCCGGCTCGCCGGAGCTGATGCGTCAGCCGCCGGCCAATCCTCGGCTGAAAGTCGAGGGTGTCGACGGGGCGCTGCGGATCCTCGACGATGGGACGCAGCCGGGGGACTTGCTCACCTTCGACCGGTCCTGGGCGGCCGTACCCGAGGTCGGCGCCGCCTGCCGGGCGATGGTCAAGGTCGTCTCCTGCGACGGCCTGGCCGGCGTCATGATCGGCTTCAGCGACGGCGTCCACGAGGATCTGCTGACGCTCTACCCGGACCGGATCGAGCTTCACCGCGCCGGCCTGTCCGCGCCGCTCGAGACCACCAATGCGTTCCATGAGTACCTGGTCGAGATCCGCGGCGCCGACGTGAGGGTCAGTGTCGATGGCCAAGCGGTCATCGACGGCGCCGGCCAGTTCACCTTCCCGGCGCACCAGGGGCGCAACCGCTGCTCGTTCGGCAGCGGCGCCAGCGCCAGCCGGGGTGAGTCGCTCTGGCAGTGGGTGGCCTGGACCGACACCTCGGCGCAGCTCCGGGCGAAGTACCCGGTGCTGGCCGGCGCCGAGCAAGTGGTCGTCTTCCGGCAGCGCGGCGTCTACGCGCCGTTCCCCAGCCTCAGCCTCGATCCCGACACCGGCCACCTGTACACCTCGTTCGGCAAGAAGACCGTGGCCACGCACTACGAGTCGCTCGGGGGCGGCCGGGGGGTGATGGCGAGCACCGACGGCGGACGCACCTGGCAGGACGTGCCGGCCATCCCCGCCACCGCGCGCGGCGACCGGCCGGGAGAGGTGTTCACCGCGGCCGACGGCGCGCTGGTCCGCCTCGGCCAGAACTGGCGCCGCTACTTCCCGCCCGAGGAACGGCCGAAGTACGAGGGCCGATACCAGATCGAGACGCCCGGGACCTACAAGCCGGATTGGTTCGCGATCCTCAGCGGCGGATTTGTGGCTCGGTCCGAGGACGGCGGCAAGAGCTGGCAGCGGACCGACATCGCCGCCCTCGACACGTGGGTGTCCTGCTCCTCGCCTTGGTCCACCATCCCGCTTGCCGACGGCCGCGTCCTGCGCGCGTTCCTGGTCCGCGCGAATGCCAAGGACTCCGGCGACGTGTTCGTGACCATCACCGCCGACGGCCGGACCGCCGAGACGCACCGGGTGATGGGCGATCCCGAGGAGAAGCTGCGCTTCACCGAGGAGACTCTGGCGCACCAGACCTCGCGGGGCGCGATCTGGTTGCTGACGCGGGTCGAAAGCGGTGACGACCAGCTTTGGCAGGCCGTGTCGACCGACGGCGGGCGGAACTGGACCAACCGCCCGTCCGGCATTGTCGGCCACCCGCCCAGCGGGCTGGTGGACCTCGGCGGCGGCCGCCTGGCCCTGACCTACGGCTACCGCCACCCACCCTACGGCATCCGGGCGGTGATCTCTACGGACGAGGGCCTGACCTGGGACACCGAGCACCCCATCACGCTGCGCAACGACGGCGCGGGCTACGACCTGGGCTATCCGCGGAGCGTCCGACTGGCCGACGGCACGGTCTTGACCATCTACTACTTCACCGACGTCGAGGGGATCACGCACGTCGCCGCGACCCGCTGGCGTCCGCCGGAGGCGTAGCGGCCGGCCTCAGCTCGGCCACTCTCCCTGCCGGACCACGCACCCCGGCGCGTCCAGGAGCGGCTCGTCAGGGGCGACCGGTGAGCCATCCTCGGCGGGGATAGCCACCCTCAAGGCGCCGGAGGCGAGGACCGTGCCGTTGTAGGCGATGGCCTCCGGCGGCTGGCCGTCGGGTTCGTGCACGGCGATCGCCACGGCGATCAGGACCGGGCGGACCGCCAGCAGCTCGACCACCATCTGGTGCATCTGGTGGTGGTCCTGAAGCACCGCCATGCCCGCGCCGTGGCTCTCTCCCCCGGTGAGGGCGAAGGTGGCCAGGCGGATGTCCACGGTGACTCCGTCGTAGCGGAGCCGGAGCACCTGTCCGTCCAGGTTGTGGAACAGCCCGTCCCACGGCTCGCCGTCGATCTCGACCGCCGCCGCCTCGCGGGGTCCGAGCCAGAGCCGGGCGCGGTGGTTGGGGTGGTCGTCCCGCCCGGCCGCGTCGCGGAAGACCAGGCCGCACAGGGCGCGCTGGTTGGCGAGGTCGCTGTAGATGGGAATCGCGGTGCCGTGGACCGACTTGAGGAACAGCAGCGGCTGCCGGTCGGCCGGCACGGCGACGGTCAGGGCCAGTTCCTGTGGGCCGTACGACAGGCCGGACTTGACGCCCAGCACGCTCCGCCGACCGAACGAGGTCAGCCGCCGGATGCCCTTGGCCGGGATGCAGGCGCGGACCGTCACGCCGGCTTTGTCGCGGGTGGCGCAGTCCAGGATCTCGGCCGGCGCCTGGTAGTCCGAGGCGGCGACGAACGGAGCGGCCATGGTGTCGGACAACAGCTCCTCGCCCCATTGCTGGTAGGCCACCAGGTTGGTCAGACTGTCGCGCAGCCAGTCGCCCGGATAGGCTCGCGACATGGCTCCGGCAAGCTGTTGCGTCGGCGCGTGGTAGTGCCAGCAGAAGTCGCGGAAGAGCGTCGTCAGGGCGATCTCGATCTGCCGGCGCAGGACCTCGTCGGGTGCCAGCGGCAACATGCGCGCCAGCGGCATCAGGGCGGTGACGATGTAGGTCGGGCTGTTGTACTCGGCCAACCCGCCGCGGTTCGTCTCGTCGTACCAGGTCCGCCAGTCCGCCACCGCCTGGTCCAGCACGTCGTCGCGGTCCAGCGCCTTGGCCAGGGCCAAACGGGAGAGGATGTTGAGCAGGAAGATGTTGGTGTAGGCCCACGGCACGCGGTGGCGGTCCAGCCCTTCGACGCACAGCGCGAAGGTCTCGGCCAGCGCCGCGATGGTCTGGGCGTCGAGCCGGTCGCGGTGGTGCAGATAGACATGCCCGGCCTCGGGCGCCCAGAACGAGACGGCGTTGCGGTCCTGGACGCTGGTCCAGTGGGTGTACCAGTAGAGGTTGCCGTAGGTCGCCGACGACGGGTCGCGGTCCTGCAGCTCGCACTGCCGCTGGAGAGTCTCGTTGAGCCTGACCCGGTACGCCTCGCCCGACCCAACCGCAGCCAGGGCGACCGAGTACCAGACTGTGCTCTGAACCACGTCGAAGCCCCACCGCTGGGGGTATTCCTCAGGGATGTTGGGCCGGACCACCAGCCGCTCGGCCGGGTTGTAGCAGGCGTCGGCGATGCGGATGGCCCGCTCCATGAGCCGCCGGTTGCGCGCGCGAAGGTCGGTGGCTGGCATGGGGGCTCTCCTTGGCTCCAACTCAATAATGCCGGACCGGAATGGCCGCGCCGCTGACTCCCGCTCCCGCTGGGGAAGCCAGGAACAGCGCCACCTCGGCCACCTGCGGCGGCTGCATGATCGAGTCGGGATCCTCGTTGGGGAAGTGGGACGAGCGCAGCCGGCTGGCCACCGGTCCGGGGCAGATGGCGTTGCAGGTCACCCCGACCTCGGCGGCCGCCTTCAGCTCGCGCGCCATGACGTCGGTGGCGACGTTGACGCCCGCCTTGGCCGCGGCGTAGGCGACGTACTCCGGCCCGCAGCCGAAGGCGGCCATGCTGGAGACGTTGATGATCCGCCCGCTGCCCCGCGCCATCATCCCCGGCGCGACGAAGTGCATGCCCAGGAACACGCTGCTCAGGTTCTGCCGCAAGACGGCGTCGAACTCCTCGGGCGCCATGTCCACGGTATGCTTGAAGATCCCGCCGCCGGCGTTGTTGACCAGAATGTCGATCCGCCCCAGCTCGGCCACGGTCTGATCGACGGCCCGGCGCCAGCCCTCGGCGTCGGTGGCGTCGAAGGCAATCGCCAACGCCCGCGGCCCGAAGGCCCGGCACTCGACGGCGACCGCCTCAATCTCGGCGGAACTGCGCGACGTGACCACAATGTCCGCTCCCGCCTCGGCGAACCGGAGCGCGATGGCCCGACCGATCCCCCTCCCTCCACCGGTGATGAACGCGACCTGACCGTTAAGCACGGAACACCTCGTCGTCCAGGGCCGGGTCCTGTTCGCTACTCAGTGACCGGGCCTTGCGCCATCGCCCACTCCTCGCTCAGACCCAGACGACCGGCCCACTTGTCCACACAGGCCCGCTCCACCTGCTCGGCGAAGCGGTCAGGGCAACTATCCGTTCGTTCAGGCTCCGGCCGCTGGTGGCACCTGACGCCCGCCGCTGCGCCGTCGCCGCGGGGTGGGCAGGTCAACGAACGCTCCTTGGCCGAGGGAGTGGGTCAGCAGCATGACGGCGGTGGCGTTGAGGCTGGTGCCCTCGGCTTCTGCGCGCCAAGCCAGGGCGCGGTGCAGCGACGCCGGCATGCGGAGCTGAAGCTGCCCGCTGTACTGCTCCAGGGGCTCCGGCGCCGGAAGGTCGCGCTCGGCGCGCAGGGCCAGCGCTCCGGCGACCGCCTCGACCGCGTCGGCCACCGCCTCCTCCGGGGTGTCCCCCACCCCGGTCAGGTACGGCCAGGCCGCGATGTCCACGTGGTAGCCCAGTCCGTCATCGTCGGCCACCACCGTCATCGGATAGCGGCGAGCGTGCTCGCGATCCACGTCCCTGACCACCAGTTCCTTAGCCATCACGCTCGTCCTCGCCGGCCGCCAATGCATCCAGAGCGCGGACCGCCTTCTTCACCTACGGCAGCTTGAGGAAGCCCTCGCCACCACCGTGCGGCTCGGCGAAGTGCACATCCAAGACTCTGCCGGGATGGAGGCAGACCCAGTGTCCACTGCTAGTTCGGCGGCAGTCGAACCCGTGCCGCTCAAGGACCGTCACCAGTTGCTCAACCCGTACCGAGCCGGGCGAGCGACGCAGGGCCTGCTCCAGTTTGTCCGCCCTTGCCACCAGCCCGCCTCTCCCAATAGTAACTGTATTCAGTCGCGTTGTCAACGAGCACGGCGTTCGTCAGAAGGACGCCGGATAGCATCCAGCCTCGCGTCTGCCGCTAACGCCTCGCCCGCGCCCACTCCCCGTTCAGACCCAGACGCTGGGCCCACTTGTCCACGTAGGCCCGGTCCACCTGCTCTCCCGAGACGGCCAGGATGCCGGCGATGTCGTCGAGGTGCTTGGTCGAGCGGCCCTCGCGGTAGTAGCGCAGCTTGCCCAGGATGACGTCCTCCGGCCGCGCCACGTCGATCAGCAGGCCGGGCAGGACCTCCACTGGCTGGCGGCGCGCGAACTCCACCGCGTCGTAGTCGCTCGGACCATGCGGCATGAGATCGAGTTTCAGCCCGCCGGCGACGTAGAGGATGTTGAACTGCCCGCCAGCCGATACGGCCTCGCGCGCCGCTTCCTGATCCAGGAACCAATCCGGCTCGGGGAAGTGAGCGGCCAGGTCGGCGATCTGCTCCGGCTTGAGGGCGACGACGAGGTTCAGGTCCCGCGTCGTGCGCGGCTCGCCATAGGCGATGGACGCTACCGAGCCAACCACCATGTAGGGCACGCCGCAGGCCATCAGCGCGGCCGCGGCGTGGCGGATGATCTCCTCGGGCTGCATCGCGTCCCTCCTGCCGTGGCCTCGATGCTCGAAAACGGCCAGCGCGAACCGGCGCAGGTCGAACGCCAGGCATAGACGCTCGCCGCTGGTCCGGTTGCGCAACGCCTCGCGGTCCGTCGCCTCGGCACCGGCCGTGTCTGCCATGCCCGCTCCGTTGCGTCCATCTTACTCCGTCGGCGCGGGGAGGTGGCCCTCAGCCCACATCGCCCGGTGCGCCTCGGCCACCTTGGTCCTGACGGCCGGTTCGGTGCTCATCGATGTGCCTCGTTCACCTCGCCCGCCAGACGGAAGAAGTTGACCAGGATCTGTCGACCGGCCGGGTAGTGATCGGTCCAGTTCTCGCAATGGAACTGGGTGCCGTAGAGCAACTTGTGGCGGTGGCGGTAGGCCTGCACCCGCACCTCGTCGGTCGAGGCGAGAAGATCGAAGTCGGCGGGCAACTCCTTGACCTCGCGCATGTGCTTTTCGTTGGCCATGAACGGGTTGGGCAGGCCGCCGAACAGCGGGTCGTCGCGGACGATGCGGATCGGGTAGAAGCCCCACTCCTTGAACCAGCCGGGGTTGTAGTCGGCGTTGAGGTCCGGCTCGTCAGGACGGAGCCGGCGAATCGGGTAGCCGCTCATCCGGGTCAAGCCGCCGTCGTTGTGCGCCGCGTAGAGCTCGGCGATCACCTGATGCCCGCCGCACAGCCCGATGGTCGGCAGCTCGCCGTCCCGGACCAACTCATGGACTCCCGCGAAGCTGTCCAGCGGGTGGTCATCCAAGGCGGTCGAGTACCCGCCGAAGACCACCGCCCGGCAACCCATCGCCAGGAGCCGGTCCAGACGTACCTCCTGGTAGTACAGCACCAGGCAGGGCTGACCGGAGAGCTGCTCCAGGCGGACCTTGGTCGGATGCCGCGAGCCGGTCTCGTAGTTCTGTCGCGTCTCGGTGACGATGTAGACGATCACGCCGGGCTCCGGCAGCGATTGTTCGGCGAAGGGGCGCGAGATCATCCCCGCAACGGGGTCAGACCTTGACTCTTGACATCTCGGCCGCGCGGCCGAGATGTCAAGAGTCAAGGTCTGACCCCGATTCCTCAGCGGGTGAAGAACAGCATGTCCGCAGAGTTGTCACCTCCCGGCGAGACCGAGGTGAAGTCGATCTGGTACTTGGCCACCGGAGTGCCGCCGTAGGTGGTCGGCAGATAGGTGGCGATGTCCAGAGGGAGGACCAGATCGACTGCCGGGGTGTAGGGGCCGGTGTCCGGCACCCGCGGGGTGATCACCGCCGTCGTGTTCATCTGGTTGCCAGAACTGTCCAGGTAGAAGATGTGGGCCTGGAAGTCCATGCCGTTGACTTCCACCCCACCGGCCACGTTGAGCGGGCGGTCCGAGGTCAGCGTCAGGGTGGTCGCGCCGCCGGTGATGGCGATGGGGTTGCCCACCGCGCCCCGATCGGACGCCCCGAGCGGATAGGTGATGGTGGTCGTCGCCGTCCCGTCGGTCACCGAGGTCACCTTGGGCGGGGTGTGGAAGACGAACTGGAGCTTGGTCACGAAGTAGACCACCGCGCCGCTGGTGAACTCGACCTTGAACCGGTAGAAGGCCGGCTTCGGGTCGGCCGCGGCGTTGACCCAGATCGAGTAGACCGGGTCGCCCGACGGGCTGCTGGCCAGCGGCAAGAGGTAGCCGGAGGCCGACCAGGCGGTGCCCGCCGTCGGGTAGCTGGCGAAGGTCCAGCCGCCGGCGGCCGGGGCGACGTTGCCGTCGGCGTAGGCCGGCAGCTTGTCCATGGTCACCGCCGCGATGGACGACACCAGCGCGGCCGGCACGCCCAGGTGGCAGGCCAAAGTGTGCTGGTCGGTGAACGGCTTGCTGTCGCCGTCGCCATTGAAGATCTGGGTGGCGTTGAGCTTCAGGTTGTCGAACACCGTGCACGAGATGCCGCTCAGCGTGCCGCTGGGCAGGGCGGTGCCCGGCGCCAGCTCCGGCGCGCAGATCTCCATGCCCTCGATGGTGTCGAACTTGCCGTTCTCGTTGTTGTCGTTGTCGAGCAGGTCCGGCACCAGATCCCCGTCGGTGTCGCCCTGCCCGTTGCTCAGGACGGTCGACAGATCGACGCCGTTCCCGGCGGTGGTGGTGCCGTCGGTGTCCAGCGCCGTCAGGTCGGCCAGGTTCGCCTCGGCCCGGCCCCGCGAGGCCGCGGTCAGCGTGGCCGACGAGGTCATCTGACCGGTGACCGGGTCGATGGTCAGCGCCCCCAGACCGGTGTCGCCGGCGATGGTGAACACGCTGGCACCGTTCTGGACGAGCAGGCCGATCGGCTGGTTATTGGCGTCCAGCGCCGCCACGGCGCAGGCGCCCGGATCGATCCCCGCGTTGAAGGCGCCGGCGCTCACGTCCACCGTCGCCGAGCGATTGCTGGTGGCGTTCCAGACCAGCATCCGCGCCGCGTCACCGGAGATCGTGCCGGTCAGGGCGGCCCGGCCGGTCGTCTGCTGTTGGTCATTGCCGCCACCAGCGCTAACGGTGCCACCACCGCCGCCACAGGCGCCAAGCAGCATCGCGGCCATCGCCGCCGCTGAGTAGCCAAGCCACTGAAACCCTGTCCGTCGACTTCGTCGCGCACCCATCGTCACTGCCTCCAATCACACTGTCCCAGGTCGCGGAGGGTCCGGAAACCCTCGTCGGTCCGTCTGCTGGCGATGTACCTCATCGACCCGGATCGGCCGGTCTTAACGGGTACTGACGCGCTCACGAACCGGTTGCCCCCGCGTATGGGCGCGTTAACGCGAGCAAGGAGGACAGGCCTGGCCGGGGAAACGGGCTGTGCTGACTTGGAGCGCCGCATGTCACGACCGCTCAACGTCATCCTCTGGACCTGCCACGACATGGGCACCGCTTGCGCGCCGTACGGCGACGAGAGCATCGCCACGCCCAACCTGTCGCGGCTGGCCGCACAAGGCGTGACCTTCACGCGCCAGTTCAGCACCACCCCGCTGTGCAGCCCGGCGCGCGGGGCGATCCAGACTGGCCGGTACCCGTCCCGCACCGGGCTGACCGGCTTGGTCAACCGCGACTGGGATCTCCCGGCCGAGGAGCGGTGCCTGGTCCACCACCTGGCCGCGGCCGGCTACGAGACGACGCTGATCGGCCACCAGCACATCCGCCGGGAGACGGACAGCCTGGGGTTCGACCGGGTCCTGGTCGGCCGCGACGAGCTGCGCGCCCGGCGGTCGGGGGAGTTGGTCGCCGAACGGCTGAGCGCCGGCGGTGAGCGGCCGTTCTACCTCGAAGTCAACTGCACCGAGTCGCATCGGCCCTGGCGCGAGGACGACGGGAGCGTCGCTCCGGGGCAGGTGGCGGTGCCGCCCTTCTGGCCCGATACCCCCGCGGTCCGCGAGGACCTGGCCGGGCTGTACCGCCTGGTGCTGGAGATCGACGCCGGCGTGGGGACCGTGCTGGACTCCCTGGACTCGAGCGGCCGGGCGGCGGACACGCTGTTCGTGTTCACGGTCGATCACGGCATCCCGTTCCCGCGGTGCAAGTCGACACTGTACGACAGCGGGATCCGGACGGCGCTGATGATCCGCTGCGATGGGTTGGCGCCGGCCGGCGCGCGGGTCGACGATCTGATCAGCAACGTGGACCTCTGCCCGACCATCCTGGACCTGTGCGGGCTCACCCGGCCGCGTGGGCTGGACGGCCGGAGCTTCCGCAGGCGGCTGACCAGCGAGTCGCACGACCCGCACCGGCAGTGGGTGTTCGCCGAGAAGAGCTGGCACGACGACTACGACCCCATGCGCTGCGTGCGGACCGAGCGCTGGAAGTACCTCCGCAATCTGCAACCGGGCCCGCTGCTGACGTTGCCGGGCGACCTGATCCCCGAGCGGTGCCCGACCACCCGCGAGCTGGCCAATCAGTACCTGGCCAACCGTCCGGCGGAGGAGTTGTACGACCTGCACGAAGACCCGCACGAGTTGCACAACCTGGCCGCGGATGCGACACTCAAGAGCACATTGGAGGATCTGCGGGGTCTCGTCGACGATTGGATGGCCGATGTCGAGGATCCGTTCGGCGCCAACGGTTTCGTGCCGGCGCCGGCGCTGAACTGGCAGGTCTCGGAGCGAGGCCGGCAGTGGTGGCCCGGCTGAGGCCGGGGTTGGGTGGTGCGGGATGGTCGGACACGGGGGTATGTCGGTACGACGTGACGGATTCGCGTCGTCGGGCCGCATTCGGCAGTTGGATCTGCTGAGGGCCGCGGCGGTGTTGCTGGTCCTCGGCCGGCACCTGCCGTGGTGCCCCGAGGGAATGCTGCGACCGGTTCGGTGGGCCTACGACACCTGGCGGTTCGTCGGCTGGGTCGGCGTCGACCTGTTCTTCGTGCTCAGCGGCTTCCTCGTCGGCGGGCTGCTGATGGCCGAGTACCGGCGGCGCGGCGCGCTGGACGTCAAGCGGTTCCTGATCCGGCGCGCCCTGAAGATCTACCCGGCCTTCTACCTGCTCCTGGCCCTGACAGCGGCGGTCGTGCTGCTCAGGGACCCGTCCGCCGACAACCTGCGGCGGACGGTGGCCGAGGCGGTCTATCTGCAGAACTACCTGCCCGGCCTGTGGCCGCACACCTGGAGTCTGGCGGTTGAGGAGCACTTCTACCTGCTGCTCGCTGCGGGCCTGTCGCTGATGGTCGCGCGGCGGGCAGGCGGCCGGGACCCGTTCCGCGGCTTGCTGGTCGTCGTGCCCTTGCTCGGGCTGCTGATCCTGATGGTCCGGGTGGCCAACGTGAACGCTCTGCCGCTCCAGTCGCGAACCCACCGCTTCGCCACGCACCTCCGCGTCGATTCCCTCCTGTGGGGCGTGCTGCTGGCCTACCTGTACCACTACCGACGGGAGCGGCTGGCGTCGTGGATTCGGCCGCGACGGTGGTTCCTGGTGATCCTGGCGGTGGAGCTGCTGGCCCCGGTGGCATTCTGCGACGTGTTCTCCTCACGGTTCATGTTGTCGCTGGGCCTGACCTGCAACGCGCTCGGGTTCTGGCTGGTGATCGCCCTGTCGCTGTTCTGGCACGGCGACCACCCGACCCGGACTGGGCGGCGGCCGGATGGCCCGGTGATGCGCTGCCTGCTGGAGATCGGGGTCGATTCCTACTCCATCTACCTGTGGCATGTTCCCGTGTTCATGCTCCTCGCGCCGCCGGTGCTGGCGTTGCTGACGGCGGGCCAGACGTCACCGGTCCTGGTCACCGCCGGGTACCTGGCGACGGCGGCCGGCGTCATGTCGGCGGGCATTCTGGTCGGCGTGACGGCCAGCCGGCTGATCGAGCGGCCGGTCCTGGCGCTGCGCAACCGGCTTTACCCGTCCCGGTCCGGGTCACCGGCCTAAGCTCCGCGGCGCCGGCCTGTGGTAGACTCAACGCGTGACGAGTTCTTGTGGAGAGTGTCCTTGCGGGTAACCGTTCGAGCCTTTGCCGGGGCCCGGGAGATCCTCGGCGCCAGCCGCACCATCGAGGTGCCGGACGGGGCGACCGTCGCGGGGCTGTGGGGGCGGCTGTGCGCCGACTTCCCGGCCCTTTCGGACTTCCCCCTGCGCGGTCTGGCCGTCAACCGGGAGTACGTCGACCCGGACACCGTGGTGACCGACGGCGACGAAGTGGCTGTCATCCCGCCGGTCAGTGGAGGCTGAGGTGGTCGAGCTGACTCACGAGCCCATCGATCCTCGCGCCCTGGAGGCGCGGGTCGCCGATCCGACCTGCGGCGCGGTGGTGACCTTCCTCGGCGTGGTCCGCGACCACCACCGCGGCCGGGCCGTGAGCCACCTCGAATACGAGGCCTTCGTGCCCATGGCCGAGGAGCGGATCCAGGCGATCTTGGGCGAAGTGGCCGAGCGGTACGGGATTGCCCGCGCGGCGGTCAGCCACCGGCTGGGCCGGCTGGAAATCGGCGATTTGGCGGTGGCGGTGGTGGTCGCCTCGGCCCATCGCGGCGAGGCCTTCGAGGCCTGCCGGTACGTCATGGACCGGATCAAGCAGGACGTCCCGATCTGGAAGCACGAGACCTGGGCCGACGGCGGCTCCGAGTGGGTCGGGCCCGAGGAAGGAAGCACGGTCGATGAGTGACACGCCCGCCATTCCGCCGAAAGCGGCGGGACCCAACAAGAAGCTGATCATCGGCTGCGGCGTCGGCTGCTGCGTGGTGCTGGCCGTCATCCTGACCCTGCTGGTGATCGGCATCCGCGGCAGCGCGCAGGTGGTCCCGTTCGCGCAGGGCTTCGTCCGCGAGGCCGTCTCCGGCGACCCCGCCACGGCCTGGCAGAGCCTGCACGGCAACAAGCGGCAGACCATCGCTCAGGACGCCTTCGCGGCCGAGTGGCAGGCCGTCCGGGCAAAGGTGGGCGAGCTGCGGAGCGTGACCCCGGCCGAGGGTGTCGGCATGGACCTCGAACGATCGGTCATGATCCTGCCGTTCGCCGTCGTCGGCTCGGTCGGCACCATCGCGGTGACGGTCGAGGTCAACCCGAAGGACAAGCCTCCGGCGATCGTCGACTACCGGCTGGGCGACGCCGCCACCGCGCCCTGAGGCCGCTCCGCGGGGGAGTGCCGTACGCTGCGAGGTGACCGATGACGCGCAGGACTGTTCGTCTCCTGTCGCCGGCCTTGGCCGGCCTGGCGCTCTTACTGCTCGCTCCGGCGGCCGCCCAACAAGCGGCGCCACCGCTCGACGGCTGGCCGCGCCAACCCGCCATCGCCGTCCCGCCGGCGCTGCCCGCGGCGCCGGTGATCGACGGCCACGTGAACTACAAGGAGTGGTTCTACGCCGCGCACGTCGGGGGATTCATGGACCTCGATGCCGGCGCCGCCACCGCCCGGCCGGTCAGCCTCTACCTGTGCTACGACGCCGCGGCGCTGTACGTCGGTCTGGTGATCTCCCGCCCGCCGCTGAACCCGACCCCGCGCGCCACGTTCGAGCCGGGCCCGCACGAACACCTGTGGTGGAAGGACGACAACTTCGAGCTGGTGGTCGAGCCCGGCGAGGGCGACGGTTTGAAGCACGGCTACGCCTTCTGCGGCAACAGCATCGGCGGGTGGAGCGACCTGCGCTATCTGCTCGCCGGCGGCGGGAGCAGCGCGGCTTGGACCGGCCAGTGGGAGTACCAGGCCACCCGCGCCGGCCGCGACAACTGGCATGCGGAGCTGAAGATCCCCGTGGCGCAGTTCGACGGCGGGCAGCCGCCGGCGCCCGGCGTGGACTGGCGGCTGGCGGTGATGAACCAGCAGGTCACGCCGCGCAAGGCGATGATCGACTGGTCGTACATGTGGTCGTTCGGCCAGGGCGGGTATGCCTCGCCCAACAAGGCGCACCTGCGGTTCGTCGACGCCCGCGGGCCCATCGTCCGCCTGAGCGAGCTGGGCAAGCTCCGGCCGGTGGGCAAGGACGCGGAGACCAAGACCGAGCGCTGCGGCGTCCGCATGGTGCTTTACTCCCACGCCGAGACGCCGCTCAAGGTGCGCTGCCGGGGCGATCTCTACCGTTGTCCCGAGAAGCGCCCGGCCGGCGTGCTGACCTTCTATGACCTGTGGGACCGGCTGCTGACGGTCCGCGCCACCGGCCAGCCGCTGCGCGATCCCAAGGACCCGACCCAGGCCTTCCGCAACGAGGCCGACCTCTTGCGCGAGTTGAACGAGCGGTACACCCACGTCGCCTCGGCGGAGGTGACCCTGCCCATCGGTAAGGACAAGCCGGGCTACTTCCCGCTGCAGCCCGTACTCCAGCGGGGCGAGTACGTCTGCGCCTGGCGGGTCAGCGATCCCGAGACCAACCGGGAGTACGTCGTCCAGGTCACGCCGTTCCAGATCCTGCCGGCGCTCGACCTCCAGCTTCAGCCCTACTTCCTGACCCACCACAAGCTGCGGGTCAATGCGTCGGTGGCCGACGTAGCCCGTGAGGGCGACAGGATCCAGGTCGCGCTGGCCGTCGGCGGCAAGTCGCTCGGCTCCGCCGAGACGCCGGTCCCGGCCGGGGCGGAGAGCGTCAAGCTGTACCTCGACACCAAGGACTGGCCGGAGGGGCAGGAGGGCGCCGTCACCGCCGCCCTGGTCGGCGCCGACGGCCAGGCGCGCGAGCGCTCCGAGGCCAGGCTGACCCGCCCGGCCACCCCGAGCTGGTACGGCCGCAACCTGGGCCGGTCAGCGGTCGTGCCGCCGCCGTTCGAGCCGGTGCGCTGCCCCGACGCCCGCACCGCGGCGGTCTGGGGCCGGACCTACCGCTTCGGGCCGAACGGCCTGCCGGCCTCCATCACCACCCGCGGCGCCGAGCTGCTGGCCCGGCCGGTCCAGCTCGCGCCGTCGCCGGCCGGCGCGGCGCTCCAACGGATCTCCGCCGACGACCGCGACGCGGTGTTCGAGTCCGTAGCCGCCGGGGAGGTGACCCGCACGGTCCGCACCACGGTCCACTACGACGGCTGCCTGCGCTGCGACGTGACCCTCACCCCGCGCGGCCGAGCCACCCTCGGCGAGCTGGTCCTGGACGTCCCGCTCAAGCCGGAGTACGCCGACCTGTTCACCCACGCCGCCACCTCGACGGACTTCGCCAAGCTGAAGACCGACGGCCTGGGCGGCGGGCTGGCCAAGTGGTTCGCGCGGTATCCGGACGGCCGGATGCCGTTCACCTTCGCCTTCTTCCTCGGCGCCCGGGATCGCGGCGTGCAGTGGTTCTGCGAGAGCGACCGGGGCTGGTCCAACGAGCGCCCGGACCAGGTCATCGAGCTGCGTCGTGGGGCGGATGAGGTCGCCCTGCGGGTCCACTTCATCGACCGGCCGGTGACCCTGACCGAGCCGCTGCGGCTGACCTTCGGGCTGATGGTCACACCCACCAAGGACGCCACCGCCGGTCGCGCGGAACGGTTGATCGCCTTCGGCCAGCCGGCCGAGATCCGCCGCGACGGATTGGACAAGCTGGCGGCCGATCTGCCGATGTACCGCGAGCGCGGCGGGACGTTGATCAGCAGCTACATGAACGATCCCGACCACTTCGGCCAGCCGTACTTCTACAACGCCGAGGACGAAGCGTTGATGAAGGACTTCGCCGCCCTGTGCCATCGCCACGGGCTGACCTACAGGCCGTACAACGGGTGGGGGGTCCACACCAACACGCCGCAGTTCGAGACCTTCGGGGTGGAGATGCTCCGCGAGCCGTGGCGCAACGCCGGGTGGGGCGTCTACTGGCACAACCCGGCCAGCACCTTCGGCGACTGGTGGCTCAATGGGGTCGAGCACCTGGTCAAGGTGGACGGGTTCGACGGCATCTACATGGACGGGACCTGCGGCCCCGAGCTGATCGCCAACGAGCTGGACGGCTTTGCCTGGACCGACGCCTCCGGCAACGCCCACGGCAGTTACCCCATCTGGGCCATCCGCGACTTCATCGAGCGGCTGTACGTCCTCCTGCACCACGAGCTGCGGCCGGACGGCGTGGTTGATCTCCACGACGGCCGCGAGCCGCTCTACTTCATCAACGTGTTCGCCGACACCACGGTCTCTGGCGAATACCACCTGTCGCGCGGGAAGACCGTCCTGGAGGTGTTCGACCCCGACGAGTTCAGCGCCTACTACCTGACCCACCTCAACGGCAATGCCCGCCGCTTCATTTGGTGGAACTGGATGAAGCTGCCCATCCTGCGCAACGAGATCCAGTCGATGGCGCTGCTGCACGACACGCCGCTGCCGGTCGGCGGGGGAATCATCAAGCACTACGGCACGCAGGTCGGGTACGCCAAGGAGACCCGGCCCTGGGTGCGGCTGGCCAAGCTCCGTGACGCGGTGGGGTCCGCGGAGTTCCTCGGCTACTGGTCCGCCCCGCCGGTGACCTGCGCGCCGGCCGGGCCGCTGAGCAGCCTGTGGGTCGACCGCGCCGCCGGCCGGCTGCTGTGGGTGGTCTCGAATCTTGCTACTGAGCAGTGGACGGGAAGCCTGCGAGTCGATCCGGCCAAACTCGGCCTGCCCGCCGACGCCGAGTGGCTCGATGCCATGTTCGACCTGCCGCTCGGAATCAAGGCCGCGGACCCGCTGCGTCTGACCATCGAGCCGCAGCGGTACCGGCTGTTCGCCCTTAACGTGAGCGTGCCGCTGCCGGAGAATGTCAAACGCGACGGCAGCGACACGGGGCTGGTCAAGCCTTGAGCGCGACGCCGACGCGGGAGCAGCCCATGCCGCCGACGGTCGCTCTGGGGCGCTGCGCCGGGTACCAGCCCGAATCGCTGGATCCCGCGCTCGACGCCGTCCTGGCCGGCGTCGGCGGTCTGTCGGCGTACGTCCGCGCCGGCCAGCGCGTGCTGCTCAAGCCCAATCTGATCGCCGCCGTGCCGCCTGACCGCGGCGCGACCACCCACCCGGCCGTGCTGGAGGCGCTCGCCCGTCGCGTGCTGGACCTGGGCGCCACCCCGTTCATCGGCGACGCTCCGGCCTGGGGCGGGCCGGTCAGCGTGCCCGCCGTGACCGGCATCCGCGAGATCTGCGACCGGCTCGGACTCGAGTTCGCCTTCTTCGACCAGCACGCTCGGCTGGCGTCGCGGCATCCCGAGGTGGCGCATGCCTTCCGGGTCGATCCGCGGGTGCTCGCCGCCGACGTGGTGATCAACGTGCCGAAGCTCAAGGCGCACCAGCAGCTCGGGTTCACCGGGGCGCTGAAGAACCTGTACGGCTGCCTGGGCGGGCGGGAGAAGGCCTACCACCACTTCGCCCGCTCCCGCACCGACCACCACTTCGCCCGGTTCCTGGTGGCCTACCAGGCGGCGCTGCCGGTGCACCTCCACGTCGCCGACGGGGTGATCAGCATGGAAGGCACGGGCCCGCGGCTGGGCACGCCCCGGCTCCTCGGCGTGCTGGCCGCCTCCACCGGCGCCACCGAGCTGGACGCGGTCCTGGCCGAGCTGATCGGCGTCCCCGCGCCGAACCGGCTGCTGCTGGAGGCCGCGGCGGAGCTGGGCACCGGTGAGACCGACCCCGCGCGGATTCTGGTGGTCGGCGACCCGCTGGCCGCGCTGCGCGTCGACGACTACCTCCACCCGCACCTGGTCGGCGTCTGCTTCAGCCCGGTGCGCCTGGTCCGCGGCTGGTACCGCAACCGTCGGATGCTCCGAGCGGAGCGCGTGGCCGGGACCGCCCCATGATTCTCGGAGCGCATCGCGCCACGGTCGGCGGCCGGCACAACGCCTTCGCCAGCGCCAGGTCCATCGGCTGCCGGGCCATCCAGATCTTCACCTCCTCGCCGCGGCAGTGGGCGGCGCAGACGGTGACCGACGAGGACGCCGAGCGGTGGTTCGCCGCCTGGCGCACGTCGCGCATCGCGCACGTGGTGGCGCACGACTCCTATCTGATCAATCTCGCCTCGCCGGACGAAGCGCTGCGGGAGAAATCGGCCGCGGCCTTCCTGGCAGAGCTGCGGCGGTGCGACCGGTTGGGCATCCCGTACCTGGTCACCCACCCCGGCGCGCACGTCGGCGCGGGCGAGGAGGCCGGGCTGCGGACCTTCGCCGACCGGCTGCGCAGGCTGTACGACGAGCATGACGAGCTGCGCGCGACCACGCTCCTGGAGACCACCGCCGGACAGGGCACCAGCCTCGGCTGGCGGTTCGAGCAGTTGGCCGAACTGCTGGCGCGGATCGGGCTGCCGGAGCGCACCGGCATCTGCTTCGACACCTGTCACGCTTTCGCCGCCGGGTACGACCTCCGCGCCGACGAAGGCTGCGCCGCGACGCTGGACGCGCTGGATCGGACGGTCGGGCTGGATCGCCTGAAGGTGATCCACCTCAACGACTCGAAGGGAGCGCTGGGCAGTCGGGTCGACCGGCACGAGCAGATCGGCGAGGGCGAGATCGGCCAGCGCGCCTTCCAACTCCTGGTCACCGACCGCCGGCTGCAGGACATCCCGATGGTGATCGAGACGCCGGACCTCGACCTCCACGGCCGCAATCTGCGGCGCCTGCGCGCCTTGGCCGCGCGGGCCGTGCGCCCGGCTTGAGGTGGTCAGGTGGACAACGTTCGTCTCAGTCCCGACGTGGCGGCGGTGCTCGACACCGTCGTGGCCATTCGCCGTGATCTGCACCGCCATCCGGAGCTCGCCTTCGAGGAGGTCCGGACGGCGGGGATCGTCGCCGACCGGCTGCGCGCGTTGGGTCTGGACCCGCGCACCGGCATCGCCAAGACCGGGGTCTGCGCGCTGATCGAGGGTGGCGCCGGCGACGGACCGACCGTCCTCCTCCGCGCCGACATGGATGCGCTGCCGGTCGAGGAAGCCAACGAGGTGGAGTACCGGTCCCAGATACCGGGGAAGATGCACGCCTGCGGACACGATGGCCACACGGCCGCGCTGCTGGGTGTGGCCGAGGTGCTCTGCGCCCGGCGCGCGCGGCTCCGCGGGCGGATCAAGCTGGTCTTCCAGCCGGCCGAGGAGACGCCGGGCGGCGCTAAGCCGATGATCGACGAGGGCGTGCTGGAAGAGCCGCACGTCGACCTCGCCTTCGGCCTGCACCTCTGGGCGCCTCAGCCCACCGGCACCGTCGGCGTCGGCTCCGGGCCGGTCATGGCCAGCAGCGACGGGTTCGACATCGAAGTCCGCGGCCGCGGCGGGCACGCCGCCATGCCGGCCGAGTGCATCGACCCGGTGGTGGTCGCCGCGCACCTGGTCACCGCCCTGCAATCCGTGGTCAGCCGCAACGTCTCGGCCACCGACGCGGCGGTGTTGTCGGTCACCCAGGTCCACGCCGGTGAGACCTTCAACGTGATCCCCGACACAGCCCGGCTGGGTGGCACGGTGCGGACCTTCGACCGGGCGGTCCAGGAACGGGTCCAGCGGCGGATGACCGAGATGGTGCCGCAGGTGGCCGCGGCCTTCGAAGCCGAAGCGACGCTGACGTACCGGCGCGGCTACCCGGTCACGGTCAACGATCCGGCCATGGCCGAGCTGGTCCGCTCGGCGGCGGGCGAGGTGGTGGGGAGCGAGCACGTGCTGCCGGTCCGGCCGATCCTCGGCGCCGAGGACTTCGCCTACTTCCTGGAGCGGGTGCCCGGGTGCTTCTTCATGGTGGGCATCAAGAACGAGGCGAAGGGGACCGGCGCGGCGCACCACAACCCGCGGTTCGACCTGGACGAAGACGCCCTGGGGGTGGCGGTGGAGACGATGGTGAAGGTGGCTGAGCGGGCGCTGGCCGAGTAGCTACTCGCGCCGCGACAGACCGGCTTGTCGGGCCTTCTTGGCCGACTTCTTGCGCTTCTTGGCCCGAGATTCCTCGATCCCGCGCTTGCGGCCGTCCACCTCGCCCTTGACATCGCCGTCGACGCGCCGGTCCAACTCGGCCAGGCGCGCCCTGTCGAACTCGCGAAGCTTCTCACGGTCAACGGCCACGGATCTTACTCCTCATGCCCATCAGCGGCGTGATCGTAGCGCCATGGGCACGATTCGTCAAGGCTCGCCACGCCGGGCAGGATGGCTTCGTGTCGACGCCTCATCTATAATGGGAGCAGCCGATCCGGCGGCTCAGGCCGGGGCAGAGAGATGCGATGAACCAGTTGGCTTCGGCACATCAGGCGGCGGGACGGGCACTGGAACTCCAAGTGCGGGCTCGGCGGCTGATGGAGGAGCTTGGCTTCGAGCCGGCGGGTGTCGTGGACGTCCTTGACGATCCGCACGACCCGACCTACCGCATTGCGTTCGGCTACTTGTCGCGCGCTGGCGGCGGCGTGCGGCACAGGTACATCGAGGTCCCGGTGACCATGGAGGAGTACGGGACCATGGCCGAGAGCTCGCAACTGCGGATCCTGCTGGACCTTCAGCGCCGATTGGAGGAACTCCGGGAGGCGGGCACCACGTCGTGAGCGAGGACCCAGTCGACCGCAGGGTGGCCGACGTTCTGTCGCAGATCCAGAGCCTGCTGGACTCGCTGGTGGAGACGCAGCCGCTCACAGGGCTGCCCAACAAGCGGGCGTTCGACCGTCGGCTGGCCGCGGCTGACCCGGGTCGGCACATCGCGGTGCTGTCGGTTGACCTCGATGGTCTGAAGAACCTCAACACGAGCCACGGCCATGCGGGCGGGGACATGATCCTGGGGGAGTTGGGCCGACGGCTGTCTCAAGCAATCGACAACTGTCCGGGGGCGATGCTGTTTCATCTCAGTGGCGATGAGTTCGCGGTGCTGGTCACCGGCCCCGACAGGGGCGAAGTGGACCGACTGGCCGGAGCCATCAAGTCCGCTACCGAGCTCCTGCCCTACGCCACCCCAGGCGGCAAGGAAACCGCCCCAGGCGAGGTGACGCTCGCCGTGGGTTGGGCCTATGCGGAGCTGGCCGGTACGGAGCAGGCCCGCGCTGCCGTCCGGGACAAGGCCGACCGGGTGGTCGAGTTCCTCAAGGCAACCGGTAGGACCTCACAGCCATGGGCGGCCGACGACGCTTTGCTGGCCGCCGAGTTGTCGCGGTTTGCCGTGCTGCGAGAGGGCCAGCGCCGTCGCGTCGTCTGCCCGACGTGCGGGGCCGTCGGCTACCTCAACCTGCCTGCCGACTTCTCCGCGTGCGAGCACGGCAGGCTGGTGTTCGCCGACGATGGTTGACCGGCACTCAGTCACATCCCCGCCCGGTCCAGTTCCTCGCGGACGATGGTTACCCACTGGCGGACCCGGTCGCGGTCGCCTTGGACCGTCTCGACGTCCTTGAGAGTGAGGTCGAAACAGGTCCCGCGGAGCACCGCGAAGTGGTCGCGGAGGATCTTCCGGACGCGGTCGGGGTCGAAGCCGTAGGCGACCATGTCGGCCGGGCTGGGGCGGTAGCTGAGGACGTAGTCGCGACCGATCTGCTCGGCACAACGGGCCACGTCGGCCATCGGCGAGACCGCGATGCGGCGGAGGTTGGGAAGCTGGCGGAGCATGGCGATCTTGGCCGTCAGATCCTCGCAGCAGCCGTACGAGGTCAGCCCGAACTCGTCGAGGATGGTCCGCTGATAGCGCAGCAGGAACTCGTCGTGCATGGCCGGCGAGACGGCGGTGAACTCCTGGGCCGCCATGAAACACCAGAGCTGCTGACGCGCCACTCCGTTGACGTTCGGCGCCGGGTCGGGCAGCTCCTCGGCATAGGGCATGGCCTGGTTCTGGTGGCAGCCGAGCCCCCAATCGCCCGCGGCCTCGGCCTGATCGTGGCTGCGTTTCACGCCCGCCGCCATGGTTCCGACCAGCTCGTGGAGCCACTCCGGCCGGTCCATCATGTCGAGCATGAAATGCTCGATCCCGCGCAGGTGGCCGAGATCGGTCGACAGGTCGGCGGTCCAGGTGCGCCAGGCCGGACCACGGTCGAGGTTGACCTCGAGCCGCCCGTCAAACAGCTCCCGCGCTCGGTCGAACCGGTCGGCGGTGGCCTGCTCGTCGATCTCGTGGCGGGGTGCGTTGAGCCCGGCTTCGTCGCCCGGCTGCTTGATGGGATAGTCGTCCTTGTAGGCGCCGCCCGGCAGGCCGCTGTGCCAGCGCTTCGGCGCCAGACCCCAGCCGGAACAGCGGTGGACGGCGCCCAGGTCGAGCCACGGCTCGAACACGGAGTCGTCCCCCAGACTACTCCAGAACAGCCGTTGGCGAAGCTGCTGCTCGAACCCGCGCAGGAACGGGTCCTCACAGACCGGTCGGGACTCGGGCATCTCGGCCCAGGCGAAGGCTCGGGCATAGATCAGCGGCCGAGTGTCCTTGAGGCTGTTGTGCCGCCGCCACAGGTCCCGCCGCTCGGCCTGGACCGGCCATTCGCAGACCGCCCGGTACCGCTCGGCCAACTCGCGCAGCAGGGCGACCTCGCGCGCCGGCCCGACCTGGTTGCTCATCGCCGGCCTCGCGGATGCCGCGGCCTCAGAACGGCCGCATGTCCTTGGGGATGGTGGCCCAATCGTCCAGGAAGCTCTTCAGCCCCTCGCGATTGAGCGAGTGACCCATGGCCTTGGTCAGCACGGCGTACGGCATGGTGGCGATGTCGGCCCCGGCCAGGGCCGAGTCGATCACGTGCAGGGTGGTGCGCAGGCTGGCGGACAGCACGTCGGTCTCGAAGCCGTAGATCTGCTTCAAGGCGGCGAGCTGCTGGACCACCTCCATGCCGTTCTGCCCGCCGTCGTCGATGCGGCCGACGAAGGGCGAGACATAGTAGGCGCCGGCCTTCATCGCCAGCAGGCCCTGGGCGGCCGAGAAGATCAGCGTCACGTTGGTGCGAATGCCCTCGTCGACGCACCGCTTGACCGCCTTGAGTCCTTCGGCACAGAACGGGATCTTGGCGATGATGTTGTCGGCCCAGCTCGTGACCAGCCGAGCTTCCTTGAGCATTCCCTCGGCGTCCAGCGACACCGTCTCGGCGCTGACGGTCCCGTGCTCGCCGAGCAGCTCGGAGATCCTGCGAATGTTCTCCTCGAACGGCCGGCCGGCCTTGGCGGCCAACGTCGGATTGGTGGTCACGCCGTCCAGAATGCCCCACGACGCGACTTCTTCGATTTCCGAGAAGACCGCGGTGTCAAGGAAGATCTTCATGCCTCACCTCGCGCTGACTGCCCCCGACAGCACGATACTCCGGGCCGAACGAAGCGTCAAGACCGGCTTCCGGACGCGTCAGGGCTGATCCAAAGTCAGATCGCTCCGATGAAAGTGAGGGTGCGTTCCACCGAAGACCGGACGTACCGCTGGGCCGTCACGAGGCGTGGGAAACCGC
>JAANMV010000197.1_pt1 | contig 74762 bp, 67 predicted proteins | sample 7279661 | NCBI WGS metagenome assembly JAANMV01 (sample SAMN14094540, study PRJNA606508) | bioreactor metagenome | isolation source: A lab-scale SPAN reactor treating ammonium-rich wastewater day 121 | place: Ireland: Galway | collected 2017-05-16 | reverse complement strand
CCTGACTTTTCCGGCCGGGTATTCTCCCAGAGATTATACGGAATGAAAGATCCCATAACCGGCTTTTCTGTAGCGGTAGAATTTCCCATTTTTGGAAAAACTGCCTATAAAGCCAAATTGCAGGCTGCCGAAGCAGAAGTTGAAATTCAGCAGTCGCAGCTGCGCTATCAGGAAAGCCAATTCGCTGCACAAACGCGCACCAGCTACACCGAAATTCTAAAAGCTTCTGAAATGCTTAAATATTATGAAAGTATAGGTTTGAAACAGGCAGACCAGATCTTTGATGCGGCAATGTTAAGTTACAAAGCAGGTGAAATAGGTTTTTCTGAAATGCACCAGTTCTTTACCCAGGCAATAGACATCAGAAAAAATTATCTGATTGCATTAAACGAGTACAACATGGCCGTAATTCAATATAACTATTACATTAAAAATTAAGTACAAAAAGAGAATATAACATGAAAAAATATATCACCCTTATTTTTGCAGTCTCTGTCTTGTTGACAGGATGTAAAAAAGAATCAGAAGTTACTGAAACCAAAAATACACCTGAAGTGGAGAAGGTTGATGAACATGAAGATCCGAACGTCGCACATTTCACGGAGGAACAAATAAAGACTGTTGGAATTCAAATGGGTAGTATCGAAAGTAAGGAACTTTCTAATACCATAAAAGTAAGCGGTATGCTGACGGTGCCTAACCAGAATAAGGCATTTGTTACGCCCTCGTACAGCGGTATAGTACGCTCCCTGTACGTACAGCCTGGAAGCTATGTATCAAAGGGAAAAGTTATAGCAACCATTTCAAACCCCGATTTAATTGTGATGCAGCAGCAGCTTCAGCAGGTTAATGGTCAGATCCGGATGGCAGAGGTGGAGGTTACGCGTGCACAGCAGCTTTATAAAGGTAATGCCGCACCCTTAAAGAAATTCCAGCAGGCCCAGACAGATCTTGCTACATTGCGAAGCCAGCGCTCCGGACTCCAGAAACAGCTGGGCAGCATTGGCGCCGCCCAGGGGTACAGTTCGTCCCTTGCGGTGCGTGCCCCCATTAGCGGCACGGTAAGCAAAGTAATTGCGCAAATCGGGAGTAATGTAGATATGGCTTCTCCAATTGCGGAAATTGTAAGCAATGCGGCGCTCCATCTAGATATTTACGTGTATGAAAAAGACTTGGGTAAAGTTCAGCCAGGGCAAACCATTCATTTTACACTAACCAACAGTCCCGGTAAAGAGTATGATGCAAAAATAACTTCAATCGGTACTGCCTTTGAAGGAGAAAGCAAAACCGTTCCCGTTCACGCACAGGTCGTCGGTGACCGGGCAGGTCTCATCGATGGCATGAATGTTACCGCAGTTATAAGTCTGGATAATCAAACCGCTGCATCCGTTCCTACTGAAGCTATAGTTAATGATAAGGGACAGGATTTTATCTTTATCATGCAAAACAATAATAATAAAGAGGTAAACATCGAGAAAGTAAAGTCTGGCAGGGAAGGAGATAACAAAAAAATAGTGAAAAAAAAGGAAATAAGTTTTGAAAAAATTCCTGTGGCTAAGGGAGTTACTGATTTGGGCTATACACAAATTACCCCCTTGAAACCCATAGACCCAAATGCTAAAATAGTAACTAAAAATGCCTTCTTCATTTTAGCTAAATTAAATAACAAAGGAGAAGAAGGGCACGGCCATTAAAAAATCCATAATCAAAATTACTCAAACTCATCATTTAAAATAAAACTTATGGCAAATAATAAATCACATATTCATACCTACGACGAAAATGGCAATCAGCTGTGCTGCACGCCTCAGGAAGGGAAAATATATAAAAATGCGGGGGCTGAAAAATTAGTCGAAGACGGTTGTTGCGCAACGACCGATAAAGTCTATGCCCCAATAAAGAAAATGACTCCCGATACCGAAAAGCATCCCGCTGATGACGGCTCAAACCATGCTGCTGAACATGCCGATGATGATGGTCACGATCACTCTATTCAGGGAAAGCCAACTTTTCAACTGTTTCTGCCTGCCATTATTTCATTCGTAATTTTAATGGCGGGATTAGCCATGGATTATTTGATCCCTCAATCTTGGTTCAATGATTGGTTGCGGGTTGGTTGGTATGCAGCGGCATATCTTCCGGTAGGTTTACCGGTTCTTAAAGAAGCGTTTGAAAGTATCAGGAAGGGAGATGTGTTTTCGGAGTTTTTTCTAATGTCTATTGCCACAATAGGTGCCTTTGCAATTGGTGAATATCCTGAAGGGGTAGCTGTAATGCTCTTCTATTCAGTAGGCGAAGTTTTCCAGACTTTAGCCGTTCAGCGCGCAAAAGGAAACATAGCAAAACTTCTCGATCAGCGTCCCGATGAAGTGACCATCTTGGTGGATAACCGCCCACAAACGGTAAAAGCGGCGGAAGTTGCACTGGATTCGGTTATTCAGTTGAAACCGGGAGAAAAACTGGCCCTGGATGGAATTTTGATTTCAGACAGTGCTTCGTTCAATACTTCGGCACTTACCGGTGAAAGCAAACCGGATACAAAACAGAAAAACGATACCGTCCTTGCAGGAATGATTAACCTGAATACGGTAGCAAAAGTGCAGGTCAATACCCTCTACAATGATTCGAAACTTTCAAAGATTCTGGAATTGGTGCAGAATGCGACTGCACAGAAAGCACCCACCGAATTGTTCATCAGGAAATTTGCCCGCATCTATACCCCAATCGTGGTATTTCTCGCTGTGGCAATCTGTCTGTTACCCTATTTGTTTGTCGATGAATATATTTTCAGGGACTGGTTATACCGCGCTCTGATATTTCTCGTAATATCCTGTCCATGTGCATTAGTAATTAGTATTCCACTAGGATACTTTGGTGGCATTGGTGCCGCAAGCAGAAATGGAATTTTATTTAAGGGCAGTAACTTTCTGGATGCGTTGGCAGAGGTCAAAAATGTGGTTATGGATAAGACCGGAACCATGACTGAGGGCGTCTTTAAAGTACAGACCGTCAATCTAAAGCAGGAATTTGACCGGGATTTAATTCTAAAATTAGTGAATGTAATCGAAAATTCATCAACCCATCCGGTTGCAACTGCCATTCACGATCATCTCGGTGAACCCGACCATACTTTAATTCTCGACAATGTAGAAGAAATAGCGGGACATGGCCTGAAGGGATCGTATCAGGGAAAAGAGTTGCTCGTAGGAAACTTTAAACTGATGGATAAATTCAATATCCAATATGATGTAAATCCAAACGATATTGTAGAAACATTGATTGCCATTGCTTATGAAGGAAAATTTGCGGGATACCTTACCATTGCGGATAGCATCAAAGAAGACGCTGCCGAAACTGTACAGAAACTTCAAAGTTTAGGAGTAAAAGTTACCATGTTGAGCGGTGATAAAGCAACGATAGTCAAAGCTGTAGCAGGAAAACTGGGCATACCTAATGCTTTTGGCGATTTATTGCCGGAAGATAAAGTGAATAAAGTCAAAGAAATAAAAGCACGGAATGAAACGGTTGCATTTGTTGGCGACGGTGTCAACGATGCTCCGGTTGTAGCTTTAAGTGATATCGGCATAGCGATGGGTGGCCTTGGGAGTGATGCCACCATTGAAACCGCTGATGTGGTAATTCAGGACGACAAACCTTCAAAAATCCCAATGGCCATTAATATTGGCAAGCAAACCAAAAAAATTGTTTGGCAGAACATCGCGTTGGCCTTTGGAGTAAAAGCAGTGGTCTTGGTATTAGGAGCAGGGGGGTTAGCCACGATGTGGGAAGCAGTCTTTGCAGATGTGGGCGTAGCATTGCTTGCCATACTAAATGCGGTAAGGATTCAGAAAATGAAATTTTAAACAAAGCGGGCTTCGGTCCGTTTTTTTATGGGAGATATTGTGCAAAAATAATGAGCCTCCAAAATATCCCCGCTGCCACAGCAAGTAACATAATGACAATTATACGCACAGGCCAGCCGCTAAAACGTTGCCCTCCATTCCGCACGCCTGTGCTGAGCCTGCCGAAGTGCTTCATTACGTGCAAACCAGCACCATAGTGCCTATAATTGGAAATTATGTTAAATGCTTTCCTTGCAACGGGCGAAGCCCTTTTGCGCCACCGCCACCCAGCCGCCAGGGAAGTTATAATTTAGAAGATTCTTTCACCAATCCAAACCAGCAAGTAGAAAGTTCCGTCTCAAAAATCCCATGTGCCTGCAGTCCATAGCCTGCCTTTTTCAGCGGAAAGTGTAGTGGCAGGCTATGCACTTCGGCACCGCGCACAGCAGTATTCCGGGCAACAAAAAAATGCGTAGGCCATCGCTTTGCCTTTGCCCCCCTTCCAGCACCATCACGCATTTTTTTCATTGCCCTACATACCGCTGTCTTTCCCTCCGCTTTAGTTCAGTTTTCAATAGAAAGAGCCTCCGCTTTCCCATGTTCCTCCAGCCCATAGCCGGCCAGCAATTACCCTCGAACAGATTATGTGGGATACCAGACAAAATTTCTCCAAATAAAATTCCGTAGCGACGTACCTTGGCGTCCCAGCACCGTAAAATTGTAATATTAAAAGTTTAAGGAATGAAAACAACAATCCTGTTTATACACGGATACGGCTCAGACAGAAACTCCCGCAAATTTCAGGAGCTGAAAAGTTATTTTACCGCAGATTATGATTTACACTGCATGGAATGGGCAGTATATTCCGACATCCCCTGGCTGCTAAACGATGCCGTAGAAAAGTGCGCAGTTATCAGAAAACTTATAATAATTGGCGATTCTACCGGGGCAAACTTTGCCTGGCAGATCCGTGAAATGAGAAATTCAAAGGAAGATAAATTAATCCTCTTAAGTCCTTTGCTTGATGTATCCAAAAGAAAACGTGACGTTGATTTTCCCGATGTTTTTAATCAGTATTTGGTGAAAATAGAAAATCCCGAAAACGCGTTGGTTATAGCATCTGCAAATGATGAGGTAGTCGATATGAAGTCTTTGTTTGAGGAACCTGATAAAAAATTCACATTATTAAAGGTACATGATGGTCACCGGCTGGAAAAATTTGACGAATATCTTCAAGTAGTAGAAAAATTCATACGCAATGAGGAAAACCTCTCCAAATAATACATATATTTACAATTATAACCATTATATAAAAAACAGATGAATTATGAAACACACTTACAACATTGAAGCAAAAAGAAACGTGGGCAAAATTACAAAAGGCTTAAAAGTTCAGATTAGTTGGCCACATCCACCAAGCACTCAAATAATTTTACAAGCTTACGACAAACAGTTTGGTTTAAAATCAACAAGTGCTTCTTTAGGAGACTTTATTATTGAAAAAGTTAAATAAGTTTTATGACATTTAATTTTCTTAGTGAAATTTCGCGGGCAACCGAAATGTACCGCAGACACCGTAAACTTTCCGGAGAGGACTTCAACATCTTCTCTATCATGAGTATGGAGTCTGATGAAGTTTTTACCCACTCAGCATTGCTGGCGGAACTGCTTCATCCAAAAGGATCCCACGGGTTGGGTACTAGACCACTCGAACTTTTTGTCCAAAAATTTTTGGACGCAGATTTTAAGATAAACTTCGAAAATGCAGTTTGCAGAAAAGAAGATCATATCGGCTTTACCAATGCTGATAAAACTGAAGGAGGCAGAATAGATATAGTCGTTAAAGACCTCGAGGGAAATGTTATTCTTATTGAAAATAAGATATACGCGGCTGAACAGCTGAATCAGTTGAAGCGCTACAAAAAACAGTTTCCTGATGCTGAACTTTTTTATTTAACATTAGACGGCAAAGAAAGTGACCAAATTACTGTTGGGGATGATGAATCAAAAATCTACAGAAACCTTTCTTATAGGGATGATATTATTCCCTGGATTTCAAAGTGCACCGAACTAGCTCATAATAAGCCTATGCTGCGCGAGGTACTCAACCAATACACTTTCTTACTTAAAAAACTCACTAACCAAACAACCAACATCGAAATGGCAGAACAGATTTCAAAAATTATAACGGACAACTTTGAAGCAAGTCTTGAGATATACCGGAATTTCGAAAAAGTTTCAAAAGAATTAAAACATAATTTGCTTACAGACTTGGCGGCGGAGCTTAAGCTTAAATATCCTTCGCTGAATGTAACGGTGTCGGAATATAAAACTGTTCCTGCTATCCATATTACCGGGTTTGCAAAAAGCGCATCATTATATTTCAGATTTAAAAGTGATAAAATGCCTGTAATTACATTGGAAGGCATAGCTTCTTTAACCCAAGATCTTAGCAAATTGTCATTTAAGGAGCATAGAGTAGATCAAAAGGTTCTAAACGCGTGGAAAATGCTGCCAGTTCTGACTGAAGAAAAACTGTTTGCAGATAAGCTGGCTCAGACTAGGTTAGATTTCAATAAGGATGTTTCTGATGTTATTGATCAATTGATTTAGGATACAATGTTAGATTAAAGGTCTTATTCACACATAAAACAAAAAAGAATGCACCCGCATTCCTTTCTTTATTACCCCTCTTTTTGGTCATACCGGAAAACATAAAGTATTTTTCCCAGCTTTTCAGCTTTTTTAATGGCATCAAGGGTTCCCCGGGATTTCCCATCCCAAAAGGCATAAACCACATCAGAATTTTCAATAATCTCCGTGTTCCGCATGAGAGCCGCGCCGCGTCCGTAACGTTTATAATCAGGTCTGTACACAATAACCGGCCGCCCAATATCCTGCGCATAACGCTCAGCAAGAGTATCGGCACCTTTGGCACCACCGGAAACAATACACTCCACAAAACTCAGATTATCGAATCTTTCATCCAGAACTTTTTTCATAAAGTCGTAATCTTCAAAATCACGCCCTCCAACAATTGCACATTTTAGCATAACATTTAATTTTAATGCTAAACTATCAGGCGGACACGCCAATTGGTGTCGTTACTAATAAATTGTTGTATTTTTAGAAACTCTTATAAACTGCAGAACTATGTCACTGATTGAAACCTTTACCCGTCACAGAATCATGATTCAAAAATTACGGATCAAGCCCTCTACTTTTGAAGAGCTTCAAAATACATTGGACAGAGAATCAGAAATTCGTGGAGGCAATTACAATATTTCAATCAGAACTTTTCAACGGGATCTGCAGGACATTTCCGAACTGTACAGCATTGAGATTGCCTATAATAAATCGACGAAACTTTATGAAATCGTTTATGCGATGCCTGATGAATACTCCGACCGCCTGTTTGAAGCATTCGATATTTTTCAGGCATTGCAGACAAACCAGGATTTTTCTGAATATATTCAGTTCGACACACGCAAACCGGCCGGAACAGGTTACCTCGCCGAGCTGCTGATTGCGGTAAAGGAAAAGAAGCAGCTCCAGATCACCTATCAGAAGTTCTGGACGGGCCAGCCCGAAATACGTACCATAGAACCTTACCTGCTTAAGGAGTTTCGCCGCAGATGGTATGTTTTTGCATACGACCTGAAAGCTAAAGATTTCCGTGTTTTCGGACTGGACAGAATCCTGAACCTGCTGGAAACCGGAGCTAAGTTTCAGCATCCGAAATCCATCAATCCAAAGGATCACTTTAAAGAAGTTTTTGGAATCATTGGTTCTTCAGAGGACTTCAAGGCGCAGGAAATCATTCTGTCTTTCCGCAAGAGGGCGGATGATGCTGCCGAAATTCCTAATCAGGGTGAATACATTAAATCAATGCCCCTGCATTCCTCTCAGGAAATTATAACAGATACTCCCGCGGAAATCGTGATAAAATTATTCCTCAGGCCGAATTGGGAGTTTATAATGGAGCTCCTCTATTATGGCGAGTATGTCGAAGTACTGAAGCCCGCATCATTAAGAAAAAAAGTTCAGAAAAGAATCGGTGCTGCCTACGCGCTCTATCATAAAAGCTAAAACTCCCACCCATTTCCACTGGTGCAATAGATTATATTCCATAAGTCGGAATACTATTCCACGCGACGTATTCTGGCGTCTTCATCTATTATTTTTGGGGAAATAATAATTAAAGATGTTAACAGAATCACAGATTATAAAATTCGCCCTGATCAAATGATAAGATTAGGGCTGAAGAACTAAGGGCGCGGGAATATCTGATAAACCTCCGTGCAGTGCTGGATGGACAGGTCGAAAGCGGCGTGGTTGATGACTACAAATTTGAAACCCACTTCTCAGTATTCAGTTTGATGAAGTTTACTGCAGAAGTAAAGAAGTTTAAGTAGGAGATTCTTTTTATAATACCAGTATATATAAGCTTGCACCAGACGATGACGAATTCTTCAATAGGAATTGGTATATCACTTCCTGGATAGGTTGTGACCAACTGAAAGACTTTCATTTTGGCTATCTTATGCACTGCCTTCTTGATCATATTTGTATGAAGATCGAAGATGTCCTTGCAATTGATGATGTGTGGATCGAAATAGTGGTTATTTATCAGTTTTTTACAGATAAAAACAGCAATTCTGATGATGACTGCAACTGAATGTAAATAAAATGGTAAAACTATTTTTGGATGATCTGCGTCCGACTCCCGAAGATTTTCAGAGAGTCTATACCTATGATGAATTTGTAGCATTTATCACAGTACACGGTATTCCCACCTACATCAGTTTCGATCACGATTTAGGTCCGGGAAAAACCGGGTACGACTGCGCTAAATTTCTGGTCGACTACTGTCTGGACCATGACATCACCATCATTAACTTTTCTGTTCACAGCCAAAACCCCGTAGGCAAACAAAACATCGAAGGACTCCTTAATAATTTCAATAATCGTACTTAACAAACAACTTACCACCCTTTCCCATGTTCCTCCAGCCCATAGCCGGCATTCCCTTTTCGGATGCTTTGCACCAATTCATTCCTGCCGTCTATACGCTTCCGTCACCGCGCACAGCAGTATGCCGCCACACCAGGCTTTGTTTATTGATTTTAGCACTGTCATGCCGTCATACCGCTGTCTTTTCCCTCCCCTTCCCTCAGCGAGTGCCCCGAAACCCATACCTGTCAATAAATACACTCCTCGATTTTGACTCACCGAAGATTGCAGACTATGAAAACTTCGCAAACTTTGCAACCTTTACAATTTCACAAGACGACTTTCCCGGAAATATCTAATTACATATTTCCCAACACCTCAGCATCAAACCCACCGTAAAGAAAGTGGGTTACCATACCAAAAAAATCAAAAAAAAGGCAGCGAAGATAGGGGGCTTCCTTAGCCAGCCGCCATCAGCTGTAAAGGTCGAGCCCTACGGGTTTTGTTGAAAAAATCTCCACCCTGCGGGTTGTATTTTTTCTCCAAAAACCTTGACAGCCTTTTCCGCGCCCCCTTTCAATTGGGCTTTCTTTTTTTTTTTTTTTTTTTCTTTTGAAAAATTTTTCAGTCATATATATTCCATAAAAGACTGATACTTAAGCCATATATAAAGCATATATATTTAACTATTATAGTCAAATCGGTGCAGAAAAAAGCAAAGCCCACTCGTGAGAATGGGCTGCTTCGATTTTCCGAATAAAATCTACTGATGGTTCTTAGAATATTTTTGCAACTTTCATGGTATTCCCCTGAGCAAAAATGTAGTAACTACCGTTCACCTCCTGATAAAACTCAACAGCGATAAGATTAACCACGGAAGAATCCGCTGTAATTACCGGGGAGTCTGGAATAGTTGTTACAATGTTGAGTGCAGTAGTAGGCACGTTCACTGGAAGATATCCCGAATCTGAAATAGCGGTTAGGCCATTGACGGCAGGATCCTTCGGCTCATAAGCTTTTGTGGTAGGATTATAAGCAAAGTCAGACAGAACCGTTATTGCATTGATGATTTTGAAATGCGTTGCTCCAGCCGGAATAAACATATTGTCAAGCGGATTAAATACCGGGATAGACAAATCCGATTCATCACGGTCCACTGATGGCGTAATGCTGTAAGGAGCATTGAAAACTCCACTGAAGGAATTAAATTTATTGAATTCAAAGCCGTCCAGATATTGCGGAGCAGCTGTAACCAAAATCGCCCTTTGACCTCTGGCTTCAGAACCATCTTCCAGGTTAATCTTTTTCATGACCGCTGTAATTCTGCCGGTAACTCTGCTATCTGCACTGTTCCGGATTAAATTGGCAATACTTGTACGGAATGAGCGTCCTGCAGTCGCAGAACCTCCAAATTCGTTCATGTTTTCACGGGTACGAACAAACGCAGGATCAGATGCAATTTGTTCACCGGTTGGGCCTCCCTTTAACCCAGCATAATAGCCTGGATTATTCTTAATTTTGAAGTGTCGAACTTCGCCCAGAGTTCCGACGTACTTAATGTGACCTTTTTGGCGTGCCATAATTTTAAATTTTAAATTATTTGTCTTAAATTTACGTATAAGTAATTGAAAAACAAATAGTTAAAAACGTATAAACAAATGCAAATGGATGCAAAGGATCAGATTTTAAAGAAAATACACTACGAAGTAGTAAGAGTTGTTGACGGTGACGGTATAATTGTTCGGAATATTTTGACCAAAATAGAGGAGGAGATAAGGCTTTATGGAATCGATGCTCCTGAATTAACGCCATGCAGAAAATTAAAACAGGACGAATCTGAAACCCAAATTGCCGGCAGTCTATTAATGAAACTAGCTTACGAATCGTACGATTATATGCGGTCTATTGTAAAGCTGGGAGATCAGGTTAATATCATCCAGGAACGAAATAATCTATCAGATAAATACGGCAGAACGTTAGCTTATGTTGAATTACAAGACGGAAGTATCCTAAATGAAATGATGGTTGCTGCAGGATATGCAAAAGCATACAATAAGATTCTCTGTTTAGAATTGCCAAAATACCAACAACTTTCTCTGAATGCTAAAACAAATAAAAAAGGCTTATATTTGTATGTCGATCAGTTCTGATGACTCAAGCCATCTTCTCTTGCTTACCACCTGATTTCACAGGTTTTGTTGCTTATTTGTTGCCCCGTTCTCGCTAACCCCTGTCATTAAACAAAAGTTAGATTCTGTATCGGAAAATAGTACCGTCAATCATCAGAAACAAAAATATTACTAAAGTCAGTCCTGATAAGACTTTCAAAGAATTATACTTGCTTTTGGTCAGATAATAGCTTCTTTTATCTGACCATATTTTTGTCCCGTTGTTGTCCCATTCCTGATTTTGGGACAAAATTGGGACAAATTTCATGAAACTTGCTGTCCGCTTGTGTCCTCTTCTATGGACAAAATGTATTTTCTAAAAATTTTCAATTTTTTTCATTGCGTGTAAAGTCAATGCAGATAATGCTTCTGCGTTGTATACTTTCCTTTTCCTTCCTTTAGCTGGTGTCCCAATTCGGGATTTCGTATCAATTTAGCCGTCAGAAAATCAAAAGAGATGGCAGAATATAAAAGAGTGTGCAACTTTTGTCATAAAGACTTTATTGCACAATTACTACAAAATTTTGTTCTCATCGTTGTGCAAGCCTTGCATACAAGATGAAAGTTCGTCAGGAACAAGAAAATATGTTCAATGATAATGAAGCTTATAAAAGATTGCTTTATCAGATTGTAGATTCATTAGAGAAAATTGAACTCGCTTTAAACCTCAGAAATACAAAAGAGGAATTTTTAGAAGATGATTTATTGACCGCTGACCAATTCTGTGAAATGAAAAACATTCACAAACGTACTTTACGCAGAATGATTGAGCGTGAAGAAATCAAGGTCATCAAACATCAGAACAAAATATTTATCCCTAAAAATCAAATCAATAATAACCTTTAAATTTTATAGCAATGAAAGTAACTGTAAGACAAAAACCGATGAGCAACGGCTCTAAAATGAGATTGTATTTGGATATTTATCGTTCTAAAAATGAACGTTACAAAGAAAAACTTGAATTGTGGTTGTACACTAATCCAAGCTCAACAATAGAAAGAACCCACAGTACCAACACAAGAAACAAAGCCAATCAGATTTCAGCTAAAAGAACGCTTGAAATTCAGGATAATTTCTACGGAATGAAATCGGCACAAGGAAAGTATCGTGATTTTGTTCACTATTTTGAAATGCTAACCCGAAAAAGAGAAAGTTCAGGCATCAATTTTAACCATTGGTTCAGCACTTGGTCTAGCCCTCTATTAATCGGACTATTTTCGTTTTGATTACAATAATAGCTATTTTGGTTCATATATTTGCAATGCGAGAGACAACCGACGGCGATTTTTTATATCGTATGTTGCTTGAGATGTTGGCGCCATTATTTTATAATCGGAAAAGATTATGCTCCAAATGCAAAAGAAGTTTTTGAGGAAAATATTGTAAATACAGCACTTGAAGAGTTTTCTCGTTTATATCCGATTTATGAATTAGTGAAGCATAGATTGTTTTAAAAATTGTTTTTTTTGTTTGTTAAAAATCACTATTGACTTATTGTAACTAAATAGTTACTTTTGAGGTTTTAAATTCTTGTTAGAATGGAGCAATCTTCTGAAAAAGATTTCGGGAAAATTATAAAATCAATAAGAGAAAAGAAGCATTTGACTCAAGATGAATTAGCTCAAAAAATAAATAAAAAAAGGAGTTATATATCTAGGGTAGAAAATGGTCAAGGTAATATTAATTTAAGAACTTTTCAAGAAATTGTTGAAAATGGCTTAGGTTGTGAAATAGTAATAAAGCACTAATTTTATATGATAGGAATTGATATATTTTGTGGTGCAGGAGGAATGAGTCTTGGAGCTCAAATGGCAGGTGTTGATATTACCTTAGCAATTGACTTTAATCAAAGTGCCATTGACACTTTTAAATCTAATCATCCAGAAACTCCTAATGTGCTTTGTGAAAATATAACTAAAATTGATTTTAGTAAATATACAGCGGATTATTTTATTTTGATGGGGGGGCCTCCTTGTCAAGGATTTTCTGTCTCAAATACAAAGACAAGAAATGATAAAAATTCTAATAACTCATTGTTTTATGAATTTATTAGAGCGGTAAGAGAGTTGAAACCAAAGTGGTTTGTTTTTGAAAATGTTGAGGGAATTACTTTGTTTCAAAAAGGGAAAGTAATAGCTGTTTTAAGAGAAGAAATGGCTAAACTAGGTTATACAACTACAGAAAGAGTATTAACTGCTTCCGATTATGGAGTTCCCCAAAATAGAAATAGGTTTTTTATGGTTGGAAATCGTGAGAATATTGAATTTGATTTTCCTGAAAAGCAAGAAATTAAGGTTTCCGTTGAACAAGCCATTGGAGACTTACCCAATTTAGAAAATGGAGCTTTATTTGAAGAATTACCATACAAAAAAATAAAGTCAAGCGAATATGCTAGTTTAATGAGAAAAGATTCTAAGAAGTCTCTACAAAATTTCGTTTCAAGAAATAAAGAATATGTTGTTGAACGCTATAAACATATTAAGCAAGGAGAGAATTGGCAGGCTATTCCTCAAAAGATGATGGAAAATTATAAAGATTTAAACAATTGCCATAGTGGGATATATAGAAGATTAAAAGCTGATTCGCCATCTGTTGTAATAGCAAATTATAGAAAAAATATGCTTATTCATCCTTTTCAAAATAGAGGACTATCAGTAAGAGAAGCAGCAAGATTACAAAGTTTTCCAGATAATTTTTTATTTCAAGGGAGCTTGATGCACAAGCAACAACAGATAGGAAATGCAGTTCCTCCCTTATTGGCAAAAGCTATTATAGAACAAATTATTAAAATTGATAAACAATATTTGGCATAAAGTGACTGAGAAAATTAAAAATATTGAAAGTGCGTTTATTGCTTTAAGAGGGGTAAGTGATATTTTTCCTCCAGGCAAAAATTATATAAATATTTATGAAGACCTAAAAACTAAGTTTGATACTCAGGTACATCCTGAAATTAAAACTAAAATTTTAGAAATCGAAAAAGAGGGATACTATAATGACCATGGAGTAGACCACATTAAAATGGTTATTGATAGAGCAACATGGCTATTAAATGAATTGGATGTTTCTATGGAAAATAAAGAAGGATATTTATTTATTTCTCCATATGAAATTTTTATTTTACTGATGGCTATTCAATTGCATGATACAGGACATTTAATAGGGAGCAGGAAAGAACACGCAGATAAAGGAAAAGAATTATTAGCCAAATTTGATTCGGGTAAATTACTGTCAACTGCAGAGAGAAAACATATTGGAGATATAGCAAAAGCTCATGGAGGAAAAGACGACCCAATTGGTAAATTACAAGGCGAAGAAAGTTTATCACATCAGAATATTAGACCAAGACTACTAGCTGCAATACTAAGGTTAGCAGATGAGCTTGCAGAGGATAAAACAAGAGCTTCTAATTTTTTATTAGACATTGGACAAATCGCTGAAACGAGTGAAATTTTTCATAGATATTCTGCTTCATTGGAAAGTATAATAATTTCTGGAGGTGAGTTAAAATTGGATTTTTATATTCAAGATGAACATCTTATAAAAACTCTCCCAATAAATAGTAAAGTTGGAGTTATTCAAAAATATCTGATAGATGAAATTTACGATAGAACATTTAAAACTTTTACTGAATCTTTATATTGTAGTCGTTTTTTACCAGAAAAAGCCAGAATCAATACTATAAAAGTGAATATTCACATTCTTAAAAGTTCAAATGACGAAGAAATCAGAAAAATTTCTTATGAACTAAAAGAAACTGGTTATCCATTTGTTTCAGATAAAGATATTTATGATTTATGCGACTCTCTTAAAGAAAATAGTGTTAAAATTGACGGAGAATTTATTAAAAACTATATAGAACAACAAGCTGATTATGAACCCGTTCGAAGTTAAAACACCTGAAGACGTAACAGCAAAAGAAGTACATGAATTGTTTGTTGACGTTTTTACCGATTTTTATCAAGTAAAGGAAATTGGACATACATTTTTGAATGGACCAAGAGGTTCAGGTAAAAGCATGATGTTTAGATATATGATGCCTGATTGTCAAGTAATTGATAAACAATGTGCGATTAATGAATTAGATTATTTTAGTTTATATGTCCCAATTAAACTAACAGATATTAATTATCCTGAGCTTGAGAGGTTAAAAAGTAATTCAAATACTTTTTTCAATGAACATCTCCTAACTACTTATGTGGCTATTAAATGTTTTAAACATTTATTAGAATTTGATGAGGAAATCAATAAATACAAAACCGAGATTAAAGAGTTTTATGAAGATACTTTCTTATGGTACGTTTATATTTCGGGAGAAGATATAACCGACTATAAAACTGAATTTTCATCATCAGTTAAGTATATAGAAAATAGTATTAAAATTCTCGAAAAAATGTTACTCGAATGTAAATCATTTTGTAGAAGAATTGCTCTATCTCCAAATACCGAGGAGGAATATAAAGGAGCTTTATGTAATTATTTGGATTTTTTATATCCAATTTTATTAAAACTAAAGGAACTGCCTTTTATGCCAAAAGATAAGCCTTTATTTTTGCTTATAGACGATGCAGGATATTTAAACACAACGCAAACTAAAATATTAAACACTTGGGTGTCTTATAGAACATCTAAATTTGTTAGTTTAAAAATCTCTACTCAACTTGATTATAAAAGTTATAATACCATTAACGACAAGACTATTGATTATCCACATGATTATTCTCAAATAAATATCGCTACGGTTTATACATCTTCTGGTAAAAACTATTATCAAAGGATTGAAAGTATCGTAAGGAAAAGGATAAAAAAATATTTGGATAAAGATATTGAACCTGTGGATTTTTTTCCTCCTGACATAAAACAAGTTCAAGAAATAACTAATAAGTATGAAGAATTAAAAGAACAGTATAGCAAAGATGATAAAAGCTATGCAGGAGCTGACGCTGCAAGACGTTACGCTACTTCGGAATACGTAAAAGAGTTGAGAGCCAGCAGGTCTGGTGGGACATATAGTTATGCAGGATTTGATAACCTTGTCAATATTTCTTCTGGTATTATTCGTTATTTTCTAGAGCCTGCATCAACAATGTTTTCTGAAAATTTATCTAACAACAACTTAGAAGAAAAAGATGTTTACTTTATCCCTGATAGTATTCAGAATGAAATTATTAATGATTTTTCTCAAAAGTTTTTAGAAGATGAGTTTAAAAAAGTTATAGAACAACATGGAGAAAAAACAAGCTCTGAAAAATTAAGTAAAGCTGATAAATTATATAATTTAATAGAAGGGCTTGGTGGAATGTTTAGTAAAATATTTGTAAGTGAGAGAACTGAGAGGGTTGTTTTTTCCGTTGCTTTAAATGATTTGCCAGATGAGGAGTTACGAGAAATCCTAGATTTAGCAATTCAATATGGGTATTTACATACAAGTACAATTGGAAATAAAAAAGGTACAGGAAGAAGTAAATTATATATATTAAGTAGAACATTAGCCCCATATTTTAAATTGGATCCGACTGGGTTCAAAGGATATAAATTTATGAATAGTGATTCTTTAAAGGTTGCTTTAACTAATCCGCAATCTTTTATAGCTTCAGTTACAAAAAGCTTTTCGTCCAATGGACATCAGCAAAATTCATTATTTGATAATATAGAAGATTAGAAAATGAAAGTAGATGTTTCCAATATCAATTCAGTAATAGATAGTATAGATTTATTTATCTGTTCATCAGGATTTGAAGTAAGGTCTAAGTCATTTGCATTGGCATTAGATACAGAAAAAGTAAAAGAAGCTTTTATTTTTCATATCGATGAAAATTATAGTATTTCTCATGAAAATTTAAAAGAATTGCAGAGAAAAATTTCTCAACTAAGAAAAATTGAGCATCCTAAAAATAATCCATTAGAAACTTATGATATTATAAATCACAATTTGGATAATTTTTATACTCAATTTTTAAATAATGAAAAACTAAATATAGTAATTGATGTTACAACATTTACAAGGGAGGTATTATTAATTTTATTTAAAGCAATTAATCAACAGTCCTATATAGATAAATCAAATATTCTTTTAGTATATACACCTGCAGAAAATTACCCTTGTGAATGGCTTACACGAGGAGTTAGGTATATACGTTCTATATTTGGATATTCAGGGATGATTCTTCCAAGTAAGAAATCAATGTTGATAATTCTTAATGGGTTTGAGAATGAACGTACAGAAGAAATTATAAATTCCTTTGAACCTAATGCTATTTTATTAGGAAAACCCTCTTACGAAGCTTCAATTAATGGAAATTTAGGAATTCGAGGAAATGAAAAGTTTGAACAGATAAAACATAAACATTTATCTAGTATTGCCGAAGATTTTGAATTTTCATGTGTTGAAGTAGATAAGACCATAATTACAATCGAAGCACTTATTAAAAAATATGAGGAAGAATATAATATTGTATTATCTCCATTAAATAATAAAGTTTCTACTATTGCGGCTGCATTTGTAGCATTAAAGAATGAAAACATACAAGTCTGTTATGCTTCCGCAAATCAATATAATATAAACGAATATTCAACTCCATGTGATTATTTCTTGATTTTTGAAATGAATAAATTTTTAGATAATATCATTTGATACTATCAATTAAACTTTGCGGAGAAAAACCACTCTAATCACCGCAAAATATGCGGAGAATAATCCGTATATTTACCGCATCAATCAGGATCAGATGCCAATTTATATCCACCAACTCAAAAACTGGACAGATTTCCAATGGAATGAGCAGGATTTTATTTCGCTGTTAAGTGAAGTCAGAAACCTGCAGGGAAAGCTCATGGGTAAAGTGGAGCTGCTTGGTTTTGAATTAAAGGATGAAGCTAATTTAGAAACATTGATTCAGGATGTTGTTCAGTCTTCCGAAATAGAGGGAGAAATTTTGAACCCTGAACAAGTTCGTTCGTCCATCGCAACAAGATTAGGTTTAGAAGATTCAGGCTTGCAGCATTCCGACAGACATATTGACGGAGTTGTAGAAATGATGTTGGATGCTACGCAAAACAACAATAAGATTATGAGTGATGAACGGTTATTCAGTTGGCACGCCTCATTATTCCCAGCAGGCAGAAGCGGAATGCACAAAATTGAGGTAGCTAAATGGCGTTCAGGCGATATGCAGGTTGTTTCGGGTGGAATGGGCAGAGAAACTGTGCATTATGAAGCACCAAAAGCAGAACTGTTAGAACAGGAAATGGAAAAGTTTATAAATTGGTACAATACAGATTCAAATTTAGATCCTATATTAAAAGCTTCAATAGCCCACTTATGGTTTGTAACCATACACCCATTTGATGACGGAAACGGTCGTATCGCCCGTGCTATTACTGATATGCAGCTTTCTAAAGCTGACGGAGTAAACCAGCGGTTTTACAGTATGTCGGCGCAAATCAAAAATGATAGAAAGTCCTATTACAGAATCTTAGAACATACACAAAAAGGCGATTTAGATATTACGGGATGGATCGTGTGGTTTCTTGAATGTTTGAAGAACGCAATTATTTCATCTGACACGATCATTGATAAGGTGGTGAAGAAACATCAGTTTTGGGTAAAAAATGCAGGTAAGATCAGTAATGGACGCCAGCAAAAAATGCTCAACAGATTCATGGATAACTTTGAGGGCAACTTGACTACTTCTAAGTGGGCAAAAATCACCAAATCATCACAGGATACTGCTTTGAGGGATATTACCGATCTAGTCAATAAAGGGATTTTGATCAAAGCAAAATCGGGAGGCAGAAGCACGCATTACGAATTGAAAACAGAATTGTAAAACAATCTATTTCTGCCTTTGAAAACGTATAAAGAAACGTTGTTCTTTTCGCACCACGATTCTAAAAAGGTTTGGTCAAAACAATATTTTAAAGATTTAGTACATCATCTAAAGTTAAAATAATATTGTACAGCTTTTGTACACCTGAATCTTTGTAATTCGCCGACAGCAAAGGGCTTTTTAAGTTTGCATCGGAAAGTAATCCACAAATTCAAAACACTCCAATTTACCTGAAAGTGCGATACGGAGAATAAATTTATTTACTTCTCAATATACCCTTTCGGGTATAGTTAATTTATAAAATCATTAATTATACCCTATAAGGTATAAATAATGTAGCAGGAATCATTACTGAAAATGATGAAGGATATATTTTTCAATATGATGAAAAGTATTTGAAGACTGAAAATTTAAAACCTGTCAGCTTGACTTTACCAATTTTTGTGCATCATGCTTCTCAAATCCAAAAAACTGTACCTTTGCACCGCAAATAGGAAGACAGAACGTCTTCCGCAACTGAAAAGGGATGATGGATACCGAAAAACAAATCTCAGGGCTGATAAAAGCCTTTCAAGAAATACAAAATCTGTTGCATAAAGCGGCTTCAGAACATGCATTGCAGGAAGAGTTTCAAACCGTGCTCACGAGAGCACAGCAGGAAAATCCCTGGTTTACTCAGGAAAACCTGAAATTCGCTTTGGAACAGTGGGCACAACTTCTTACCAGGGAAAACATCAAAGCGTGGCTCAGCAACTACAGAATTGCGAAAATACCAAAAAAAGTAGGCCTTATTCTGGCAGGAAATATTCCCATCGTCGGTTTTCATGATGTGCTTTCTGTTATTCTCAGCGGAAATATTCCGATGATCAAAATGTCTTCCAAAGACAGGCTGCTGTTGCCTTTTATTCTGAAACAATGGAGCCTCTATTCTGAAGGAAATATAAAATATGAACTGGTGGAAAAACTGCAGGACTATGATGCCGTGATTGCGACAGGCAGCAATAATACCGCCCGTTATCTCGAGTATTATTTTAAAGATACTCAGCATATTATTCGGAAGAACAGAACCTCTGTCGCGGTGCTCACCGGTGATGAAACGGACGAGGAACTGAAATCGTTGGGAGAAGATGTGTTCCGCTATTTCGGAATGGGCTGCCGCAATGTGACTCAGTTGCTGATTCCTGAGGATTTTCCTCTCGACAGAATTTTTGAGAATTTTACTGCTTTCGGTGACGTCATCAACCATAACAGTTATGCCAATAATTACGATTATCACAAGGCGATTTACCTGCTGAATCAGGAGAAATTCTGGGACAATAATGTGGTGATGATGAAGGAAGAAACACAGTTGTTCAGTCCGCTTTCCGTATTGTTCTTCTCAAGGTACAACAACCAGCAGGAAGTACACGATTTTCTGGAACAAAATACCGAGAACATCCAGTGCGTGGTGGCAAAGCCGGAATTAGGGATGGAATCGGTCTATTTTGGAGAAACCCAGAAACCACTTCTTACCGATTATGCGGATAACATTGACACCATGCGGTTTCTGGAACTGATATAAGTTCATTAAGTTTCAATAAAAAGCGCTGTTCTTCATCAGGACAGCGCTTTATTTTTATAGATTTCAACTTCAGGCTTTGTCGATACTGCCCATTACTTTTTGGGCAAAACCGTTGAGAGCGTCTTTCTCACTCATGCCGTTTTGTACATTGGCGTGGACTTCCACCGCGCCCAGCATATTGGTGATCAGTTCGCCAACCACGTTGAGGTCGTCCTCAGTAGCACCTCTGAATTCGCAGAAACTTTCTAATACTTCCACTGCTTTCTCCAGATTCTCTGCACTCTGTTGCTGATAAAATTGTCTGATAACAGGTAATTTCATACTGATATATTTTTTTAAAAAGGCCCTCCGTTTTGGGAAGGCCTTGGGTGATTATTTCAATTCGCTGAATAATGTGTTGAGACTTTCCGCCTGGTTGGTTTGCACCTGATTCACCAGCTGTCCGTTTTTAAAAACAGCAAAGGTAGGCAGGTTGTCCACTTTGGCTAATTTCCGGCTTTCAGGAAGCTTTTCAGCATCCACATAATAGAAAGCCACATCTTCATTTTCAGAAGCCAGTTTCTTGAACTTGGGCTTCATGATTCTGCAGTTTCCGCACCAGGTGGCGCCATACTGTACTGCAACTTTTTCATGCTGTGCCACCAATTCCTGTAAGGTGTCTTCTGTTAATTCCAAATACATGATAATCTCTTAATTTAAATGTTTTGATAAATAAGCTGCGGTAGAATTTCTGTCCGCATTCATCGCTTCTTTGCCTTCTTCCCAGTTGGCAGGGCAAACTTCGCCGTGCTTCTGAACGTGGGTGTACGCGTCAATAAGTCGCAGAAATTCTTTTACATTTCTGCCTAGTGGCATATCGTTCACCGCTTCGTGGAAAATTTTTCCGGATTCATCAATCAGGTATGTAGCTCTGTACGTAACGTTGGATCCTGTGAAATGTTCATTTCCTTCCTCATCGTAATCGAAATCCTGATCTACAATACCCAGCGCATTCGCAAGCTGCCTGTGGGTATCTGCTAAAATTGGATATGTTACACCTTCAATTCCTCCGTTGTCTTTCGGAGTATTTAGCCACGCAAAATGGACTTCGTTGGTATCGCACGATGCGCCGATAACTTTGGTGTTTCTCTTTTCAAACTCGCCTAAAGCTTCCTGAAAAGCGTGGAGTTCAGTCGGGCATACAAAGGTGAAATCTTTTGGATACCAGAACAACAGCACTTTTTGTTGGTTTTTTACAGCTTCGTCCAGAATGTTGATTCTCAAATCGTCTCCCATTTCGGACATTGCATCTACGGTAATGTTTGGAAATTTCCTTCCTACTAATGACATACTTTTATATTTTTTATGGTTGATACTTGAATTTTGTAGTGCAAATATACTAAAGGTTCATCTATTATAAAATGAATATCAATTAATAAAATCTATTGGAATGATGGTTCTGTTTGATGGAATGAATCAGCTGTAATATACAATATTTCCCTTTTAAAAGCAAATTTCAGGAGTTATAGAAAGAAAGTTAAATGCTGAGGAAATATTACACCATATTAAAAACTGCTCCCATCAACCCGACAAATAAACTGAAAGCGTACACACAAAGCATCACCAGAATAAGGATGCCGATGTACTGATAGTGCGCTTTTAATTTTAGAAAGGCCTCATTCATCAACATCTGGTCTGATTCTAACAATGCCTTCTTGATCTTTCTGGAAAAATCGTACAGATATTTGATTGGGAAATAATAGAGTGCCGCCATCAGAAGATAAAAGAACGTAAGAATACTGCCGGAAATTCCCAACGGTAGCGATTGCATTCCCATTACCCCCATGCTGGTAAAAATAGTTCCCATAACCACTCCCGCCACTACCATGAGTCCGATGCTGACAAATCCGAAAATTGCAATCAGACGGCTCCAGCGCGCTGCTTCTAGTAAAATCGTATACGTGTTCTGATTGATAATTAAAGAATTCTCAGTGGATAAATTGGTTTTCATAGATTTTGTTTAACGGGTTTCGGACATAAAAATGTTATGATTCAAATATAATAATTTATGCGAAAAAGAAGAACACATAGGGTAAATCCTTCATGCAAAATTGTTCTGAGATCCGGTGGAATCTGCACAGGAGTATATTTCATTTTAGTATCTTTATGCCCTCAAATTAATTTCGAAAATGACATTCCAGGAACAGATAAAACAGGGTATTCCCAACGAATTGCCACTGCCCAAACCGTATGAAACGCAAATCAACCACGCTCCGAAACGCAAGGAAATTCTTAATGATGAAGAGAAAAAACTGGCCGTCAGAAATGCTTTGCGTTATTTTAAACCAAAATTTCATGCAGAACTGATAGCGGAATTCCAAAAAGAGCTGGAAGAGTACGGAAGGATTTATATGTATCGTTTCCGACCTGAGTATGAGATGAAAGCAAGAGCGATTTCCGAATATCCGGGAAAATCAGAACAGGCAAAAGCCATTATGCTGATGATTCATAACAATCTGGATTACGCCGTCGCACAGCATCCCCACGAATTGATTACATATGGAGGAAACGGCGCCGTATTTCAGAATTGGGCACAATACCTCCTTACGATGAAATATCTGTCGGAAATGACCGATGAACAGACTCTCGTGATGTATTCCGGCCATCCGATGGGATTGTTCCCTTCGCATAAGGATGCACCCAGAGTAGTGGTAACCAACGGAATGGTCATCCCGAATTATTCAAAACCCGACGACTGGGAGAAATTCAATGCACTGGGCGTTTCACAATACGGACAAATGACCGCGGGAAGCTACATGTACATCGGTCCGCAGGGAATCGTACACGGAACCACGATTACCGTGCTGAATGCCTTCAGAAAAATCAGTAAAAAACCAAAAGGCGGCTTATTTGTGACTTCAGGATTGGGCGGAATGTCCGGGGCACAACCAAAAGCAGGAAATATCGCAGGTTGTATTACCGTGTGCGCCGAAGTGAATCCCAAAATCACCCGCATTCGCCACGAACAGAAATGGATCGATGAAATTCATGAAGATATAGAGGTATTGGTAGAAAGAGTGCGAACCGCACAGAAAAATAAAGAAACGGTTTCCTTGGCCTATCTCGGAAATGTGGTGGAAGTTTGGGAGAAATTTGCAGAGGCCGGATTGAAAATCGACATCGGATCGGATCAGACTTCGCTGCACAACCCTTGGGCAGGCGGTTATTACCCTGCGGGAATTTCTTTTGAAGACTCCAATAAAATGATGGCCGAGAATCCGGATTTGTTTAAGGAAAAAGTGCAGGAAAGTTTGCGCAGGCATGCCGCTGCCATTAATCTTCACACCGAAAAAGGAACCTATTTCTTCGATTACGGAAATGCTTTCTTATTGGAAGCAAGCCGCGCCGGAGCCGAAGTGATGGCAGAAAATCCCACTCTGGGACGGGAATTCAGGTATCCGAGTTACGTTCAGGATATTATGGGTCCGATGTGTTTTGATTATGGTTTCGGGCCGTTCCGTTGGGTTTGTGCCAGCGGAAAGCCGGAAGATTTAAGAAAAACCGATGCTATGGCGTGTGAGATTTTAGAAGAAATGATGAAAAATTCACCGGAACAGATTCAGCAGCAAATGGCGGATAATATCCAGTGGATTAAAGGCGCTCAGGAAAATAATCTGGTCGTTGGAAGTCAGGCCAGAATTCTCTATGCGGATGCTGAAGGACGGATAAAAATTGCGGAAGCATTCAACAAAGCCATTAGAAACGGTGAAATTGGTCCCGTGGTTTTAGGCCGCGATCATCATGATGTTTCCGGAACCGATTCACCTTACCGTGAAACATCCAATATTTACGACGGTTCGCGCTTCACGGCAGATATGGCCATTCACAACGTTATTGGCGACAGTTTCCGCGGTGCTACCTGGGTTTCTATTCACAACGGTGGCGGAGTAGGCTGGGGCGAAGTGATCAACGGCGGATTCGGGATGTTGCTGGACGGTAGTGACGATGCCGACAGAAGGCTGAAATCCATGTTGTTCTGGGATGTAAACAACGGAATTTCCCGCAGAAGCTGGGCGAGAAATGAAGGAGCCATTTTCGCCATCAAAAGGGCGATGGAAGCCGAACCGAACTTAAAAGTGACGCTGCCCAACTTTGTCGACGAAAGTCTTTTTTAACGAAATGCAGTAAGGGATGGGCTGATTTATGGGTATAGATTGCTACAGAATGATTCATTATAATTTCACTTTTATGCATTTTCTGGCCAGTGCGGGCGTTCTTATTTTGTTGAATATTTTGGTATTATTATATTACAGAAGAAAAATATCGGTATCGTGGCAGGTGGTCATTGGGGCTTTTTTATTCACCTCTTTAGGATTATTCTACCGTGAAGCAGGAACTTCCGGAACTTATAATTTCACCAAGTATGGATTTCCAAAACCGATATTTGAAATCAGCAGAATCATGGAGGATTTTGATAAAAACGTTGATGTGCGGGTGTTTTCAGCAGTCAGATGGAAGAATTTATTTCAAAATTGGGCGCTCTTCTTTTTGTTTTTAAACCTTATCAAAGAGATTTTTCGCAAAAGATAGGCTTAAAGTGTTGAAACAACCGCTTTACTTTGAATCCATTGAGCTTATCAAGGTAAAAATAAATGTTTCAGGTATCAATAAATAGCTATATTTGTATCATAAACTGACTTTAAAAGTAAATGAAATGATAGCGGATATTAAAAAATTCATATTTATACAGAATAATATCGACCGGATTCTGAAAGAGTCTCCGTTCAAAATGAACTATATCATTGAAAAATCGGGCATTAAAAAACCGACTTTCTTCAGAAAACTGAGAGAGAAAAAATTCACTCCGGAGGAACTTCTGGAAATCGCCAAAGCCGTGGAAGTAAAAGAATGGCGCAACGAAACCAAAGAAGAAATCTTGGAATCACTGAAAAAAGCGGAAGAAGATTTTAAAAACGGAAGAGTGTATTCCCATGAGCAGGTAATGGAAAGGATGAGGAAAAGAATTGAGGCATACAGAAATGCAAATTAAGTACAGCGAAACCGCATTCCGGGATTTGGAGGCGATTGAAAATTTTCTGTTATATAAATGGAATGAAACGGTGCTTATGAATTTTGGGGTGGCCTTGGAAAACTGCATAAGAACCATTATAGAAGGAGTTGTTGTTTTTCAGAAATATGAAGATACTCCATATCATAAAATACTTATTACAAGACACAACACGCTTATTTACAGGATTGAAAACGACACACTTCATATCGTCCGCATCCTCCAAAACTTTCAAAATACTGAGGACAATTACGGATCCCTAACCTGTGAATAAGATCCTGTGTGCTTTATATTTATTATTTCATCAGGATCACCTAATTTTGCCTACATTTAAATAAAAGCACTTATGATTACACTTTTTGCCCGGACGGTATTCATCCTATCGCTGTTTTCCGCAGCGCTTTTTTCTGCCCAAACAGGAAGCCTGAACATCAATGTCTTTGATGATTTCTCAAAAAAACCTTTAGCAGCGACGGTTACAGTCACTTCCTCCGGACAGGAGTTTTCGGGTGAGGGAAATGTGATACTCCCGGATTTGCCCGCAGGAAATTATAGTTTTCAGATCTCTGCCGAAGGATATCAGAACGGTTCCCTAAATGATATTTCCGTGGTTCCCAACCAAAACCTTACGTTTTCCATCGGGCTTCAGAAAACCACCACCAGTGAACAGGAAATCGAAGCGGTGGTCATCACGGCCAGAGTGTACAAAACTACTGCAGAAAGCCCGGTGTCCCTTCGAAACATTACCAGTGAAGAAGTGCAGAAAAATGCCGGTTCCAACCGTGATATTTCAAAAGCCATTCTTTCTCTTCCCGGAGTAGGATCCACGGCAACCTTCCGAAACGACCTTTTTATTCGGGGCGGAAGTTCAGCAGAAAATAAATTTTATATCGACGGCATCGAGGTTCCCGTCATCAATCATTTTCAGACTCAGGGAGCGAGCGGCGGTCCGCGGGGTCTGATTACCATTGATTTTATTAAAGATGTGGATTTCTACAGCGGTGCTTTTCCCGCCAAACGGAACGGAACGCTTTCCTCGCTATTTGAATTCAATTTAAAACAGGCGCGTAAGGATAAAATTGGATACAAAGCGGTGATAGGCCTGGATGATATGCAGCTGATGGCCGATGGCCCGCTTTCTAAAGACCAGAGCTGGACCGGGCTTTTCAGCGTGAGGAAATCGAATCTTCAGTTGCTTTTCAAAGCGATCGGATTGCCGTTTCTGCCAAGTTATTATGATTCCACTTTCAAGGTTTCAAAGAAATTCAAAAACGGAAATGAATTGTATTTCATTGGATTAGGCGCTCTGGATGAGTTTAAATTTAATGAAAAAGCAAAAGCTACGCTGAACAATCAGACTCTGATTGAAAGACTTCCCGTATCGCCGCAGTGGAATTATACCATTGGCGCCGGATACCGTCACCTGGCAGAAAACGGAAACTGGCTCTTCACCTGGAGCAGAAATATGCTGGACAATAAGGCGACGAAATACTACCGGAATATCGAAACACCAGCGAATCTCCTCACCCGTTACCACTCACAGGAAAGTGAAAATAAAATCCGGATCGACCGCAACTTCCGCCTTGGCGATTTTCAGCTGAGTGCCGGTACGAACGTGAACTTTGCCCGTTATTTCAATGATTCTGATTTGCGGATCATTACCCAGGGCGGCCCGGTGATCGATAACTATCTTTCCGATCTCAACCTGACACAATATGGGTTCTATCTGCAGGGTTCACGGAAACTGCTAGACAGTAAACTGGAACTTTCCGGAGGACTCAGAATCGATGGAAGCGATTACTCAGAACTCACGTCCAATCCTCTGGAACAGTTTTCACCCAGAATTTCCGCCAGATATCGTTTTGCAGAGCGTTTTGCCCTCAACCTGAACGGGGGAATCTACCACATGTTGCCTTCCTATACAGCGTTAGGATTTATTCAGAATGGAAATCTCATCAATCAGAACACGTTGAAATACATCCGAAACGAGCAGATCGTCGGAGGAATTGAATTTAATGGAAAAAATAACCTGCGCATCACTGCTGAAACCTATTACAAGAAATACAAAAACTATCCTTTCTCGCTTCGCAACGGGATTTCTCTTGCCAATGTGGGCGGTGATTTCGGAGTAGTAGGCGCCGAACCTTTGGACAGCAGAGGAGTGGGGGAAACCTATGGTGTTGAAATTCTCGCACAGAAAAGAACCCTGAACGATTTCTACGGAATCGCATCTTATACTTTCGGACACTCCAGATTCAGTGATATCAACGGCAGCTTGAAGCCTTCCAGTTGGGATAGTCGCCATATTGTTTCCCTTACAGGTGGAAAATACTTCAGCCGCAACTGGAATATTGGCGCAAGGTTCAGAATGCAGACCGGCCTTCCGGAAACACCGTACGACATCGCCAGAAGCCAGCTGGTGAACGTCTGGAATATTGCCAACGCGCCGGTGTCCAATTACGCGCTGTTGAATTCCCAACGCGGAAATGTGGTGCATCAGCTCGACATCAGAGCTGAAAAGAAATGGATTTTCAGCAAATGGCAAATGACTTTCTATGTTGATGTGGTGAATGCCTACGGTTCCAAAAGCCCGAGCAGGCTGCCCGTTATTGCGCTCGAAAGAGGTGCTGATGGAAACGGAATTATTGCCAATCCGGGAGCGCCGCAGAATGAACAGGTGTATCAGCTGAACTATGGCGAAAACGACGGCTCAACACCGCTGCCGTATTTCGGATTTATTTTTGAATTCTAACAGGCTCTAAAAAAATACTAAAAAGATATTCCCTCATCCGCTGTTTCTGAGAAACGAAGGGTGCGGGATCTTTTTTACAAAAGAAGTAAGATACCCTTAACCGGAAGGCATTGCTTTATAAATCCACATTCTTTCTTTCTGTTCCAAAAAAATTCTTTATTTTCGGTTTTTCTAAAATTAAAAGTATGCAAAATCAGCAGGGTTCTGTTTTCGATTCTCAGGTGTTGGGCCATCCTTCGGCATTATTTGTATTGTTTTTCACCGAAATGTGGGAACGTTTTTCCTTCTACGGAATGCGGGTGCTCCTGGTATTATTCCTCACCGCAGGCTTGCTTTCCGATAATCCGGGATGGGAATGGCCCCGAGAAAATGCGTTGGCACTCATCGGAACTTACGGATCACTTCTTTATTTAACGCCACTTGTCGGAGGATATATTGCCGACAAGTTTACGGGATATCGTATAGCGGTGGTGATTGGCTGTGTTGTCATGACGCTGGGACACGCTGCCATGGCGGTGGAAACCAAAGGGTTCTTCTATCTTGGTTTGGCTTTACTGGTCATTGGGACAGGTTTCTTTAAACCGAATATTACGTCCATGATTTCCACCATGTACAAAGGGAAAAATGAGAAAAAAGACGGTGCTTACACCATTTTCTATATGGGCGTGAATGCCGGAGCGTTTTTCGGAATGATGCTGTGCGGATATCTGGGCGAAAACTTCGGCTGGTCCTGGGGATTCGGTCTGGCTGGAATTTTCATGATGTTGGGATGCCTTCAGTTCTGGTTGGCGAAACCCATTTTTGGAAATATCGGTGCGCCGCCGTCAGAACTCAGGATGCTGCAGGCAGAAGATGTGGCCGATGAAATTCCGGATATTGCAGGAGGCCCGGTGGTAGTGAACGAAGCTACGGACAAAAGAAATCCTTTCAAACTGCTGGATTATGTTCTTATCGTTGTTTCAGCCGTTGGCGGATTGCTCTATCTTTTTAATGATCCGCTGGAAAAGATTGAAAAAATCAACCTGTTGCCTTTCACCGTAGGAAACCTGAGCGGAACCAGTTTTGTGGTGCTGCTCGCATTGGTATCGTTCCTTATATTGCTCATTTCCCGGATCGCAAGGTATTCCGCCATTACCCGTGACAGAATTATCGCGGTGTGCTTTTGTGGATTGTTTACCGTGTTCTTTTTCATGGCTTTCGAACAATCATTGGGATCCATGACCATTTTTGCAGACAGCTATACCAACCGCGAACTGGAAGGTTCTGCCGCTATGATCTTTAAAATTATCGATGCCTTGCTCACCACAGTTCCGCTCATCATTGTTTCATGGGTGCTGCTAAAACTTTTCGGGCAAACCTTTAAAAGAATCAGCGTTTCCAATATCATTTTGGGAATTACTTTCATTGGCATTTGGGCTTTGGTACTATTCAGGTTGTTCAATAAATTTTCTGAACCGGGCAATACCATTGACGCGTCGTGGTTTGCGATCCTCAATTCCTTCTTTATTATTTCTTTGGCACCTTTATTCTCCAAATGGTGGGAAAGCAAATACAATCCAAGTGCAGGAATGAAGTACGGTTTCGGGCTCATCCTTTTGGGTATCGGCTTTGGTATTCTGGCATACGGCGCGTGGGAAATTCCGCAGGGAGCCATGACGGCAAAAGTGAGCATGATCTTCCTTATTCTGGCGTATTTGTTTCATACCATGGGCGAACTGTGCCTGTCGCCATTGGGGCTGTCTTATGTCAGCAAACTCGTGCCGCCGCGCATGATCGGGTTTATGTTCGGGGTGTGGTATCTTGCCATAGCAGTAGGGCAGAAATCGGCAGGAGCCATGGGCGGAATGATCGATAAAATTTCAAATGAATATTCCATCGGAACCTTTTTTCTCATATTTACGGTCGTACCGATGGGAATGGGATTAATCGCTATCCTGCTGAGTCCGGTCATGAAGAAATTGATGCACGGTATCCGGTAAGAGCTTCTATAACCACCCCGTCATCCTCCTGTCGTCGGACGCCACCCCTCCGAAGGAGGGGGAATATTTCAACCTCTTTTGTACTGAGGGGAAAATTCATTCTTTCTAAACAATTAACCCTTAAACGATTAGGCAGCAATCTAAACAATTAACCGATGAATCCATTAACCATTTCTCTGTTTTTTCCCTTCCTTCCTGAACACCAACAGCGGCACATCCAGCCGGAAAGAAAGTTGTTCCGTTTTGCTGGGTGAAAAAATCTTTTCCCAGAATTTCTTTTCCTGATGGGTAAACATGACCACTACCGAAGGTTTCTTTTCGCGGATTTCATCATGAAGATTGGTCATCAGCCTTTGCGTCACATCATGCGCTGGAAAACTCAGTTTAAACCCGTATTCATAGTCTCTTCGCAATGGAGAATCGTCGGAATAATCCTCATAAGGCCAGGAAAAATGCAGAATCTCAATCTCCGCTTTCAAGGGCTTGGCAAAGCCCATTACTTTCTCTATTTCCTGAGGGTAATCCATCAGATCGGAAGCATATAAAACCCTGTTCAAATCATTTTCCTGATGATGAAAAGGTACGGCCATGACCGGAATTTCCGAAGTGGTAATGAGGTTGCCGGTGTTCGTTCCCAGCATTTTTTTTATTCCGCTGGCACCGCGGGTGCTGATGCAGATATAACTGATTTCGGGATGCTCGTCACAATAGGCCAGCAGGGAAGTGTCGGCACTGAAACCTTCCACAACTTCCACGGCGTAATGATTTGGCTGTATGTTAAACTCTGCAAAAACAGTCTGAAGAAACGCTTCCAGTACTTGTTTTTCGTGTCTTATTTTTCCGGCAATAAAATGATGGAATTCCTGTTCAGACATTCCGCTTTCCCGGTTCACCTGCAGGACATGCATAAACAGAAGCTTCACTTCCTCCTTGGAAGCCCATTGAAGAGCAAACTTCAATCCGGCCTTTGAGTTATCAGAATAATCGGTAGGAACTAAAATAGTTTTCATAATATCGGTCTTTTATCACCTGAAATTTACGAACAATCCTGCGATAAAACAAGGAATATTTTTCATCAGCTGAGATTAATCGATTAACCGATTAATCGTTTAATCGTTTAACCAATTAATCAGCAAATTCGCTCCTCTAATCGATTAACCAATTAATCAGCAATCAGCCATCAGCAATCAGCAATCAGCAAATTAGCAAATCCGTAAATTCGCTCCTCTAGCCGATTAACCAATTAATCAGCAATCAGCCATTAGCCATCAGCAATCAGCAAATCAGCAAATCAGCAAATTCGCAAATCCGCAAATTCACTCTTTCTAAACAACTAACCGATTAATCGATTAACCAGCCATCAGCAAATTAGCAAATTAGCAAATTAGCAAATCAGCAAATCAGCAAATCAGCAAATTCACTCTTTCTAAACAATTAAACAATTAACCGATTAACCAATTAATCTATTAATTTGTCATGCCTGTCTTTACCGTCGTCTCCTCATCTTTTTCTTTATTTTATGAAGAGTTCATGATAAATTCTAATTAATTTTGAATATCCATTTGCGTTTTAATATATTTTATATAATTTAGCCATTATCTAAAAAAGTTTTTATTATGAGAAGAATTTATTTTTTAACCGCATTGCTCATGTTCATAGGGCAGGTCAATGCACAGTATTGCACCCCGGCTTTTGCCAGCGGATGTGGGGGTGGAGATGAAATTAACAGTTTCTCCATTCCTTCGGCCGGATTCAGCCACCTGAATACCGGATGCTCTCCGGGAGCGTATGGCGATTATACTTCCCAAACCATTACGCTGGAAATTGGGACACCGTATACCTTTACGGTAACCCATAACTTCGGCAGCCAGCATGTAAGAATCTGGGCAGATTTTGATAATGACCAGATTTTCACGGATGCTGCGCCTGAATTGATTGCTATGGGATCTTCTGCCTCGGTAGGCGGAGTCAATACGACTACTGGATCCATTACTATTCCGGGAACTGTAGCACCGGGAACCTACCGCATGAGGGTAGGAAACCGCTACTCCTCGCAACCTGTTCCTTGTAATACAGACGGATGGGGAGAGGTACATGATTACACACTGGTGGTAACAGCACCTGCTTGTTGGGTGCCTTCTTCGCCAGTAGCCGGTACTCCAGGGCTTACTACGGTATCCCTTTCCTGGACCGCAGCTTCTACAGCGCCAGCCGAAGGATACGAAGTGTATTACAGCACTTCCAATACGCCGCCTACTCCAACTACTGTACTGGATGCGACCAACTCCACAACTTCTATGACTCCTTCAGCCGATCTTACAGGGTTGTCTCCTTCCTCCGTTTATTTTGCGTGGGTAAGATCATCGTGTTCCGCTACGGTTAAAAGTGCCTGGGTAGGGCCTGTTAGCTTTACCACGATGTGTGCACCATTAACGACGATGACCGAGAATTTTGATGCTTATGCTACGGGTTCTATCGTACCCATCTGTTGGGCAAGGATCGTGCCTGCGACGGATGCCGGAAGCCAGACCATCAGCAGTACCACACCTGCCTCCGGCCTCAGAAATATTTATCAGTATGCGTCCACTTCACAGAATCCTGTTATTGTGGTACTTCCTGAATTCAGCAACGTAGCCGCGGGAACACACTGGCTCAAATTTAAAGCGAGAGTAACAACAGCACCCGGAGCTTTGGAAGTCGGATTTGTAACGGATCCCACAGATGCCAATACTTTCGTCAACCTCCAGACCCTGGATATTACCAATACATCATACAACAGCAGTTATTATTCTGTCGTAATCCCCAACTGGATTCCGGCAAACGCCAGACTTGCTGTGAAAAATCCTTCAGATGATAAATCCTATTATTGGGATGATGTAATATGGGAGGCGACACCCACCTGTTTCCCTCCGACCGGAGTTACTTTTACAGGCCACACCACCAGTAGTGTAACTGTAAACTGGGTGGCACCTGCTACCGCCCCTGCCAACGGCTACGAAGTGTATTACAGCACGTCCAATACCGCACCAACAGCAACTACGGTACTGGATGCTACCAATTCGGTGACTTCCACATCGTTATTTGCAGCCATCAACGGCCTTTCATCTGGTACTCAATATTATGTGTGGGTGCGTTCCGTATGTTCGGCATCAGATAAAAGCCCATGGTCAATTCCGTATATGGTAACGACACCGTGTACCACATTTTCGCTGCCTTATGCCATCGATTTTGAAAATGCCACCATACCGGAGATGCCGGTGTGTACCGTGCGGGAAAATGTAGGCAGCGGAAACAACTGGACCACTTCTTCCCCTAATGCTTATGGATTTACAACCAAAGTGCTGACCTATATATACAATAGCTCAAATCCTGCCAATGCGTGGTTCCACACCGGTGGTGTGAACCTGACTGCCGGAACCAGCTACCGTGTCTCCTTCAAGTATGCAAAAAACACGACCGGCTATACCGAAAAGCTGAAAATAACCTACGGTACCGCTCAGGATGCTGCTACACAAACCAATGTCATTCATGATTATACTGCCGTTCCCGAAATAACTTCAGCGGTTCAGGCGTATCATGATTTTATACCTTCCGTTTCCGGAGTGTATTATATTGGATTCAATATTTATTCGGCTGCCAATCAGTATAATTTATACATTGATGATATTCTTATCACGGAATCACCAACCTGTATAGAACCTACAGCAGTATCGGTATCCGGAATCAATGCAAACGGAGCTTCTGTTTCCTTTACGGCTCCGTCAACAGTTCCGGGCAGTGGATATCAAGTATATTACAGTACTACCAATACGGCTCCTACAGCAAGTACTGTTCTGGATGCTACCAATTCTGTAACGGTTCCGGCTTCTCCGGCTACCCTGACAGGTTTAAATCCTGCGACCACCTATTATGTTTGGGTAAGATCAGATTGTGGGGCAGGAAACCTCAGCCAGTGGTCGATTGGAACTTCATTCATCACGGCGTGTTTACCGGTGACCGATTTATTTGAGAATTTCGATTCCTACACTACCGGGTCCATCGTACCAACATGTTGGGCACGAATCGTTCCTGCTTCAAATCCCGGAAGCCAAACCATCACGACCACCACTCCGGCATCAGGAACAAGAAATATCTATCAATATGCTTCTGCTTCACAAAATCCTATCATCGTGGTTCTTCCTTCATTCAGTAATATCAATGCAGGAACACACAGGCTGAAGCTTAAAGCGAGAGTAACCACTGCTCCCGGAGCACTGGAAGTGGGATATGTAACAGATGCAACAGATGCCGCTAGTTTCGTCAATATTCAAACATTAACCATTACCAATACAAGTTATAACAACGATTATTACTCGGTTACGGTTCCCAACACGGTCCCTGCCAATGCAAGACTGGCGATCAAAAACGCTACAGATGCCAAATCTTATTATTGGGATGATGTAGTATGGGAGCAGATCCCTGGTTGTGGAGATGTTACAGCACTTACTGCGTCTAACCCTACCTTAAACGGTGCGGATCTGATGTGGACCGCTCCGGCAACGGCACCTGCAGGCGGATATGAGATCTACTACAGTACTTCAGCTACGCCTCCTACGGCGTCTACGGTACTGGATGCATCCAATTCATTTACGTCTCCTACAGTAGGAATGACCACAACAGGAATGGCTTCTGCGACTACCTATTATGTATGGGTGAGATCGGTGTGTTCTGCAACCGAAAAAGGAGCGTGGTCCAATATGGCTACCTTCTCTACGTTGTGTAATGCAACCACTGTTCCGTATGAACTGAACTTTAACAATGCAGCAATTCCGGCGTTACCAGCCTGTGGTATTGTCGCTAATGGAGGTACCGGAAACAACTGGACTACCGCAGCGGCTCCTACCGATAGTTCCGGATTCAATTCTCAAGTATTGAGGTATGCCTACCATAGCACGCAGACAGCTGATGCATGGTTCTTTACCCAGGGAATCAACATGACTGCCGGAACTACGTATTATATTTCTTATAAATACGGAAATAATTCTACTTTCTATGAAGAAAAAATGAAAGTAGCAGTAGGAAACGGAGCATCACCTTCAGCCATGTTACCGGCGAACGGAGGAACACAGATCGCAGATTATCCGAGCATCATGACGGGTCAGGCGGTAAGTGTGAACAACCTCACCTTCACACCAACAACCTCCGGTGTATATTATGTAGGGTTCCATGCGTATTCTGATGCGAATGAATACTATCTGTATCTGGATGACATCAAGGTAACGGCAACTGCGTTGAGCACCAGCGAAATAAAAGCAGATGCGAAGGACGTAAGAGTGTATCCGAATCCGTTCACCGATGTGATCAATATTTCTGATGCAAAAGACCTAAGATCAGTTTCCGTGATTGATGCTTCCGGAAGAATGGTGAAAACCATCGCTTCCCCTCAGGCACAGATCAGACTCGGCGACCTGAAATCAGGCCTATACATCCTGAAACTGGATTACAAAGACGGAACTGCGAAAACAGTAAAAGTCATTAAGAAATAAAATGTAAAATTTTATGACACCATGAGCGGCCTCCGGGCCGCTTTTTTTATTTCCCTTCTTACCCCAGACGCTACCGGAGCAAATTCGCTCCTCTAAGGATTAACCGATTAATCGTTTAATCGATTAACCATCAAAAAACCACCCCGTCATCCTCCTTTCGTCGGATGCCACCCGTCCGGAGGAGGGGAATATTTCAGCCAATTTTGTACTGGAGAGAAAAATTCACTTTGTAAGCCATCAGCCATCAGCCATCAGCCATCAGCAAATTCGCAAATTCGCAAAAATCCCGGCCCATTTTACCCCAACCTAAAAGGAGATGTCCCGGGATTTTTTCGTCTACTAAGTGCTTGTTATGCTGTAAGCATCTCAACTAAAAAGCTAAAGAGCTAATAAGCTAATAAGCAAATAAGCAAATTAGCAAATCAGCAAATTAGCAAATTAGCAAATCAGCAAATTCACTTTCTAAACAATTAATCGATTAAACAATTAACCAGCGATTCAGCAAATTTGTAAATAAGCGAATCAGCAAATTCGCTCCACTAAGGATTAACCGATTAATCGTTTAATCGATTAACCATCAAAAAACCACCCCGTCATCCTCCTTCGTCGGATGCCACCCTCCGGAGGAGGGGAATATTTCAGCCTCTTTTGTACTGGAGGGAAAAATTCACTTTGTAAGCCATCAGCCATCAGCCATCAGCCATTAACGATCAGCCATTAGCAATCAGCCATTAGCAATCAGCCATTAGCAATCAGCCATTAGCAATCAGCCATTAGCAATCAGCAATCAGCAAATTTGTAAATAAGCGATTCAGCAAATTTGTAAATAAGCGAATAAGCAAAAAAGCAAAAAACCACCCCGTCATCCTCCTTCGTCGGATGCCACCCCTCCGGAGGAGGGGAATATTTCAGCCTCTTTTCTACAGGAGGGAACACATTTACTTTCTCTAAACAATTAACCGATTAACCAATTAACCAGCGATTCAGCAAATTTGTAAATAAGCAAATAAGCAAAAAAGCAAATTCGCAAATTCGCAAATTCGCTCTTTCTAAACAACTAACCGATTAATTGATTAACCCTTTCTTGCCTTAACCTTTAACCTTTTAATTTTTACTTTTACCTTTAACCTTTTACCTTTTACCCTTTGCCTTTCGCCATCATCTGCTAAAATCTGCGTGAAAGAAAATAATCTGCGAGAAATAAGCAAATTCGCTTATCTAACAATTAACCCATTAATCTTTTTAAACAATTAACCATTTTTCCTTATTTTAGCCGTTAGAATCACAGTCCTCAGCAGAGGCCAATCCAACCCGGCTGGTAAGTCTGACGGATAACGTGATGCACGCTTTAAATACAAACGATGTCAATATTCAAAAATAAAACCCTCCTCATCACCGGTGGTACCGGATCTTTTGGCACCGCTGTGCTGAACCGCTTTCTGCACACCGAGCATTTCAAAGAGATCCGCATCTTTTCCCGGGATGAAAAGAAGCAGGACGATATGCGGGTTCTCTATAAAAATGATAAAATCAAATATTACATCGGCGATGTGCGCGATTATTCGAGCGTGGAACCCGCCACCCGCGGAGTGGATTATATATTCCATGCCGCTGCGCTCAAACAGGTGCCCTCCTGCGAGTTTTTCCCGATGCAGGCGGTGAAAACCAATGTGGAAGGAACCCAGAATGTCATCCGCGCTGCGGCGTACAATAAAGTGAAAAAAGTCATCTGCTTAAGTACAGACAAGGCTGCGTATCCCATTAATGCGATGGGCATCTCCAAAGCCATGATGGAAAAAGTGGCTGTAGCTGAGTCTCGAAGCCTTACGGACACGGTCGTTTGTCTGACCCGTTATGGGAATGTAATGGCTTCCAGAGGTTCCGTCATCCCTCTGTTTCTGAACCAGATTAAAAAAGGGGAGAAGATCACCATCACCGATCCCAACATGTCCCGGTTTTTCATGTCGCTGGAAGATGCGGTAGATTTGGTTTTATTTGCGTTTGAAAATGCCAATCCGGGAGACTTGTTCGTCAATAAAGCACCGGCTGGAAAAATAGGGGATCTGGCGCAGGCCCTCATAGAACTTACCGGCAAGGAAGTTCCGGTAAAGATTATCGGAACCCGACACGGAGAAAAACTTTACGAAACCCTTTGCACCCGCGAAGAAATGCTCTATGCCGAAGACATGGGTGATTTCTACCGAATTCCGGCCGACAACCGCGATCTTAATTATGCTAAATATTTTTCCGAAGGAGAACGCGATATTTCCAAAATTGAAGACTACCACTCCCACAACACCGAACAGCAGGATGTGGAAGGCCTGAAAAAGTTAATTTCTACACTGCCGCTCATAAGAAGAGAAGTCTTTGGTGAGGACGTGCAGCAGTATGCGGAGTAGTAGTTTCACGCAGATGAACGCAGATTTAAAAGCGCAGATGAACGCAGATTTAAATTAAAAAACATCACCGAATTGATCTGCGAAAATAAAATCTGCGTGAAATAAGCAAATAAGCTAATCCGCTCTTTAAACCATTAACCGATTAAACCATTAACCCTTTTGCCTTTTGCCCTTTGCCTTTTGACATTCAATCATTCAGAAACAGTAACCATCAATGCTTTTACCAGGAAATAAACACAAAGACCACCGCGGCATCATCACGTACAACAATGATTTTGATGCTTCTCAAATTAAACGTATTTATACGATTGAAAATCATTCAACAGAGTTTGTTAGAGGTTGGCAAGGGCATTCGATCGAAAGTCGTTGGTTTGCTGTGATAAAAGGCAAATTTAAAATAGGTATGATTCTATTTGACGACATTAATGAATTAAAACCAGAAACGAAAATCGATTGGTTTGAAATAGAAGAGGGAAATTTAGATTATTTATATTTTCCCCCGAAACATCTTTCGTGTATTCAAGCTTTAGAACCAAATAGCAAATTGTTAGTTTTATGCAATTATGCCTTAGGTGAAGTGCAAGATGAAATACGATATCCTTTAGAATTTTTTGATAGAAAGTAAAAAAATAAAACAAACTAATTACGAATCATCAATTACGAAAAAAATATGAATACCCAACCCCCAATTTCGAATCCCCAATCTCTAAAAAAAATAGGAATAACCGGCCAAAATGGCTTTGTTGGAAGTCATTTATACAATACCTTAGGACTATATCCAGAAGAGTTTGAGCGTATCAATTTTCAGAAAGAGTTCTTTGCAGATGAAAAACAGTTAGACGAATTTGTTGCACAGTGTGATGTAATTGTGCATTTAGCAGCGATGAATCGTCACGAGTCAGAACAATATATTTACGACACCAATGTCGCGTTAGCTAAAAATTTGGTAGAATCTTTAAAAAGAACCAATTCCAAAGCCCATGTTCTAATCTCATCTTCTACCCAAGAAGAACGCGATAATTTATACGGAAAATCCAAAAAAGAAGCACGAGAGCTCATCGTGAATTGGGCAAATGAAAACGGAGGGAAAATAACGGGACTGATTATACCTAACGTATTTGGTGCTTTTGGAAAACCATTCTATAACTCCTTTATAGCTACATTTTGCTACCAATTAACGCACGGAGAAACACCCACAATTGCAACAGATGGAGAGGTCAAACTGATTTATGTACAAGAATTAGTTGAAACGATCCTTCAAGAAATTCAATCGGAACAGTCTCAACCAGAATTATGGGTCGAACCAACAGCCACAAAAAAAGTCTCAGAAGCCCTAGCTTTATTAAACGAATACAAAGCCAAATACTTCGAGGGAGGAGAAATACCTGTCTTAAAAGATAAATTTGAACATAATTTATTCAATACGTATAGAACTTATATCGACCATAAAAACTATTTCCCAGTCAAATTTACGCAACATACAGACCCAAGAGGCGCTTTCGTAGAGGTAATTCGTCTAGGAATTGGTGGGCAATGCTCATTCTCAACTACCGTCCCAGGAATTACCAGAGGAAACCATTACCATACCAGAAAAATTGAACGCTTCGCCGTAATCAAAGGAAAAGCCCTCATCCAACTCCGTAAAATAGACACCGATGAAATCCTCAATTTCCATCTCGACGGCAACGAACCCGCCTACGTAGACATGCCCATTTGGTACACCCACAACATCAAAAATACCGGCGACGAAGAACTCTACACCATCTTCTGGATCAACGAACCCTATGATCCCGCCGATGCGGATACGTACTTCCTGGAAGTATAGAGGGGTTCTCCCAGATTTGGAAAGGTTCTCAGTAGAAATGTTTTGTTTCACGCAGATGTACGCAGATTTAAAAACGCTGATTTGCGCAGATCTTAAAAGCATCATGCAGATAAATGCAGATTCAAGAATTACGCAGATGAATCGGATCCAATATCAACCTAAAAAAACAATCAGCATGAATTTGCGTGAATTAAAAATAACATGAAACAAAAAACTAACATGATTCATAGGAGAAACGAAAATCTGCGAGAAACAAAAGCATCAAATAAAAAACCAGCATGAATCAATTGGATAAGCGTATATCTGCGAAAATCAAAATCCGCATAAATTTGCATAAATAAATCAGCGCAAATCTGCGCGAAACAAACATATCAAATAAAAAACCAGCATGAATCTATATCTGCAAAAAATCAAAATCCGCATAAATTTGTATAAATAAATCCGCGCAAATCTGCGTGGAAAAAATCTGCGTGGAAAAAAGTCCACGATAATAATAGCACTATTATGGAGGAAAATAATATATCTTACCTGATCAGAGGATGTATATTTAAGGTCTACAATGCAGTAGGCCCGGGATTATTAGAATCTGCCTATGAGACAGCCCTTGCTTACGAGTTACAAAAGGCAGGTTTAAAAGTTCAAACGCAGGTAGTATTACCCTTTCAATATGAATCAATATCTTTGGATGTAGGTTACAGAGTCGATATTCTGGTAGAAAACAAAGTGCTCATCGAAGTTAAATCGGTAGAGGAACTGGCAGAAGTTCATTTTAAGCAATTGACTACTTATTTGAAATTGTCAGGTTTAAAATTAGGAATTTTAGTTAATTTTAATACTGCAGAAATCAATGAGTCCATTAAAAGAGTGGCCAATAAATTATAATCATTTAAACGTAATAAGCTTAAATTTGCGTAAAATAAAGATAATCGGAAGAAAAAGCTAACATGATTCATTGGGAGAACGAAAATCTGCGAAAATCAAAATCATTATAAATTTCCATCAATAAATCTGCGAAAATCTGCGTGAAAAAAAACATGAATCATAGGAGAAACCAAAATATGCAAAAATCAAAATCATCATAAATTTGCATCAATAAATCAGCGAGAATCTGCGTGAAGTAAAAAAACATGAATCATAGGAGAAACCAAAATCTGCGAAAATCGAAATCATTATAAATTTGCATCAATAAATCTGCGAGAATCTGCGTGAAAAAAAACATGAATCATAGGAGAAACCAAAATATGCAAAAATCAAAATCATCATAAATTTGCATCAATAAATCTGCGTGAATCTGCGTGAAATAAAAGAGCAACAAAAAAAGAACCAGCATAAAATCATTGGAGAAATCTAAATCTGCGAAAATCGAAATTATTATAAATTTGCATCAATAAATCTGCGAAAATCTGCGTGAAAAAAAACATGCATCATAGGAGAAACCAAAATATGCAAAAATCGAAATCATCATAAATTTGCATCAATAAATCAGCGTGAATCTGCGTGAAATAAGAGAGCAACAAAAAAAGAACCAACATAAAATCATTGGAGAAATCTAAATCTGCAAAAATCGAAATCATCATAAATTTGCATCAATAAATCAGCGTGAATCTGCGTGAAATAAAAGAGCAACAAAAAAAGAACCAACATAAAATCATTGGAGAAATCTAAATCTGCGAAAATCGAAATCATTATAAATTTGCATCAATAAATCTGCGTGAATCTGCGTGAAAAACACCATGAAAGAAAACAATCAGCGAGAACCCACTATGAAAAAACTTAAAGTCATGACCGTCGTCGGCACCCGCCCCGAGATCATCCGTTTATCAAGAGTCCTTATGGCGCTCGACCAATCCGAAGCCATCGAACACACCATAGTCCACACCGGGCAGAACTACGATTACGAACTGAACCAGATCTTCTTTGAAGATTTAGGTCTACGCAAACCCGATCACTTTTTGGAAGCCGCAGGGAAAACTGCCACAGAAACCGTCGGGAACATCCTGATTAAAATCGACCCGTTATTGGAAGAACTACAACCCGATGCTTTTCTGGTTTTGGGTGATACTAATTCCTGCCTTTGCGCTATTCCCGCCAAGAAACGCCATATCCCCATTTTCCACATGGAAGCAGGGAATAGATGTTTTGATCAGAGAGTTCCTGAGGAAACCAACCGCAAAATTGTGGATCACGTCTCTGACATTAACCTGACCTATTCCGATATAGCGAGAGAATATTTGCTGAGAGAAGGCCTTCCCGCCGACCGCATTATCAAGACCGGTTCGCCCATGTTTGAAGTGCTGAACCATTATTTGCCTCAAATCAAGGCCTCAGATGTTCTAAACAAACTGAACCTCGAACAAGGAAAATATTTTGTGATTTCTTCGCACAGGGAAGAAAACATCAATTCGGAGAAGAACTTCCGTGGGTTGATGGGCTCCCTGAATGCGATCGCTGAAAAGTACGGATATCCGGTGATTGTTTCCACGCATCCGCGAACCCAGAACATGATCAATAAAATGCAGATCGAAATGCGTCCTGAAATTCAGTTTTTAAAACCACTGGGATTCCATGATTATAATGCTTTGCAGAAACGATCTTATGCCGTACTCTCCGATTCAGGAACAATTTCTGAAGAATCTTCTATATTGAACTTCAGAGCCTTAAATATTCGTCAGGCACATGAAAGGCCGGAAGCCATGGAAGAAGCCAGTGTGATGATGGTCGGCCTCTCACCGGAAAGAATTCTTCAGGGTCTGGTGCAGGTGCTGCGCCAGGAAGTCGCTGACACCCGCAACTTCAGGCCGGTAGCCGATTACTCTATGCCGAATGTATCGGAAAAAGTGGTGCGAATTATCCTGTCGTATACGGATTATGTGAAGCGAGTGGTGTGGAGTGAGGATTTGGCTTAGCCCGAAAAGTAATTTTTTGTATCTGTATGGTTACACCATGCATTTACTGAATGTAATCTGCAGAAATTACTTCCGGAGGAGGGGAATATTTCAGCCTCTTTTGTACTGGAGGGAAAAATTCACTTTGTAAGCTATCAGCAGTCAGCCATCAGCCATCAGCCATCAGCCATCAGCCATCAGCCATCAGCAAATTCGCAAATTCGCAAATCAGCAAATTCGCAAATCAGCAAATCAGCAAATTTGCTCCTTAAACAACTAACCAGTTTCCCTTTTAAACTTTTACCTTTTGCCTTTTACCTTTTACCTTTTTCCTTTAGATTCATCTGTGAAAATCTGTGAAATCTGTGAGAACTATAACCTGCAGTGGCTTCGAGAGCCTCAGCCACCTGAACCGATCAACCTCTAAACAATTAACCAGTTTTCTTTTACCTTTTGCCTTTTACCTTTTGCCTTTTGCCTTTTACCTTTTTCCTTTAAACTACCTCTGCGAAAATCTGCGAAATAAATCTGCGGAGATCTGCGTGAAATAAGCAAATTCGCAAAAAAGCAACATATAAATAAAAAATCCCGGCCCATTTTACCCCAACCCTAAAAGGAGATGTCCCGGGATTTTTTTGTCTACCAAGAACAGATCTCAATACTCACTCTTTCTAAACAACTAACCGATTAAACAATTAACCAGCAAATCAGCAAATTTGTAAATAAGCGAATAAGCGAATAAGCAAAGACCACCCCGTCATCCTCCTTCGTCGGCTGCCACCCCTCCGGAGGAGGGGAATATTTTAGCCTCTTTTCTACCGGAGGGAACACATTTACTTTCTCTAAACAATTAACCGATTAATCGATTAACCGTCAATAAACAAATTCGCTCCTCTAAAGATTAACCGATTAACTCATTAACTTCCCGTAACATTGCATCCCAAAAAATTATTTTTCTATATTTGCACAAATTAACTATGAAAAACCACATCTCACTCTTTGTTATAGCCTTTTCAGCGGCTTTACTCCTGTTTTCATGCAAACCAAAAGAAAACATGGTGTATCTTGAACATCAGCGCCAGCAGTACGAACAGCAGGTACAGCAGGCAGTGTATCAGGGCTCCCGCCTTCAGGAGGGCGACCTCCTCGATATCAAAGTAACCGCCTACGACGAATATGCCGTACGGCCCTTCAACTTACACTCCATGAACATGGCCACAAGCTCCGGCAACGCCATCAACAACCAGGCAGCGCAAACCGCCCCGCAGGGGTATCTAGTGGACCGGGACGGAAATATTGTGTTTCCCGTGATCGGAACCATTTTCGTGAAGGGCATGACCAAGGAACAGCTTCGGGCCGACCTCGAGAAACGGTTGTTGCAATACCTTACCGACCCCCTCGTCACCATTCGCCAGCTGAACTTCAACGTTACTGTATTGGGTGAGGTGAAGCAGCCGGGGCAATATACCAGCCCCACCGAAAAAGTGACTCTCTTTCAGGCCATAGGCCTGGCAGGCGACATGACCGATTTCGCAGAAAGAACCAAAGTTACGCTCATCCGTAATGAAGACGGGGTAGAGCAGACCCATGTTCTGGATTTCACCGATAAAAATCTGGTGTCTTCTCCCTACTACTATCTCAAACAAAACGATGTTCTCTATGTGCAGCCCGATGAGATTAAAAAACGGTCTGCCAATGTGGATCCCAACCGGAACCTGTATTTCCAGCTCGGAGGCATCGCCATCAGTGTCGCAACTTTAATCATCACCCTGACCCGATAAAAACTCCATGGAATATTTAGATGCAACCCCGGCACAGGAAAAAAACGCAGGCGATCTTAAAAGGCAGATTCAGCGCTACCTGCGCTACTGGCCCTGGTTTCTGGGCACCGTCCTCCTTGCCCTTACCATTGCCTACCTGTACCTGAGATACACCACTCCTCAGTTTATGTCAAAATCTTCCCTCTATGTTCAGACGACCACAGGAGGAAAAAAGGGAGATTTCACCGGAATAGCCGATATGCAGGCCATGGCGCTGCCTTCAGGTTTCGGGACCAATGAGGTGGACAATGAGATTTCTATCATCCAGAGCAAGCCCCTCATGCTCAATGTGGTAAAAAAACTGAACCTCGACGTCAAACTGGTGAGAGAAGGCAACATTCGCGAAGTAGACTGGTATGTGGGCGCACCGGTCAAAGGTTCTGTATTGGAACTAAATAACCCGAGAAATTTCGGTTCAAAAGAATATACCCTCATCCCGTTGAAGGGCAATGCTTTTAAGCTCAGCGACGGTAAAAAAGAAATCTCCGGCTATTACGGTGCGCCGGTAAAAGACGAGTTCGGTTCTTTTGTCCTGCACCGCATTTCGGGTACTGCATTCAACGAACCGGTGAAAATGGTCGTCACCAATCCCCGGATCGTCGCTGACCGTTTAGAGGCTTCCATCACCGTAGTGATTCCGCAAAAGAAATCCTCCATCCTCGAACTTTCACGGGTAGGGGTTGATCCGGTTCGCTCAGAAGATATTCTTAACGAAATCATGGCACAGTACAATGCCGAAGGCATCCGCGACCGGAATGCCGAAGCGGTAGCAACGGCGAAATTTGTTGATGAAAGACTGGATTTGATCACCAAAGAACTGGGGGGGATCGAATCGCAGAAAGAAAATTTTAAAGAAGCCAACCGCATTGCCGATCTTCAGGCGCAGGCGCAACTCAGCCTGCAGAATGCGAGCGACAATACCAAAAAACTCATGGATCTCAGTACCCAGCTGGAAATGGTGGATGCCGTCCTTCAGGCAGCAAGCTCTTCGTCCAACGAGCAGTTGTTGCCCACCAACGTAGGCATGCCTTCAGGGCTGGATCCCATCATCAGCGAGTACAATCAATTGGTCATCACCCGCAACCGGACCGCCAAGCAGGCCACAGGTGTAAACCCTTCCATCGTGCAGTTCAACAAGGACATCGCTTCTATGAGAGATCTCATCCGCGACAACCTCAGAAAATCCAAAGCCAGCCTTCAGCAGGCCATTGGCCAGATCCAGGGGCAGATCAACAAGTCCTCTGGCGACCTTAGCCGCTTTCCCCAGCAGGAAAGAATGTTCAGAAACATTGAAAGACAGCAGAACCTGAAAGAAGCCCTCTTCCTCTACCTCCTTCAGAAAAGAGAGGAAACCTCGCTGGCGATGGCAGTCACCGCTCCTAAAGCCAAGGTGGTCAATCCGGCCTATACTCAGGGTGCTCCGGTAGCACCAAAAAAGAATATCGTCTATCTTGCGGCGTTATTGCTGGGGTTATTGATACCAGGAGCGGTACTCTACACCCGTTTTGCACTCGATACCTATGTACACAACCGCAAGCAGATCCGCCAGGCGATTCCTGATGCGGTCATTCTCGGGGAAATTCCCAATGCCGGGAAGGACAGCGATGCGCTGATCAAATACAACGATTTCTCGTCTTTTGCCGAAGCTTTCCGCATCATGTTCACCAACATGAAGTTCATGCTGAAGAAAGTGCCTCAGGGCCAGGCGCCCGTCATCCTCGTCACTTCCTCGGTGAAAGGGGAGGGAAAAACCACGATCAGCATCAATACCGCCCTCACGCTGGCACAGAACCGCAAAGTGCTTCTCATCGGAGCCGACATCCGGAACCCGCAGCTGAAGCGTTTCATGGAAGTGACCCGCATTGGATTGTCCGATTTCCTGGCAGATGCATCCATGGCGGTGCAGCAGGTGATCGCCGTGTCGCCATTCTCTGAAAAACTGGACATCCTCCACAGTGGCACCATTCCGCCGAACCCGACCGAACTACTCGACAGCCCGAAATTCGGCACCATGCTCGAGGAGCTGAAAACCCAGTACGATTATATCGTCATCGATACCGCACCGGTGATGATGGTGAGCGACAGCTACAGCCTCATGGAACATGCCGACCTCCTCCTCTTTGTGATGCGTGCCGAACATACCGACAAGGAAATGCTGGAGTTTGCGGATCAGCTGATGCACGACAAAGCCAAAGGCAAAATGGGCATCGTACTCAACGATGTTCAGGACATGCACCTCAGTTACGGCAACAAATACGGCTACGGCTACTACACCGAATCCCGTACCAACAAGAAATCGTGGCTGTCACGGATGAAAATATGATGAGCGTTTAATCGATTAAACCTTTAATCAGCAGATCAGTAAATCAGAAATTAAACAAGCAACCAATAAAAACAATGACCCATCAAATTGCAATCATCGGCTTAGGCTACGTGGGGCTTCCTTTAGCAAGGCTCATGGCTACCAGATTTCCTGTGATCGGTTTCGACATCAATCACGAGAGGATTGATGAATTGAACTCCGGTACCGATTCCACTTTGGAAGTGGAAGATGATATCCTCCAAGCCGTTCTTGTCAAAGAAAATCCTTTTCCAGACCCAGCTAAACAAGTAAGCGATTCATCAGTTAACCCTTCAAAAGGATTGTATTGTTCTGCAGATACCAACGATATCCGAAATGCCAATATTTACATTGTTACTGTGCCTACTCCCGTAGACAAGAACAACCGGCCCGATTTAACGCCGCTCTACAAAGCCAGCGAAACCGTAGGCAAGGTGTTGAAAAAAGGAGACATCGTGATTTATGAATCTACAGTCTATCCCGGAGTTACGGAAGAAGAGTGCGTGCCGGTTTTGGAAAAAGTTTCAGGATTAACATTCAATGAGGATTTCTACTGTGGCTACTCACCGGAGCGGATTAACCCCGGCGACAAGGAAAAGACAGTAGAGAAGATCCTGAAGGTGACTTCGGGATCTACACCTGAAATCGGAAAGATAGTGAACGATTTATACAAATCGGTGATCACAGCCGGAACCCATTTGGCACCCACCATTAAGGTTGCCGAAGCATCTAAGGTCATTGAAAATGCCCAGCGTGACATCAATATTGCTTTTGTAAACGAACTGGCAAAGATTTTCTCGCTGATGGATATTGACACCCACGAAGTCCTGAAAGCCGCTGGTACCAAATGGAACTTCCTGCCGTTCAAACCGGGGTTGGTTGGAGGGCACTGTATCGGAGTAGATCCTTTTTATTTAGCACAGAAGGCTCAGGAAATCGGATACTATTCTGAACTCATCCTGGCTGCGAGAAGGCTCAATGACTCGATGGGTCCTTTTGTCGCTTCGCAGGTAATCAAACTGATGATCAAAAAAGGCATCCAGATCAATGGTGCGGAAGTACTGATGTTGGGGATCACCTTTAAAGAAAACTGTCCCGACATCCGCAATACCAAAATCATTGATGTGGTTCAGAGCCTGGAAGATTACGGTGTTAAAATAACCATTTTTGATCCATGGGCAAATCCTGAAGAAGTACAGCACGAGTACGGGTTGGAATCTGTTCAAGATAGTAATAATCTAAAGAGCAGCGAATATAAATTTGATGCCATCGTACTGGGCGTTGCTCATCATGAATTCTTGGAGATGGATATGGAATCATTGAAGAAAGAACGAGCTGTAGTGTATGATGTGAAGGGGGTTTTGAAAGACACGGATACCAGGCTGTAATACAGAAAATTATGACTAAACCTACGCTTATTCAGCTCCCCAAAATTGTAGATCAGCGCGGAAACCTGTCGTTTTTTGAACACCCTAACCAACTTCCGTTCGAAATTGCAAGAACCTATTGGATTTATGATGTTCCGGGCGGTGAAACACGCGGCAGCCATGCTTTTAGGGAGCAGCAGGAGTTTATTGTTGCCCTTTCAGGGAGTTTTGATGTGGTGCTTAACGATGGCGAAAAAGAAGAACGTTTCTCTTTAAACCGCTCCTATTATGGCTTATATGTTCCCAAAATGTACTGGAGAAAACTTGAGAATTTTTCCACCAACTCCTTAGCTTTAATCGTTTCAGATCAAGCTTATGATGAGCAGGATTATATAAGGGATTTTAATGAATTTAAAACACTGCGCAATGTTTAAAGTTGAAGATTGTGAGATAGTAGATCTCCCTATTGTACACAGGGAATCCGGAAATATTACTGTTCTGGAAAATAATGTTAATATCCCATTTGCGATTAAAAGAGTGTATTACCTCTACGATGTCCCCATGGGCGCTGAGCGCGGCGGGCATGGTCACTACGCACTGGAGCAGTATGTGGTCGCAGCAAGCGGATCTTTTACATTTGTGTTGAACGATGGCACGAACAAGAGAGAAGTTTTTCTGAACCATCCCAATAAGGCACTCCATATTAAACCTGGAATCTGGCGGGAAATGAAAGACTTTTCAAGTGGCAGTATCTGTTTGGTTTTGGCCAATATGAAATATGATGAGGCGGATTATATTCGTCAGTATGAAGATTTTTTAAATTATGTAAATACGCAAAGTATAAAATGAGAGTTTGTCAATTTGATGTTGAAAAAGAAACAGTGTGGAATACCTTCTTGACCAACACTAAGAACAGTACATTTTTATTTGATCGCAGATTTATGGATTACCATCAAGATCGGTTTACCGACTTGTCACTGATGGTGTATAATAAAAATAATGATGTCATTGCATGTTTGCCAGCGAGTATATCGGAAGATGGTACTGTGGTTTCACATGGTGGTCTAACGTACGGAGGACTGGTAATTAAGCAGGACGAAAAATTATTGAATGTGATCGAGGTGTTTTATCATGTGTTGAAATATTTATGCACACATGGGTATCAAAAATTAATTTTAAAAGATTTTCCAAAATTTTTTAATGATGGACCGTCCGAAGAAATTGAATACGCATTATTTCTTGCAAATGCTTGGATTTATCGTCGGGATACTGCTATTGCAATAGATCAACGAAAACCTATCCCATATCAAACTCGCCGTCTTAGGTCAATAAAGAAAGCTATAAAGCACAATGTTCATTTAGATGAGACGGAGGACTTTGAGACGTTTTGGAACAAAATTCTTAATCCCAATTTGAACGCAAAACACGGCGTAAATGCTGTTCATAATCTCGAGGAAATACTTAAGCTTAAAAAATCATTTCCATCTGAAATCATATTACGTACTGTCTCCCTTAATGGGCAGATGATGGCTGGTACAGTATTGTTCATAACTCCAAATGTCATTCATGCGCAATACATATCAGCATCGGATGAGGGACGAAAGAGTGGCAGTTTAGACTATTTGTTTGATTACCTAATAAAAACATATAAATCCATCAGGTATTTTGATTTCGGAATCTGTAATGAAAATGCGGGGAAAGATTTGAACATCGGACTGTTAGAATGGAAGGAAGGTTTTGGAGGAAGAACATTCTGCCATAATTTTTATGAGATCAAAACTGAAAATCATCAGTTATTAGATAGATTTTTCACTGTAAACTAAGTTTATATTCAAACATGAATTCGACATCATTAAAATTTGTTGATTATAATTTAATTTTTCTGAATCAGTCATGGATATGGCTAAATGATCGAGAAGTCAAAGAGTTGACGAATACTCCCGACTTTACAAAAGAACAACAGGAAGACTTCTACCATTCATTAAAGAATAAGGAAGATTATTTTATTAAAGGAATTGAATATAACAAAAAACCGATCGGAGCCTGCGGATTAAAAAGGATAACTGGTGAGGATGCAGAATATTGGGGATATATTGGGGAAAAAGAATATTGGGGGAAAGGCTTGGGTAAATATATTTTAGATTACGCTGTGGACTACGCAAAGAAAATAGGACTAAGTTCTCTCTATTTGGATGTAGTAAAGCAGAACAAAAGAGCTATCGGATTATACGAACGTATGGGATTTTTAATAGAAAAGGAAACAGATTCCTCTATAAGGATGCGCCTGATTTTATCGGCTAACAAATCCACTGAGTAGTAATTTGTCGCGCTGTTATATTAAACGATTATATAAACATTAGGAATATGATTAAATTTTTAGACATACAAAAAATAAATCTCGTCCATCAGCAGGAAATTGAGGATAAACTTTTAGAAACTTTCAGAAGTGGGTGGTTTCTCCTTGGTAATCAGGTAAAAACCTTTGAATCTAGCCTCGCAAATTATATTGGAGTAGCGCATGCAATTGGTGTTGCTAATGGGTTAGATGCTTTGCGCTTGATTTTTAAAGCCTATATAGAAATTGGACAAATGAATGTTGGCGACGAAGTTATAGTTCCGGCAAACACCTACATTGCCTCCATTTTAGCCATTACAGATAACAGGTTGAAACCAGTTTTAGCCGAACCAGATCTGAACACCTACAATATAGATATTTCTAAGATTGAAGCATTAATAACACCTAAAACCAAAGCCATTATGGTGGTTCATCTGTATGGACGCATTTGTTGGTCTACAGAATTAGAAGATCTGGCAATCAAATACAATTTAAAAATCATTGAAGATAATGCCCAGGCCATTGGTGCAGAGTGGAATGGGTTCAAGTCTGGAAATTTAGGACATGCAGCTGGCTTTAGTTTTTATCCGGGAAAAAACCTCGGAGCTTTAGGTGATGCTGGTGCAGTTACTTGTAAAGATGCTCTTTTGGCAAAAGCTATCCGGACACTGGCAAATTACGGGTCTGAAGAAAAGTACATCAATAAATATCAAGGTTTAAACAGCCGACTTGATGAAATTCAGGCAGCAGTTCTGGACATAAAATTAAAGTATATCGACCCAGAAAATGCACGGAGACGAGCAATTGCGGAAGCTTATATTTCACAAATAAAAAATGATAAAATCATACTACCCTCTGTGCCTGAGCACTTAGCCGAACATGTGTGGCATTTGTTTGTAATACGTACCGGGGATCGCACAAAACTTCAATCTTATTTGCAGGAGAACGGCATTCAAACGTTAATTCATTATCCCATTCCGCCACACAAACAAAGAGCTTATAAATATTACAACCAACTTTCTTTTCCAATAACTGAAGAAATACATGAAGAAGTTTTGAGTTTGCCTGTAAGCCCAGTGATGACTGAGGCAATGGTAGATTCAATAGTAGTTGCGATAAACAAATACTAGATGTCCGAGCAGCAATCTTCATATCGCCAAATTATGAAAGCTACCTCCATTTTTGGAGGGGTGCAGGTGTTTAATATCCTGATTCAGCTTATACGCTCAAAAGTCATTGCTGTGCTTTTAGGTCCTTCGGGCTTGGGAATTTCTGCCCTATTTACCACCTCAGTCGGTTTAATAAGCGGAATCAGTAACTTCGGACTAGGCATTAGTGCTGTCAAAGACATTTCTGCTGCACAAACTACAGGATACAGTGCACGCGTCGCAATCGTTGTCACTGTAGTAAGGAGGCTGGTATGGTTAACCGGTTTACTCGGTTCATTTCTTGCTTTTTTTGGTGCAGCCTTTCTTAGTGAGACCACCTTTGGAACTGATGACTATACAATAGCTTTTCGCTGGCTTTCACTGGTATTGCTTTTCAACCAGTTAGCCTCTGGCGAGAATGCACTGTTACAGGGAATGAGACAGCTTAAATATATGGCAACTGCTAATGTACTGGGTTCCGTTTTTGGCTTACTCATTTCCATACCTCTATATTATTTTTATAAAATTGATGGCATCGTGCCCTCAATGATTATTTCCTCTTTCTTCTCAATAATTATCTCATGGTCTTGTACGCGCCGCTTAAAAATAAAACCTGTTGAAATTTCTATAAAAAAAACGGGTACTGAAGGTTTAGAAATGTTAAAACTCGGTTTTCTTTTAAGCCTAAGTGGTGTGGTCACTGTTGCGGGCTCCTATCTCATACGGATTTATATTGGAAGCACTGGAAGTATAAATGATGTTGGTCTGTATTCTGCCGGATTTGCAATTGTTGGCAGTTATGCCGGAATAGTTTTATCTGCGATGGGTACAGATTATTTTCCCAGGCTTTCGGCCTTATCTACAGAAAATAAAAAAACAAATACGCTTATTAATCAGCAGGCAGAGATGGCTCTCTTAATTTTAAGTCCGATTTTGTGTGTCTTTCTTATTTTTGCTAAATGGCTTGTTCTTTTACTGTATTCGACTGCGTTTTTAGCCATCATGGGAATGGTTCAGTGGTCAATTTTAGCTATGTATTTTAAAGCGGTTAGTTGGGCAATTGCCTATTTATTTATTGCTCAGGGAAATTCTAAAATTTATTTTTGGAATGAGGTTTTGTCAAACTTTTATTTGGTATTGCTTAGTTTGGCAGGTTACCGCTTCTATGGACTGACGGGCTTAGGATCAGCAATTTTTACCAGTTATGTTCTGTATCTTGTCCAAGTATATATTTTGGCGCGGAAGTCGAGCAATTTTATGTTCGAAAAAGGTCTACTGAAACTCTTTATCATCCAGTTTATTTTGGGGTTACTGAGCTATATTTCCATAAAGTCATTAGCCGGACATTGGTCTTATACCGCAGGGATCATTCTAATATTTGTCTCTGCGGTTTATTCTATCAAAGTACTGAATGCAAAAATTAATCTGAAGGAATTGTGGTTAAAGTGGTTAAAGTTTAAAAACAAATCAATAAAACAATGAGCGTGCAACGTAACAATCAGCCTTTAGTTAGTGTTTTAGTTCCTTCTTATAACCACAGTAAATATATCGAAGCTTGCTTAGATAGTATTTATAATTCCAAATATGAAAATTTGCAGGTTGTAGTTATTGACGATAATTCATCCGACGGAAGCCAAGAATTATTGAAACAACTGCAGAAAAAATATGACTTTGAACTTATTTTAAAAGACCAAAATCAGGGATTGGTACATTCATTAAATATGGGGCTGCAAGAGTTTGTTGAAGGCGAAATCGTTAAATTGGTTGCTTCCGATGACATGATTGTCAGCGATGCAATTGACAAAGCCGTGAAGTTTTTCACGACACACAAAGATGTTGAAATTATTTTTGGAAAAGCATATGGAATTGATGAAAATTCTAAAATTAATAGGGAATACCTACCTAAAACGCGAGGTCCGCTGAATTATAAAAATTTTTTAAAAGGAAAGATAACCTATAATCTTACTGCTATGTTTTTCAGGACGGATGTTTTTAATAAAATTAATTATTTTAAAGTTGGTGCTACATCGGAAGACCTCTACTTCCATAACAAGATTTGGGAAAAATGTAAAATAGCACAAGTGAATGAATTTCTTTCATATTACAGGTCTCATGATGGTAATACAACAAAAAACTCATGGCTAATGTATCAGGAAAGTTTAAAATATTTGGAAACTTGTAAAAACGAAAAGTATTATAAGATTTTAGTGCGAAATGCACGTTTGAATTTTTTTGCTGGACTGTCAAAAGATTATAAAGATGAAGCGTTAAAATACCTTATACCAAGTTTACGCTTTTTTTATACAAGGCTGTTTGTGATTGGGATTATTAATTTATTAAATCTGCGGAAAATATTTCGGAAATGATCACTTGTGCTTCTGTAATATCATAAAATCTGTAGAGAGATTAGAAAGGCTGATGTTTTGAAATTAGCTGCTTTTTTTTATATACTTTTAAAAGTAGATCATTAATAATAAAATTCACATGGAAATCAACCACAGTTACATTAAAAAAATAAAAAATCGATCATTTCTACGATTTATCATTGGAGCAGTTTTCAGATTAAAAAATTATGGCTTTAACGCAATCGTAATTTATTTTGCAAAAATAAAGGGAGCTTCTATCGGCAGAAACTCGTACATCACATTGAAATTAGCTTTGCGCGCAAATGGAAATTTAATTGTAGGTGAAAATTCTTTAATTGGAACTCATGATATTGATCTGCGCCAAAAAGTTATAATTGGTAGTAATGTAATCATAAATAAGGGAAGCACTATAATAAGGCAATCTCATAATATAAATTCAACGGAATTTGAAACAACGGGAAGAGATCTAGTAATAGAGGATTATGTTTGGCTCACTACAAATACTTTAGTAGTTCCTTCCTGTAAAATTATTCGTGCGGGAACGGTGATAGCTGCGGGTGCTGTTGTGGTTAAGGACACTAATAAAGGTGAAGTGTTGGTTGGTAATCCAGCAACATTTTTGCGCAAGAGAACAGTTTTAGCTACAGATTTATTTTTACCTGCTTTGCAGGGAAGGGACTTGGTGAGATATTGGAATGCTAGATTCAGTAAACTTTAAGAATAAAATTAACAAAAGTGAAGTTTTTATTATTAGCTATAATGTCAGAAGTCTTATTAAAAGTAAAAAGATACCGATCTTTTATATACTGGAATGTACGAGGGGTGAGAACTACATGGGGAACTTACATTTCAACAAAATCGCATCTGGAAAAATGCTCTTTTTTCGGTAATTCTAATGTTTTAGAGGAAGCTGTAGTTGGAGAAAACACTTATGGTACAGACTTATTTATTCAGCATGCTACGATTGGACGATTTTGTTCTTTAGGACCTGGCTGCAAAATAGGTCTTGAAGAACATGATATCGAAAACTTTTCAACACACCCTTCCACTTATGATGCTCCTTCTTTTGTAAAGTCGCATGGAAGAGCTTTTATTGAAGATCATGTTTGGCTCGGAGCGAATGTCATAGTGCGCCAAGGAGTCCGTATTGGTGAACATGCCGTGGTTGGAGCCGGATCCGTGGTTACTAAGAATATTCCGCCTGGAGAAATCTGGGGAGGTGTGCCGGCGAAATTTATAAAAAAAAGATGGCAATAAAGAAGGTTTTAGTGCATCATGTCGGTGCAAGGGATCGATATCTGGTGGCAAAATATTTCATGCGAACCGGGAGGCTTGCACGATTTGTCACAGACTACTGGATAAACCCTTCTACTTTTTTAGGAAAGCGGCTAAAAGTCGCCGAGCGTCGCTTTGATAATGATCTTAACCAAAGTCAGGTTTTACATTATTCCTGGTTCATGCTTTTTTGTTCCTTACTTCTTAGGAAGCGGCATACCAATATTTTCAAGCGATGGATCGCTGTGGACCGATTTTTTAATTTATTCGTTATTCGTAATGTTAAGAATTTGCAGCCTGATATGGTATGGGGATATACCAATGCCAACTTGGAAGTCTTGAGACATTTTAGGGATAAAAAGATTGTGAAGGTGCATAATCAGATTGATCCTGGGTTAGCATATTATGATATTAAACAAAGATTGTGGGAAGAGGATCCCCAGTTTGAACCGCAAGCTGAACCTCCTACGGACGAATTTAGGAAGAGGATTCTTGATGAATGGAATCTGGCCGATATTATTGTAGTCAATTCAGAGTACTCAAAAGAATGTATCGTTGATTATGGTGCGGCTGAAGATAAAATAGTGGTACTTCCATTGATTTTTGAAGTAAAGAATAAAAAAATAAAATCTATTAATAAAGACCAAAAACTGAATGTAGGATTTATTGGAAATATTAATTTAATCAAAGGTTTTAAAGTCTTCCACGATTCCGCGAGTCAATTGCGGGATATCATGAGATTTCATGCTGCAGGTACTGTGCATATTTCCCCGGAAATAATTGAAACTTCTAAAGAATTTATTTCCTACCATGGTCACCTTAGTAGGCAAGGCCTCCAAAATTTGTACAACGAACTTGATGTGTTACTCTTTCCATCCTATTGTGACGGATTCGGTATGGTACAGTTAGAAGCTATGTCCTACGGTCTTCCTGTACTCGCTACCAAAAATTGTGGAGATGTAGTTATTGATGGTGTGAATGGCTGGAAGATTAATGACGTAGATGATGTTATTAACAAGCTTAATGTGCTCAACGAGAATAGAACCAAGCTTCAACAATTGTCGCAAAATGCGATTGATACAGTGAATAATTTTTCGACTGAGCACTTTGAGATAAGGCTTAAGGAGAGATTTGCAAAAAAAGGGATTACGTTATAATGGGTTATCTAATTGTGCTGCTGATTACGCTCGTACTTTTTTTTATTTTGGGAGGCAAAAATCCGCAAAAGCATTTCGCATTTCTTTTTGCGTTGGTAATCTATTTTATATATATCTTCCTGGGTCCGTTAAATGGTATTGAGACCGATGACTATTATCTTTTTGGCTCCTATTTTGGTGACTATTTCAACGATACGGTGTTACTATATATTACGGCCATGGGTTGCTTTGGAACCTCTTACTTTTTCTCCTACAACAGCACAGTCCAGCAGCAGTTTCTTAATAAGAAGCGCTTTAGACTGAACGAAAAGTACTATGTTTATCTGCTCTTGTTTTTTGCAGCGGTTGCCTATATGATTAGCCGGAAAGCAAACATTGCTGCAGGGGAAACCTTTGGTGGTGGTTTTCTGAACTATCTGGTGTTTTTAGCGGATTCGCTTATCATTGCGTTTCTCATCCTCCTGTCCGAGAAAAAGATGAAAGCCTGGCACCTTATCCTGCTTATTGTTACGGTCATTTTTTACCTTATCCTTGGTTTTAGGTATCGCATCATTATCTTGCTGGTAGGTGTCCTTTATCATTTTTTTATTGTGAACAGAATAAGGCCCGTAGCCATCATTAAATGGTCGGCTTATTTAGTTATCACTTTTTTTATCCTGAATTTCATCTCCATAAATAGGGAAGCATTCCGTAATATGGAATTTAGTGAAGTACAATGGTCATCTGATTCTCCTTACGAAATGACGCCATATCAGTTCGTAATGCATCAGACTAATAATTATAAAACCGATATGATGGTGTATAAATACATGGATTTAAATAATCAAGTTAATTTTGATTATGGCGAATCGATGTTTATGCATATTTTTATCCGCATTATTCCTAAAAACTTTTTCACCTCAAATATTAAACCTTCAATTCCTCAACAGGAAATCATAAAATATTCGACGGGTACGGATGAAGGATTATTTGCCGGATCTGCCGTTACCAACATCATGGAGTATTATATCGCGGGAGGCGTACTTGGCATCATCATATTTATGTCACTACTGGGATTTCTTATGGGCTATATTTCAAAACGTACTGATCTCAACCGACCAAGAGACCGTGTGATTGTAATGATAATGATTATGGTCCTTTTTCAGGAGATTACACGGGGCTATCTTCCACAAAACATTACGCTGTTATGCTTTTTATACTTAACTTTCTTTCTATTCTATAAAAAAATACATGTTAGTCGTTTTAACCAACATACCAACTCCTTATAGAACCGCTTTTTTCAATGTTCTGAATAAACGGTTGGCAAAACAGAATATAAGTTTCCATGTTTTCTATATGGGAAAAACCGAACCGCGGCGTTTTTGGGATTTTCAACCTGAAGAAAATTACTATGAATACACCTTCTTAAAAGGATTTCATCCGACTTTCAAAAACTATTATCCGCATATAAATCCCACAGTTGTAAGACAGATCAGAAAATTAAATCCTCAATGGATCCTGCTAGCGGGAAGCTGGAACGCGCCGTCAGTAATTCATGTTTTGCTCAAGAGGGGTACATTAAAGGCCAAGACCATATTCTGGAGCGAGGGGCATATGGACGCACAGCGAAGTCAATCCGCCATTATAAATAGACTTAGGGGTATGATTTACAGTGCAATGGATGGTTTTGTAGTACCTAACAACAAATCTCGAGATTATATTAAGCTATTTAACGGTTCGGCACCGATTGGTATGCTTCCCAATACAGTAGATGAAGAATTTTTTAATGTTAATCTTTTAGCATCAAAATCACAGTTACGAAAAATTAATGGTTTTGCAGAAGATGATAAAATTGTGGTATCTGTTGCGACGTTAAATGATAGAAAAGGAAGTTGGGAACTCCTTGAAGCTTACGCCATGTTGACGCAGGATCAACAAAAACAATTGAAATTGATTTATATCGGGGAGGGCGAAAATATGGACAAGCTGGAAGTTTTCAAAAACAAACATAACCTTTATAATGTTTATCTTTTAGGTCAAAAGAATCCTGAGGAGGTCCGCTCCTATCTTCATATGGCAGATTTTTTTATACTGCCAACAAAATTAGACCCTAATCCCCTGACTCCAATAGAAGCAAGTTTTATGCGTACACCGCTGATACTTTCCAAGTTTGCCGGCAATCATGCGGAATTATTAAACAATGATACCGGTTTTTCTTTGGATGAAATTACGCCCGAAGCAATACATAATGCGTTGGTACAGGTATTGGAAATGTCTGGTGAACAGATTGAGGCTATGGGTGCTGCTGCCTATCATAATGTGAAAAATAACTTTTCCCGGCTTAGCGCAGCGGAAAATTTAATATCTTTTATAAAAACATTATGAATATTCTTATAAATTGCAGCACAATTAGAAGGGGAGGGGGTATTCAGGTTGCTCATTCGTTTTTGCATGAAATAAAAACTGATACAAAACATACTTACATTATCATTCTATCTTCAATATTAAAGCAGCAAATAGATGAACATTTATTTTCAAAGAATTTCGTTTTCTATGAATACAATAAAGAAGCGAGCCCAAAGAATGCTGTATTTAGTTCAGATAAAGTTTTAGATACCCTCGTTGCTCAACATAGAATAGAGAGAGTTTTTACTGTATTTGGACCTTCTTATTGGCGTCCAAATGTATTGCACATAGTGGGATATGCAAAACCTCATTATATCTATACAACTTCACCTTTTTTTAAAGCAATGTCCGTTAAACAGAGATTAAGGCTAAAGGTTAAAGGTTTTTTTCATCTCATAGATTTTAGAAAAAACGCCGATATTTTAATCACAGAAAATCCGGACGTAACTGCAAAAATTTCCAAAAAACTTAATAAAAAAGCTTGTACTGTAAGTAATACTTATAACCAGGTGTTTGATAAATCGGAGGAATGGTCGGATCGCAAACTTCCCTCATTTGATGGCAAATATATTTTGACCATTTCTGCCCATTACCCTCATAAAAATTTGAATATTATCCCTCAGGTCATTAAAGAATTACTTCGTCGCGACTGTAAGAAGTTTAAATTTGTCGTTACGGTTGACAAAGGCGAACTTCACTCAGATAACGAGTCGGACGATTTCATCGTATATCTTGGGAAAGTGGATATAAAAGATTGCCCGTCTCTCTATGCCCAGTGTCATTATATGTTTCTTCCTACTTTACTAGAGTGTTTTTCTGCATCTTATGCTGAAGCGATGAGAATGGAAAAGCCGATACTTACTTCGGATCTTGACTTTGCGCGTGGATTATGTCTCGATGCGGCAGCATATTTTGATCCGCTAGATTCAAAAAAAATTGCAGAAACTATAATCCAACTGGATAACAATGAAGAATTACAACAAAGGTTAATCCATAATGGTAATGAGCGTTTAAAAAATTTCGATTCTTCCCGACAGAGAGCAGAAAAATATTTACAAATAATAACCACATCATGAAACAAATCATCCAGTCCTTTAAAACAGGCGAAACCATATTAGAAGAAGTTCCGGCACCACAGGTTCGTAGAGGTACGGTGTTAATCCAAACGACGCATTCACTGGTATCATTAGGAACCGAAAGAATGCTTGTAGAGTTCGGGAAATCTAACCTGATCTCCAAAGCCAGACAGCAGCCGGACAAGGTGAAGCAGGTCCTTGATAAGGTGAAAACCGAAGGTCTGATGCCCACACTGGAGGCGGTTTTCAATAAGCTAGGTGAACCGTTACCATTAGGTTACTGTAACGTAGGAAAGATAATTGCCGTAGGCGAAGGCGTAAATGATTTTAAAGTCGGGGACCGCGTGGCTTCCAACGGCCAGCATGCTGAATTTGTCTGCGTGCCGAAAAATCTTGTGGCACATATTCCCGATCAGGTTTCTGATGAAGAAGCTGCGTTTACCGTTATTGGTTCGATTGGCCTGCAGGGAATCCGTCTGTTGAATCCAACCCTCGGTGAAACTGTGGTAGTGGTAGGTCTGGGACTTATCGGCCTCATTACGGCACAATTGCTTTCCGCCAATGGCTGCCGGGTAATCGGTACTGATATCGATCCGGCCAAACTGGCGATGGCGGAATCGTGGGGAATTATTCCGTTCAATCCTTTACAGGGCGATGTCGTAAAATTTGTGGAAGATCTTACCGGCCCTTCGACAAGCTCAGGGACCGGCTCCGGAATTGGAGCGGACGGTGTAATAATTACCGCATCTGCGAAGAACAACGATATTATTTCACAGGCCGCCCGGATGAGCCGTAAAAGAGGTCGCATTATTCTTGTAGGCGTAGTGGGACTCGATATCAGCCGTGCAGAGTTCTACGAAAAAGAACTGACCTTCCAGGTATCCTGTTCCTACGGTCCGGGAAGATACGACGAAGACTATGAACAGAAAGGGATCGACTATCCTTTACCATTTGTACGTTGGACCGAGAAAAGGAATTTCGAGACCATCCTTCAGGCCATAGCTACTGATAAACTGAAAGTAAAGGAAATGGTAACGGAAGTAGTGCCATTGGAAGAATACCAGAGGATTTACGGTGAGATCGGCAGCAGCCGTTCGATTGCCTCCATCCTTAAATATAATGAGACTGCGCAACTGAACCCGTCGCGGAATGTGGTGCTGAAAAGCGGAAGTTTCGCAGGTTCCAAAGGAGTTCTTGGAATTGTGGGTGCGGGTAATTTCACCAAAATGACGATGCTGCCTGCCCTTAAGGATTCAGGTGCTCATTATAAATATATCGCAAGTAACGGTGGCGTGTCCGGAACAGCAATGGCCCAGAAATACGGCATCGCCAATTCCACCACCGATTACAAACAGATCCTGGCGGACAGTGAAGTAGATCTCGTACTGATTACTACCCGTCATAATCTCCATGCATCAATGGTGATCGAATCGCTTCAGGCCGGTAAAAACGTCTTTGTAGAAAAACCTCTGGCTTTAAACAATGAAGAACTCGATCTGATTATCACAGCCCATCAACAGTCCGGAAAAACGCTGACTGTAGGGTTTAACCGGCGCTTTTCTCCGCATGCCGAAAAAATGAAGCAGGTGGTAGGACACGCACCTATGAACGTTATTGCCACGATGAATGCAGGGGCGATCCCCCCAAATGTGTGGGTACATGATATGAAAGTGGGCGGAGGCCGTATCATTGGTGAGGCCTGCCATTTTATCGATCTGATCACATACCTTACAGGAAGCAAAGTGAAATCGGTCTGTATGAATGCGATGGGCGTAAACCCTGAAGAGAATACAGACAATGCCACCATTCTGCTGAAATATGAAAATGGCTCAACCGGGGTGATCAATTATTTCGCGAACGGGTCGAAAGCGTACTCAAAAGAAAGAGTGGAGGTATACTCTCAGGAACGTACCCTGGTGATGGATAATTTTAGGATCACACAGGGATTCGGCACCAAAGGATTCAGTAAATTGAAGACCTCTTTGGATAAAGGACATAAAGCACAGTTTACGAGGCTCGTGGAAAGAATTCAGAAAGGCGGTGAAGCACTGATCCCGTTTGATGAAATCGTGAATACGACGAGGGCTTCTTTTGCTGCAATTGAAAGTTTAAAAACCCAAAGCTGGGTAGAAGTGAAATAAATGCTGGGGGCTTCGAGGACCTCAGCCACCGGATAGGTACCTCAGCCACCCGATGGGTCCCTGAGGCTCTCGAAGGGACACTCGAAGGGACACTCGAAGGGACGCTCGAAGGCGGTCCCTGAGGCTCTCGAAGGGAATGTAGTGAATTGAACCCTTTCGGTGGCTGAGGCTCTCGAAGCTCTCGAAATAACTGTCTCAAAGAGTGCCGATGCCGGTAGCTGCCGGTGCCGGTGCCGGTGCCTGAGGTTCTCGAAGGCGAGGCTCTCGAAGGCGAGGCTCTCACGGTGGCTGAGGCTCTCGAAGCCATCGCTGCTACATTGAAAGCAGGACAAAATTTGGATTTACGGATCCGCTAAAACACACCCACGCGCTCACCCCTCTCCTCATTAGAGTAGCTGGGGGTGAGGAGAAAAAAGAAAACAAAAATGAACCTAAAGCTTGCTTATCAGCTTGTAAAAAACATGGGACTGCGCTATACCGCATACCGTGTACGCCATGAAATTGAAAAAAGAACAGGTGGGCTGAAAAAAAAGCATCCCACCGATCTGAGCTTCACTAAACCGGTAGCGTTGACCGCGTGGAAAAATAGTAAAAACCCTTTTGTGATTGATGATCGGGACGATCTCATCATTCCCCGGAACCCCTCCGATACGTTAAAACAGAAAGCTGAAAGGATATTGAATGGCGAAATTCAGTATTTTAATGCAGGATGGCTCCGCACCGATGGCGCAAATCCATGGCTTACCAATCCTTCCAACGGCTACTGTTACGACAGTACAAAACACTGGTCAGAGATCCCTGATTTATCGGAAGAGGCGGGGGACATCAAATACGTTTGGGAAAAATCCCGTTTTTCTTATCTGTTGACCCTCATCCGGTATGACCATCATTTTGAAACGGATGTAAGTGAATTTGTGTTCTCCGAAATCGAATCATGGATTGACGCTAATCCGATTAACCGGGGACCCAACTGGCGTTGCAGTCAGGAAATTTCCCTAAGAATGTTCAACTGGTGCTATGCCCTGTATTATTATCAGTATTCTGAGGCACTGACAGAAGAGCGCTGGCAGAAAATCCAGCAGGTAATCTATGCATCAGTTCATCATGTGTACCATCACATCGACTTTTCCCGCATTGCGGTGCGCAACAACCATGCAGTCACAGAAACCCTCTTCCTCGCCCTGAGCCGTGTGCTGTTTCCTTTTATTCCGGAAACGGAAAAATGGTCGGTAAAAGGGAAGAACTGGTTTGAAGAGGAAATCGATTACCAGATATATGACGACGGAACCTTCCTACAGTTTTCGATGAACTATCACCGGGTGATGATCCAGTTGCTGTCTTTCGGGATTGCAGTGATGGAAAAAAATGGCCAGCAGTTTTCCGGTACGGTCTATACAAAAGCATACCGGTCTCTTGATTTCCTGTACCAGTGCATGCAGGAAGAGAACGGATGGTTGCCCAATTACGGTTCTAATGATGGAGCGTTGTTTTTCCCATTGGCCGAGGCCGACTACCGGGATTACAGGCCTCAGCTCAATACCCTGCACAAAATTCTTACCGGTGAACCGCTGTTTAATGAAGAGGAAATTAATGAAGACTACTGTTGGTTACAAACCAAGGCCGAGAAACTACAGAAGCCGCTTCAAAAGAAATATGGACCCCTCAGTTATGATCACGGTGGTTTCTACCTGTGCAGAACAAAGGAAACCTTTACCATGATCCGGTGCGGGAACCATAAAGACCGGCCGGCACAGGCGGACAACCTGCATGTAGACCTCTGGTATAAAGGGGTGAACATCTTTCGGGATTCAGGAACGTACCAGTACAACACAGATGCTGAAAAACTGAATTACTTTATGGGATCACGCTCCCACAACGTCGTCATGGTGGAAGAACATTCCCAGATGCTGAAGGGAGGGCGTTTCATCTGGTATTACTGGACACAGAAAAAGAAGGCTGTTTGGACGGAAACAGAGGGTGAATATGTTTTTTCCGGAGAAATCAGGGCGTTTACTTTCCTAAACAAAGACGCCACCCACAAAAGAACGGTCGTCATAAAAAAAGACACTCCAGAATGGAAAGTGAAAGATGAAGTAAAAGGCCTTGACGGGTTTCCGAAGAAGCAGATCTGGCATCCGCATCAATGGACTGGAAGCATCGAAGCCGGCCCCACGGAACCGGTGTTCTTTGATTCTTACAATTCTGATTATTACGGGCTGTTAACCGCAGAAAAATCTTTATATTTCCCTTTCGATAAAGATATTGAAACAACCATAAAAGCGAATTAAGGCCAAGATCCTGATACAAGGATGCAATGACTCAACTGAAAACCATTAAAGAAAGCAATGAAAATACTCTTACTCCACCAGTACTTTCTGGAAGAAGATGATCCTGGAGGTTCCCGCTGGAATGAAATGACCAAGGTGTGGACGGAAGCAGGGCATGAGGTCACCGTCATCGCCGGCATGATGCACTATAGCGGTTCCGAAAAAAGACCCGAATACAAAGGAAAATATTTTGTCAGAAAACAACAGGGAAAGGTTCAGGTGCACAGAACCCACGTGTCTGAATCCTATAACAGTGGCTTTCTGGGGCGTTTGTGGGGATATTTCTCTTTTATGTTTTCTTCCCTGTGGGCAGGTTTGTTTAAAGTAAAAGGTGATTTTGATGTGGTGTTGGTTACTTCACCTCCTTTGTTTGTCGGCATTTCAGGCTATCTGATTTCCAGAGGGCGCCGGATTCCGATGGTATTCGAAATACGCGATCTTTGGCCGGAATCAGCGATAGATACCGGAGTACTCACCAACAAATGGGTGATCCGGATGGCCTATGCTGTGGAAAAATTCATCTACAGCAAAGCAGCGTTAATCAATGTACTGACCCCAGCATTTTACAATACCCTTCGGGATAAAAAAAATATCAGCGAATCTAAACTGGTCATGATTCCTAATGCAGCAGATTTCTCTCTTTCTGAATCATTATTGAAAGATTTTGACCGTGACGAATTTCGCAGACAGCACCAGCTGGAAGGGTATTTTGTCATTACCTATGTAGGAGCTCACGGTGTGGCCAATCACCTGCAGCAGGTACTCGACGCCGGGAAAGCTTTGGAGGATACCCATGTGCTGTTCCTTCTCATCGGGTCCGGCATGGAAAAAGAACGACTGCAGAAGATGGCTTCAGAAATGAAAGTGTCCAATGTACGATTTCTCGATCCTGTCCCAAAAGCGGAAGTGTTCCGGTATATTCTGGCATCAGAAATGGGCGCTTCCATACTGAAAAGGGTAGAAACCTTCAAAACCGTGTATTCCAATAAAACGTTCGACTATTTCTCCTGTAAGAAGCCGGTTCTTATGGCCATTGACGGCGTCTCCCGTGAACTGGTGGAGGCCGCCGGTGCCGGAAGCTATGTAGAGCCGGAAAATACAGAAGAGTACAACCGGATCATCAGGGAATATCTCGCGGCACCGGATCGGCTGGATCGGGAAGGGGACAGCGGTTACCGGTATGCGCAGGAACATTTCGACCGTGAGGTTCTGGCTCGAAAATACCTGAATTATATTTTAAAAGTAACAGAAAAAAAACAATAACTTTCTATAAGAATTCCACTCATGAAAAACATCACCCTCATCGCAGGAGCACGCCCCAACTTTATGAAAATTGCGCCCATTATCCATGCCGTTCAGAAAGCACAGCAGGAAGGAAGGCCCATCAGTTACCGCCTGGTGCATACAGGGCAGCATTATGATCAGAAAATGTCTGGCGATTTCTTCGAACAACTGGAAATTCCGTTGCCGGATGCCAATTTGGAATCGGGAGGTGGAAGCCAGGCCGAGCAAACCGCCAATATTATGGTGCGCTTTGAAAAAGACCTGATGGAAAATCCCACAGACGTCGTATTGGTGGTAGGAGACGTCACCTCCACCATGGCTTGTTCCATCGTGGCTCAGAAACTTCATACAAAAGTGGCTCATGTGGAAGCAGGAATACGCTCCAACGACTGGTCCATGCCCGAAGAAATCAACAGGCTCGTCACCGATGCCATTACCAATTATTTCTTTACCACTTCAGAAGTGGCCAATCATAACCTTAAAACAGCAGGGGTGAAAGACGAGCAGATCTTTTTTGTGGGCAACACCATGATTGATACCTTGCTAAAAAACCGATCCCGTTTCCGAAAACCTGAGATCTGGGATTCCCTGAAATTACAGGAAAAAGAATATATCGTGATGACCCTGCACCGGCCTGCCAACGTGGATGAGGAACACAAGTTGAAAGAATTGTTGGATGAAATCATCGCCAATACCGAGGATTTACCGCTGGTATTTCCCGTTCACCCCCGTACCGCCAAAATTCTGGAAAGTCTGGGCGTATCACATCCCCGCTTACACCTCATAGAACCTTTGGGTTATCTGGAATTTAATTATTTGGTAGAGCGGGCGAAAGCGGTGGTTACAGATTCGGGAGGAATTACCGAAGAAACCACCGTGATGGGAGTGCCGTGCATGACGCTTCGCGACAATACCGAAAGGCCGGAAACGGTCACCATAGGCACCAATGAACTCTTAGGAACCGACCCGAAGGCGATAGCTCCCGCAATGAAGATGCTCTTTTCCGGAGAATGGAAGCAAGGCACCATTCCTCACCTGTGGGACGGAAAAACCGCCGAACGGATCGTCGATATCCTCTGTGATCTTTAATACCGGTCATTGAGGTTCTCGAAATGACCAGCACTGGTCATTGAGGCATTCGGATGACTAGTCCGGTCATTGAGGCTCTCGAAATGACCCTTTTACGACAATCGCAGCCCATACACTGTGCCTTCGAGAGCCTCAGGCACCGCTTCGTTCAGTCACCGGTCATTGAGGTTCTCGAAATGCCCCGTGTTTTGACAATCCCAACACATACGCTGTGCATTCGATGCCTTCGAGAGCCTCAGGCACCGCTCGCTCCGTCACCAGTCATTGAGGCACTCGGATGACCAGTCCGGTCATTGAGGCACTTGAAATGGCTAACACCTGTGTTTTGAAAACCCCAACCCATACGCTGTGCCTTCGATGCCTTCGAGAACCTCAGGCACCGCTCGATGCAGTCGCATCTCTTCAATTCTCGGCAAATTCGCAAATTCACAAATCAGCAAATTTGCCCAACCGACTTCATTATTTCGTTCTCAATTCCATCTCTGCAACAGTCTTGCGCAGCGCACTGGAAGAAAAACGGTGGTCTCTTTTGTTATAATAGAGGTGAATTCCCTTATCTTCACAATACTGTTTACCGGTAAAATCCTTCTCCCGGTAATCGTCACCGATAATGCGTACATCAATAGAGAAAGACTGAAGAATGTCCATTAAATCATTTTCAGTAGTATAAGGAACAATTTCATCCACCACTTTTAGAGCTTTTAATTGAATATAACGTTCAACAATACTCTGTGTGGGTCGGTTTTTGTTAGGTCGGTCGTAAGTCGGATCAACCTGAAGACCGACAATCAGATAATCGCAAATGCTTTTAGCTTCTTCGAGCATTTTAATATGACCGGCGTGTAAAAGGTCAAAACAGGAAAAGGTAATTCCAATAGGATATTTTTTCATGGTGTGTTTTAATTATTGACAAAAATAGTATAAAAAGATCGAAAGTGCTACAGTCCGAAGAAGCATTCACTGTGCCTTCGAGAACCTTAGGCACCGTTTGTTTCTATTCACTGTGCCTTCGAGAACCTCAGGCACCGCTTTTTCAGTCGCAATGTCCAGCACCGGTCATTGAGGCAATTGAAATGACCCGTGTTTTGAAAACCCCAACACATACGCTGTGCCTTCGAGAACCTCAGGCACCGGTCATTGAGGTTCTCGAAATGACCCGTGTTTTGAAAACCCCAACCCATACGCTGTGCCTTCGATGCCTTCGAGAACCTCAGGCACCGTTCGATGCAGCCGCATCTCTCCAATTCTCAGCAAATTCGCAAATAAGCAAATTTGCCCAACCGCTCAACAATTAACCAGTAGCCAGCAAATTCGCATATCAGCAAATTTGCAAATAAGCCCTTCTAAATCATTAACCGATTAAGCGTTTAACCTATTAACCATCGATTAGCAATCAGCAAATTCGCTCTGACTAAACGATTAACCTTTTAAACAATTAACAAACTCTCCAGTTCTCAGCAAATTCGCTTTTAAACAAATAACCGATTAATCAATTAACCAACCAATTCGCTCATTCACATACACTTACTCCCCAGTCCATCTTTCCAATTCTCCCATCTAAATGATAATTTCTCTTCTAAAAATAGCACCGACCTAGGAGCTTTTTGCGTTAATAAAAACTACAATTTCTTACTGCACACGCAGTGTACAACGACAACGGCTAAAAATCCGGTGTTTGAAGCGCGACACTAAAATTTGATTCGAAAACAACAGACACCTTATCGCGCAAGTTCGGATTTTTACTATAAAGAAATTGAAGTTTTTTAGCAAAAGGATCCAAGTCTTGACTTTTTTGTAACTTTTTGCGTCAAGGGAAAAAGTTAAAATGAAATTAGAATAATGATGCGTCATTAACAATTAACCATTTTTCCTTATTTTAGCCCTCTCAACCATGAACTCCCCTCCATGTACAAAAATGGATTAAAACGCCTCATCGATTTTTTAGCAGCTTTCACAGGCCTGCTCATTTTAAGCCCCGTTTTTATGGTGGTTACGATCGGCTTGTATTTCGCTAATAACGGGAAACCTTTTTTCTTCCAGACCCGCCCGGGAAAGAATGCCAGGCTGTTTCGCATCATCAAGTTCAAAACCATGAACGACAAAAAGGATGCGCAGGGAATGTTGCTGCCGGATGCGGAGCGACTGACGAAAATTGGTAGCTTTGTACGCAAAACATCTTTGGATGAAATTCCTCAGTTGCTCAATGTCCTGAAAGGAGAGATGTCATTAATAGGGCCAAGGCCACTGTTGCCGGAATATTTGCCACTGTATTCGCCTGAACAGTACCGCCGGCATGAAGTGCGTCCCGGGATTACCGGCTGGGCTCAGGTGAACGGCAGAAACGCCATCAGCTGGCAGCAGAAATTTGAGTATGATGTCTGGTATGTAGATCACCTGAGTTTTGCTCTGGACCTGCGTATTCTTTTCCTCACCCTGAAAAAAGTGCTGATCCGCGAAGGAATCAACACGGATGGGCAGGCCACTACCGAACGTTTTAAAGGAAATGCAATATGATTATATTTGGAGCCAGTGGACACGCAAAAGTCATCCTGGATATTTTGCTCGCAAACAAAAGGGAGGTAGAGAAAATCGTTGATGATGCCCCTCCGGTGGAGGAGATTTTCGGGATTCCGGTTGAACGCTGTGTTGAAGCGTACCCTGAAGAATCCGAGGCCGTCATTGCCATTGGCAGCAATACAACCCGGAAAAAATTCGCTTTGAAGTATCCGTTGCACTATATGAGCGCTGTTCATCCGGCCGCAACGGTATCGCCATTTTCAAAGGTAGGGGATGGTACCGTAGTCATGGCCCATGCCGTCATCAATCCCGGAGCGCAGATCGGGCAGCACTGCATCATCAATACTGCGGCCGTCATAGAGCACGACTGTGTTTTGGAAGATTACGTTCATATTTCCCCGAATGCAGCTCTGGCGGGCAATGTCGCAATAGGCGAAGGCACCCATATTGGCATCGGAGCCTGTGTCATTCAGGGCATTACCATCGGCCAATGGTGCACCATCGGTGCCGGAGCGGTCATCATCCACGATGTTCCCGACGGCGCCACCGTGGTCGGCAACCCCGGCAGAATCGTGAAGTAATTTGCTAATCCGCCAATCAGCATACACTAATCTATTAACCGATTAACTATTGATCAGCAAATTTGTAAATAAGCGAATAAGCGAATAAGCAAAAAACCACCCCGTCATCCTCCTGTCGTCGGATGCCACCCCTCCAAAGGAGGGGAGTATTTCGGTCAATTTTGTGCCGGAGGGAAAACATTTCCTTTTTCTAAACCTAACCCTTAAACGATTAACCGGCGATTGAGCAAATTCGTAAATAAGCAAATAAGCAAATAGGCGAATAAGCGAATAAGCAGCAAAAACCACCCCGTCATCCTCCTGTCGTCGGATGCCACCCCTACGGAGGAGGGGAATATTTCGGTCACTTTTGTGCCGGAGGGAAAACATTTCCTTTTTCTAAAACCTAACCCTTAAACGATTAACCGGCGATTGAGCAAATTCGTAAATAAGCGAATAAGCTAATTAGCAAATTCGCTCTTCTAAACCATTTACCGATTCAACCAATAAACGTTTAAGCGATTAAACGACTAAACGATTAAACGATTAAACGATTAACCAATTAACCGATTAACCGATCACTCAATCACCACCCCTTGCAGGGTTTTGTTGCTTGCGAGGAACAGCAGCTGGACATGGTTTTTCTTCCGGCGGAAGCTTTGAGGAATGAGAAATGGATCGAAGAGGTGTGAATCGGGCAGCGGGTGAATCTTTCTTTGGAAATCCCCGGTGTGCAGGTTGATCCGAAGGTGGATCAGGTGAAGCCCTTTTTTATCGTAAGGAGTGGTCAGTACTTCAATATGCCGGTTCCTGGCCACCGCCTCGTACACATAGATGGCGGACGTTCGTTTCCACCGGAAAATATGGTTTTCAAAAAGGGACTTTCCGTTTTCCGTTTGCAGTCCTGAGGCCACCGTTCTGGAACCGGGTACTGCGGGATCGCAGTTTTTAACCCGGATGAGCAAACCTACCATTTGGGCGTGCGTCACCTGATGGATTTGGATACCGGGCTCGCCGGCAAGGGCGGTCCGAAGGTGCCGCGCTACTTTGCTCACTTCAGAAAATTCAGAGATGTTGGATTTTTTGGCAGTACTGTCCGAAGGGGTGGTGTGGTCGTGGGAAGGTCGGCAGCGTTTGAACTGTTTGCCGTTTCGGACGAAATAAATGAAGTTGCCCAGTTTGCCATGCATTAGGCCGTGTTTGTCTATTGTTGCCATAAGGTTTTTTTTTAATTGGGGACGTTAATAAGTTGATAAGTGGATAAGCTGATAAGCAAAAAAGCGAATAAGCAAATAAGCTGAAAAGCTGATAAGTAAAAAAGCTAAAGAGCGAATAAGCTAAAAAGCAAATAAGCTGAAAAGCTGAAAAGAGCCTCCCTTTCGGGAGGCCATGCCGCAGTGAGTTATTGCTTTTTTTTCCTGATGCGGCTCAGGAGCACGCGGACCGCCAGGGTGCAGAGGTAGCTGGAAGCTCCGCCGATACCGGCCAAAAGCATGGTTTTCAAGACCTCGCTGCTGTCGATCTGCATCAGCAGGATGAGTGCCATACCACTGAGGGTGCCGATGCGTTGTGAAGGATCAAAGGCGGTCATAACAACCGGTTGTCTTCCACTGCGGTCTGGCTGATGGCCGAGGCGATGGCTCCTGCCACCATCACGTAGCCAGCAATCGTGGTGAGCATGACCGGCAGTGCGACGGGAGCAGTGGCAATGGCACCTCCCACAGCGGTGAGCAGTAAACCGAGGTTCCGGATTTTCTGGAAGAACCGGGGGGTAGGTTCCTGCACTCTTTTAATGATTTCTTTCATTTCGAATTGTTTTTAATGGTTAAGAAAATTTCATGTCCCTGATCCAACAGAGGATAGAGGACTTTTTTCATTTTGTCAAAGGCCATTTTTGACTGTACGCCCTTGCCTTCTCCGGTATGCCGGAGTACGGGTGCAATGCACCCTCTAAGTTCTTTCTCCGCATCATTGGCCGGGTGAAAGAGAATGGAGTTCCTTCCGGAAACCGCTTCAATCTCAAAATGCCAGCCGAAGCGTGGACTGTGCCGCTTTGCAATCCTGTATTTTCCTTCGGGAATGCAGGAGATCTGAGGGAGGTTATCCCTCCAGGGCAATTCAATGGTTCTGCACAGGATCTGACCCTGAAACTGCAGGAGGCCATTGACGCCCTTCGGGGAATAACTCCTCATGAGTAAAAGCTCCATGATGCGCTACGGCGTACCGGACACTTTTACAATTTGCAGTGCATTGTAGGCACCGTTTTTCAGCGGACTATATGCACCGTTGGTTTCCTGAAAGAAGGTAATGCCCAACAACAGGAAAAGCGGATTTGGCGAGGCCGCGGGCAACGCATTTTCCAGCAGAACCGCTTCACTCAGTTCTTCATCCAAAGGGAAGAATGGTGTCTCCGACATGGTGGATTGAAACTCACCGGTTTCAAAATTGATATCCGTAGCTCCGGAGATGATTTTGAAGTGGGTGGTTCCGGAGGGTGGCGTAATGCTTTCTCCGGGATGGAATACCGGAATCTGGATGGTTCCTTCTCCTGCCACCCTGTCGATGGTTCCCGTAAATGGGACCTGCAGGATGGTTTCCAGAGCAGCTCCGGTATTGAATTCAAAGCCCAGCAGCAGTTCTGCCTCGCCGTCAATCACGTTGCGCAGTCCGCGGGGATTCACTTTGTCCAGTTGAATCACTTTCACCATTTCTCTGGTGAGCCTTCCCACCATTCTTTTGTCGGACACGTTACGGAGCATTTTCTGAAAAGAGCGCCGCAGGTACTTTCCTGCCTGGCCGGCTCTTCCGAATTCCGCCATATTTTCCCTCGTTCTCTGAAAGGCCGGATCGTTTCGGAGCCTGTCGCCTGTCATTGAGGTTTTCTCTCTGGCCATGTAGCCATCTTTGGTACGGTAGAAGATAATATCCCCCATGGTACCTTTCAATTTGATAAGACCTTTTTGTCTTGCCATGATGTTTAAAATTTAAAATTGAACATTCGGATGTTACGGTACACCCGGTTAAACCTGTTGTGATCACGCTGCAAATCTTCGCAATAAAACATTGAAAACCAAATGGTTGTGCCGTTATGGGCGGTTTTTGCCGAAAAAGCAACCTATTGCCGGTTTGGGGCGTTAGAGATAGGGAGATGGGGAGATGGGGAGATGAGGAGTTGGGGAGACGGGGAGGTGGGGAGAGCGGAAGCTCTTAGGACGTTGCTTACTTTTGTCAGTTTCCGATAGCGGGTCGCCGGTGGCTGAGGCTCTCGAAGCCACTGAAGGCAGATTTGTTACGGAACCCATAATAAAAAATCACGCTGTTGGAGGTCATCTTACCTCGGACTCCCTCGTTTTACAAAGGGCTTTGTGATGGCTGAGCGGAGCCGAAGCCAAGCTATCGGCGATCAGGAAGCAGTTCTGAAATTTTATATGTTACTTTTTGCCTTGACGCAAAAAGTAACCAAAAAAGTCAAGACTGGACCTTTTTGCTAAAAAACTTCAATTTCTTTTAAGTAAAAATCCGAACTCGCGCGATAAGATGCTGGCGGCTTTGGGTCATATCTGGTGTCGCGCTTCAAACACCGGATTTTTAGATTCAGTCGATATACATTGTTTCTCGAACAAGAAATTGAAGTTTTTCTTAACGCCAAAAGCTCCTAGGCCAATTTGCCTTCTTCAGAGCATTGGGTCGTTAAATAGTAGTTCAAATCCGTTTCTTAACTCCCCTAAAATCCCTAAAACAGGCACTTTGGATCTCCAAAATTCTTTACCTCCATACTTCACCCGTACATACCCCGTAGTTACCCCGTATATACCCCGTAGTTACCTTATGGTAGATCGTAGGGTAGAAAATTGACTGAATGTTGATGATATTTTTTTATTGTTCTTTTGCCTTGACGCAAATCGCAGATTCATCGATTCCATTAAAACAGTAAATAAACTCTGAGATAAAAAGGTACAAAAAAGGGCCTCTCTGTTTTAATAATTTTTAATGGAATCGGCGATCCTCCTTCGGAAGATTTAAATTCCTTTTTGAAAATTTTCCTCGCTGATTTTTATGTTTTTAAAGGAATCGGCGATGCCTAAACGTTGAGATAAAAAGTTAAAAAGCCCATAAATCTTACGGTAGTACCGAAAAGGTACCGAAAAGGTTCCGGGGGTTTGTTGCATTTTTATCGTGAATTTTGAAGCAGTGCTATGAAACCCCAACTGACAAGACTGTGCATTTATCCGAAAGACATCCAGATCATCACCGGAAAAAATGAACGCTACAGCCGTGACCTGATTCAGAAAATAAAGAAGCATCTCCATAAAAAGGAGCATCAGCCCGTGACTTTTCAGGAGTTCTGTGAGTATATGGGGATTCCGCTGACAGAGGTGCAGGCGGTGATCAGAGGGTGATGGGGAGCGGGGGGGGAGGATGGGAGATGGGGGGAATGGGGAGGTTGGGAGATGGGGAGAGGAAAAGGGGTGCGGGATGCGAGGTGCGAGGTCTATCAGGCTCGTTTTTCGAGGCCTTCCTTCCTTTAGGAGCGGAAGTACTTTTTCTCCATCAGAATATAAAGTTGGTAATCCTATAGAATAAATAACAAAGCCACCTAATAGGCAGCTTCGCTATCTCCAAAATTATTATTTTTTGTAAATATTCAACAACTTACGTTAATTTCGATTTTTATAATATCACCAAACAAATAAACCTGTTTTCTCGATTAATGGAATTAGTTTAGAGATATCTTTATTAGTTTTCAAATACATATAGTAGTCAAAACCAAACAAAATTTCTGTTCTTGATTTACCATCTATTAATAAA
>JAANMV010000195.1_pt1 | contig 75020 bp, 71 predicted proteins | sample 7279661 | NCBI WGS metagenome assembly JAANMV01 (sample SAMN14094540, study PRJNA606508) | bioreactor metagenome | isolation source: A lab-scale SPAN reactor treating ammonium-rich wastewater day 121 | place: Ireland: Galway | collected 2017-05-16 | reverse complement strand
TGATCCCCTACGAGAGCGATGAAGTCACCCGGCTGATCATCGACAGCCACGACGCCGTCGCCTTCGCCCCGGTCAGCCACCTGACCGTGGGCGATTTCCGCAACTGGCTGCTCGGCGAGGAGGCGGACGAGTCGTCGCTGACAGCCCTCGCACCGGGGCTGACGCCGGAGATGGTCGCCGCGGTGTCGAAGATCATGCGCGTGCAGGACCTGATCCTGGTGGCGCAGAAGGTTCGCGTCGTCACCCGCTTTCGCAACACCGTCGGCCTGGCCGGCCGCATGTCCACCCGGCTGCAGCCGAACCATCCCACCGACGACGGCGCCGGCATCGCCGCGAGCATCCTCGACGGCCTGCTCTACGGCAACGGCGACGCGGTGATCGGCATCAACCCGGCCACCGACAGCACCGCCGGCATCTGCGAGCTGCTGAAGATGCTCGACGCGGTGATCAGTCGCTACGAGATCCCGACCCAGGGTTGCATCCTCACCCACGTCACCACCTCCATCGAGGCGATCAACCGCGGCGCGCCGCTGGACCTGGTGTTCCAGTCCATCGCCGGCACCGAGGCGGCCAACGCCAGCTTCGGCATCAACCTGGCAACGCTGCAGGAAGGCTACGAGGCCGGCCTGTCGCAGAAGCGCGGCACCCTCGGCGACAACCTCATGTATTTCGAGACCGGCCAGGGCAGCGCGCTGTCGGCGGGCGCCCATCACGGCGTCGATCAGCAGACCTGCGAAGCCCGCGCCTACGCCGTCGCGCGCCGCTACAAGCCGCTGCTGATGAACACCGTGGTCGGCTTCATCGGCCCGGAATACCTCTACAACGGCAAGCAGATCATCCGCGCCGGGCTGGAGGACCACTTCTGCGGCAAGCTGCTCGGCGTGCCCATGGGTTGCGACATCTGCTACACCAACCACGCCGAAGCCGACCAGGACGACATGGACATGCTGCTGACCCTGCTCGGCACGGCGGGCATCAACTTCATCATGGGCATCCCGGGCTCGGACGACGTGATGCTCAACTACCAGACCACCTCCTTCCACGACGCCCTCTACGTGCGTCAGGTGCTCGGCCTCAGGCCCGCGCCGGAATTCGAGGAATGGCTGGCGAAGATGCAGATCCTCCGGCAGGACGGCAATCGCCTGCAGCTCGGCCGTGACCTGCCCGAACCGTTCCGCCGGGCGCTGGAGCAGCAGGCATGAAGCCGCTCTTGCTGTCTCGGCCAGCCTCAGGTGGAAAACGCTGCGCGGTTTTCCACCCTACCCAGACGCCGCGCCGTAGGGTGGAAAACGACCGCAGGTCTTTTCCACGCGTCTGTTCACGCGCCTGACCGCCAAGCTCCGAGGTAGCCATGCCCGACCGCTCGCCCACCATCGACAACCCCTGGCAGCACCTGCGCCAGCTGACCCCGGCACGCATCGCCCTCGGGCGTGCCGGCATCAGCCTGCCCACTGGTGCGCAGCTGGATTTCCAGTTCGCCCACGCCCAGGCGCGCGACGCGGTGCACCTGCCGCTGGATTGCGCCGCACTGGCCGCCGAGCTGGACAGGCACAATCTCGCCCATCTGCAGCTGCACAGCGCCGCCACCGATCGGCAGACCTACCTGCAGCGTCCGGACCTTGGCCGGCGCCTCGACGAAGCCAGCGCCGCCACGCTCGACGAGCATGCGGGAGACGGCTGCGACCTGGCGCTGGTGATCGCCGACGGCCTCTCGGCCCTGGCCGTGCAGCGCCATGCCGTGCCGATGGCCTTGAAGATTGCCGAACAAGCCCGCGCCGAAGGCTGGTCCCTCGGGCCGATCAGTCTGGTCGAGCAGGGCCGCGTCGCAATCGCCGACGAAATCGGCCAGCGGCTGAAGGCGCGCATGGTGGTAATCCTCCTCGGCGAACGCCCAGGCCTCAGCTCGCCGGACAGCCTCGGCCTGTACTTCACCTGGGCGCCGCAGGTCGGCCGCCACGATGCGCAGCGCAACTGCATTTCCAACATCCGCCCGGAGGGGCTGAGCTACAACCTCGCCGCGCACCGCCTGCTCTATCTGCTGCGCGAAGCCGCCCGCCGCCAGCTCTCCGGCGTACAGCTCAAGGACGAAGCCGAAGTGCCGGCGCTCGAAGGCGAACCGCGCGCCGGCAATTTCCTCCTCGGCTAGTCGGCTCAGGCCGGCTGCCAGGGCTCCAGCGTCTGGCGGTAGACCACCGCGCCGTCGAGGCCGCGCAGGCTGACGTCGAGCGCGCCCGTCTGCGCGTCGATCTGCACCTCGCCGAAGAACTGGAAGCCCGCGCGCGGCGAGCTGTTGGCCACCGGCGCGGCCTTCTGGAACACCACTTCCGGGCCGAAGGTGGCGTCCAGCGGGTTCGGCCCGAAGCTGCCGGCGTTCAAGGGACCTGCGACGAACTCCCAGAACGGCTCGAATTGCTGGAACGCGGCGCGGTTGGGGTGGTAGTGATGCGCGGCGCAGTAGTGCACATCCGCCGTCAGCCAGACGGTGTTGCGCACCCGCGCGCGCTGGATGAAGGTCAGCAGCTCGGCGATTTCCAGCTCGCGACCCAGCGCCGGACCATCGTTGCCGTTGGCGATCGCCTCCCAGCGCGGACCATCCGGCACGTGCAAACCGATGGGCATGTCGGCGGCTATCACCTTCCATGTTGCGCGCGAGGCGCGCAGTTCGCGCTTGAGCCAGTCCAGCTGCTCGCTGCCGAGAAACGCCGTGTCCGCGCCCTGCTCGGCCTGCAGGTTGTGGGTGTTCGGCCCGCGGTAGCTGCGCATGTCCAGCACGAACACCTCCAGCAGAGGCCCGTAGCTGACCTTGCGGTAGATGCGCCCGAGCCGGTCGCCGCGCGCGATGCGCATCGGCGCGTATTCGAGATAGGCCTGCCGCGCACGCCGCACCAGCGTATCGACATCGCGCACCTGCTGGTAACGGTCGTCCAGCACCTTGCTCGGCGACCAGTTATTGGTCACTTCGTGGTCGTCCCACTGCCAGATCTGCGGCACCTCGGCGTTGAACGCGCGCAGGTTCTCGTCCAGCAGGTTGTAGCGGTAGTTGCCGCGAAATTCGTGCAGCGTTTCGGCGACCTTGCTCTTCTCCTCGGTGACCAGGTTGCGCCAGATGCTGCCGTCCTCGGCGGTCACTTCGGCGGGGATCGGCCCATCGGCGTAGATCACGTCACCGCTGTGCAGGAAGAAGTCCGGCCGGCGCTGGCGCATGCTTTCGTAGATGCGCATGCCGCCGACGTCCGGGTTGATGCCGTAGCCCTGGCCGCAGGTATCGCCACCCCAGACGAAGCGGATATCGCGCGGACGCTTCGGCGCGCTGCGCAGGTGGCCGAACCAGGGCTCGCTGAGCACGCCGCTGCGGGCGTCCTCGAAGCGCGCGCGGTAGAAGATCGACTGACCTGCCGGCAGCCCGCGCAGGTCCACGCGGGCAGTGAAATCCATGCTCGCATCGGTGACCGGCGAAACCATGCGCCGCGGATTGCCGAAGCGGCTGCGCGTGTCCCACTCGACGACCAGTCGCCCGGGCCTGTCGCAGCGGCTCCAGACCAGCGCACGGTTGCCCTCGACATCGCCGGACTGCACACCGTCGAGTATCTGTGGCCGCGCGCGCGGCGCGGCGATGATGGCGGGCGCGATGCCCAGGGCCGGCAGGGCGAGGCCGGCGCCGATGCCCTGCAGCAGCAGGCGGCGGTTGTGGTCCGGTGCGGTCATGGGGGGTCTCCTGGCGGGTGGGTTTGTTCCCGTCTACCCACTGCGCTTGACAGTCCCATGACGCGCCGACCGGCGGCACGCCTATTCGGCGGTCAGCACCAGCACGGCCTCGATCTCGAACAGCATGCCGTCGAGCGCCAGGCGCGGCACCGGGATCAGCGTGCACGCCGGTTTCGGCCCCGCCCCCAGCGCGCGCGTCAGCTCCTCGCCGAACACGTGTAGCCGCGCTTCGCTGTGCTCGACGATCAGCACGCCGAGCTTGGCGATCTGCTGCGGCGTTCCGCCGGCGGCCTCGATGGCGATGCCCAGGTTGCGCAGCGCCTGGCGCACCTGCTGGCGAAAATCGACCGACAGGCGGCCGTCGGCCGTCTCGCCGCCCTGCCCGGCGATGAATGCCAGCCGCGCGCCGGCCGGCAACAGCGCGACGTGCGAGTAGCCGTTGGGCGCCGGGTCGTACAGCCCCGGCGGGTTGATCAGTTGCAGCTCGCTCATGCCTTGCTCCTTTCGCTGGTGGGACGCAGATCGGTAAAGCGCTCCAGTGCGCGTTTCATCGCGCCCTCGAGGTCGCCCGGTCGGTACTGGCCCGGCTCGCGGCCGAAGGCGACGCTCAGACGATTCCAGCTGTTGATGACCACGATGGCGAAGGTCAGCTGGGTGATCGCTCGCGGTGAAAAATGCGCGGTCAACTCACCGTAGCAGCGATCCAGGGTTTCACCGTCGGGCAATCGGGTCACCGCCTCGGTCCAGGCCAGCGCCGCGCGTTCGGCGGAGCTATAGACGTTGGCTTCGCGCCAGGCCGGCAGCAGCAGAATGCGCGGCAGCGGCGTTTCCAGTGCCAGCAGGTCCTTGCTGTGCATGTCGATGCAATAGGCGCAGCCGTTGAGCTGCGAGGCGCGCAGCTCGATCAGCGCGAGCAGCTGCGGGTCCAGATCGGATTCGTGCAGGTAGCCGCTGATCGCGGTCAGCGCCTGCAGCGGCAGTGCGTCGGCGTGTTTGAGGTAGTCGAGGCGAACGGTCATGGCGGTCTCCAGTCGGTTTGTCGGTACTGACTCAGCCAGGACGCAGCCGCCCGCTGGGTTGTGACAGCCGCGCGGCAGGAGAACCGGCTGTCACAGCGAGCGCGGTCGATCCGTCCATACTGGACGAGTCATCGTGAGGAACTGACGTGCCGGACAAGACGGATTTCTTTCAGACGCTACGGCCGAAGCTATTCGGCCTGGCCTACCGGCTGCTGGGCAGCCGGGCCGATGCCGAGGATCTGCTACAGGACGCCTGGCTCAAGTGGAGCGGCGCGGATGCAGCGACGATTCGCGACGCCGAGGCCTGGCTGGTCACCGTGGTGACGCGGCTGGGCATCGACCAGCTGCGCCAGCGTCGCGCGCGCCGCGAGGAGTACCTCGGCCCGTGGCTGCCCGAACCGCTGCTCGGCCTCGGCGACCACGAAGGCGAACGCCTGGCCGACCTCGGCGCGGACATCTCGATGGCCTTCATGGTGCTGCTCGAACGCCTCGGCGCCGAGGAACGCGCGGCGCTGCTGCTGCGCGAGGTGCTCGAGCATTCCTACGAACAGATCGCCGCAACCCTCGGCAAGAACGCGGCGGCCTGCCGGCAGATCATCAGCCGCGCACGGCGCCGGGTGCGCGAGGAACGGCCGCGCTTCGCGGTCGATGGCGAGGCGCATCGACGGCTGGTGGAGCGCTTCGCCGCCACGCTGCTGGAAGCGGACAGCACGGCCTTCGCCGAACTGCTCGCCGAAGATGTGAGCTGGATGGCCGACGGTGGCGGGCTGGTCTCGGCCGCCTCGAAGACGCTGCATGGCGTACGGGCTTCGGCGCGCCTGGCCCGCGGCATCGCCCGACGCGCGGCCGGCCAGTGGAGCACTCGCGTCGCCTGGATCAACGGCGAACCCGGTGTGCTGGTGCTGCACGGCGAGCGCATTCATGCGGCGATGGCGCTGGTCAGCGACGGCCGGCAGATCCGCCGCATCTACTCGGTGCTCAACCCGCACAAGCTCGGACAGGCGCCGCTGGACGCGGCGTCCTGAACGCCTGCGCATGGCTTGCCGCACATCGCCACCGCGCTTATGGTGAGCGCCCGCCTCGCTGGAACCTGTACGCATGTGGTCCTTTCGCGCCTGGCAGCGCAAACGCATCCTCGCCCGCAACCCGGTGACCCCGGAGCTGTGGCAGCAGGTGCTCGACAGCCTGCCGATTCTCGACGGCCTCGGCGACGACGAACTCGCCCGCCTGCGCGAACGCGCCGTGCTGTTCCTGCATGACAAGCGCCTGACCGCCCTGCCGGGCGTCGAGCTGCAGGCCGAGGATCGCCTGCGCCTGGCACTGCAGGCCCAGCTGCCGCTGCTGCATCTGGCCGATCTGGGCTGGTATCGCGGCTTCCACGAGATCGTCATCTACCCGGACGACTTCCTCAGCCCGCAGAAGCACCGCGACGCCGCCGGCGTCGAGCACGAGTGGGACGCCGAACACAGCGGCGAGGCCTGGCTGCAGGGCCCGGTGATTCTCGCCTGGCCCGGCGTGCAGCAGAGCGGTGGCTGGGAGGCCTACAACCTGGTGATCCACGAACTGGCGCACAAGCTGGACATGCTCAACGGCGACGCCAATGGCCTGCCGCCATTGCACCGCTACATGCGCATCGACGCCTGGGCGGTGGCCATGCAGCAGGCCTACGACCAGCTGAACGCCACCCTCGACGCCGATCCGGACGCCGAAACGCCGATCGATCCCTACGCCGCGGAAAACCCCGCGGAGTTCTTCGCCGTCACCAGCGAATACTTCTTCAGCGCGCCGGACCTGCTGCACGCCGCCTTTCCCGAGGTCTACGCGCAGCTCGCCGATTTCTACCGCCAAAACCCGCTGCAACGCTTGCAACGACTGCAGGCCGAACACCCGGCCTACCGGGAACCTGCCTAGGCCGTACGCGTCGAACCCGGCGTGCATTGCGCGCGACATTGCGCCTATAATCGCGCCCACTTTTTTCCGCCCCCCGGCCGCGCAGGCCGATCACGGAGCCTTTCCTTCATGAGCTACAGCAAAGTCCCGGCTGGCAAAGATCTGCCGAACGACATCTACGTCGCCATCGAAATCCCGGCCAACCACGCGCCGATCAAGTACGAAATCGATCACGATACCGACTGCCTGTTCGTCGACCGTTTCATGGCCACCCCGATGTTCTACCCGGCCAACTACGGTTTCATCCCGCACACTCTGGCTGACGACGGCGACCCGCTGGACGTGCTGGTCGTGACCCCGTATCCGGTTGCCCCGGGCTCGGTCATCCGCTGCCGTCCGGTCGGCGTGCTGAACATGACCGACGAAGCCGGCGGCGACGCCAAGCTGATCGCCGTCCCGCACGACAAGCTGACCCAGCTGTACAAGGACGTGAAGGAATACACCGACCTGCCTCCGCTGCTGATCGAGCAGATCAAGCACTTCTTCGAGAACTACAAGGATCTCGAGAAGGGCAAGTGGGTCAAGGTCGAAGGCTGGGAAGGCGCCGATGCGGCCCGCGCAGCAATCATCAAGGCGGCGGAGGCTTATCAGAAGTAAGCCAGCGCCACCCCTGAAAGCCGGCCACAAGCCGGCTTTTTTATTGCCTGCGAAACGCCGTGCCCCACGGGCGGACCGGCCTCGCCGGCATCTAGCCGGAAGATGAATTGGCCCTAGACTTTTTGCGGGATTCACGCGGCTGTGCGACTCCGCTATGGTGGCACTCAACCATCACGAGGTCGCAGGATGCGCCTGACACTTCTGTTGCTGCTTGGCTTGATTTTGCTCGGCTGCCAGCCGAATACCGAGCCGACTCGCGTCGGCAGCAATCGCTGGCTGGGCTATGGACCGATCTATCTGGCCGACGATCTGCGCTGGACCGAATCCGCCGGCGTGCGCCTGGTCGAGTACCCGACGACCACCGGCGTGCTGCGCGGCTTTCGCAACGGCATGCTGGACGCCGCGCTGCTGACGCTGGACGAAGTGCTGTTGTTGCAGGACCGCGCGCCGGAACTCGACCTGGAGATCGTGCTGGTCGCCAATGTCTCCGCCGGTGCCGATGCGCTGTTCGCGCGTGCCCCGATCGCCTCGCTGGACGCGCTGAAGGGACAGCGCATCGGCGTCGAGAACACGGCGCTCGGCGCATTCTTTCTGGAGCGCCTGCTCGACCAGGCGCAGCTGAGCATCGACGACGTGACCGTGGTCAGCCTGCCGGTGCACGAGCACGTCGAGGCCTTCCGCGAGGGCAAGGTCGATGCAGTCATCACCTTCGCCTCGGAAGGGCCGGCACTGGAGCGCCACGGCGCGCGACGGCTGTTCGACAGCCGGCAGCTACCTGGCGAGATCGTCGACGTGCTGGTGGTCGACCGCCGGCACGTCAGCACCGAGCGGCGCCTGCAGCTCAAGGCGCTGTGGCTCACCTCGCTGCGCACCTGGCAGGAAAACCGTGCGGAAACCGATCCGCGCCTGCAGGCGCGCCTCGGGCTCAGCGCCGAGGCGATGCAGGTCACGCTGGCCGGGGTGGTGATGGGCGACGCCGCGCTCAACCGCCAATGGCTGGACAGCGGCCAGCTGCTGCGCAGCGTCCAGCATCTGAGCGATTATCTGAGCGAGCGCGGTCTGCTCGCCAATCCGCGCCCCGCCCAACAGTTGCTTGCCGAATGCCGAGGTAGGAAATGCTGACCCGCTATTCCCTGCGTCTGTCGCTGCCACTGCTGCTCGGCCTGTTCGCCCTGACGTTCACCCTGCTGCTGACTGCCTGGCACATGCCGAGTCGCGTCGAGGAGACGCTGGAGCACTGGCGCGTCCATACCCGCCAGCACCTGGCGCTGCTGCAGAGCAGCCTCAGCGACCACCAGCGCATGGGCCGTACCGCCGAGCTGCAGACCGAGCTGGCCGATGTCGCCAGCCTGCAGGGGGTGCGCTGGGCGATGGTCATCGACCAGCAGCTGCGCGTCATCGGCAGCACCCGACTGGGGCTGGACCCGACGAAGCTGACGATGATCGACCCGGACGCGCTCACCGACTACGTACGCAGCGGTCGCGTCGGCTGGCTGGGCGATTCGTCGGCGCGGCAGCTGGTCATCTACCCGCTGGACCGTACCACCCAAACAGGCGCGCCGCTGCGCGAGGCGCTGCTGGTGGAGTTCGATTTCGCGCCGGTCGTGGCGCAAACCCGCCGCGACGGCTGGTTCTACCTGGCGCAGACGCTGAGCCTGCTGGTATTGCTTGGACTGGCGCTAAATCTGCTCTACAACCACCTTATCACCCGACGCCTGGCCCGCATCGACCGGGCCGCGCGGACCTTCGCCCAGGATCAGCAGCCGCAGCCGCCCGCCGTCAGCGGCCAGGATGAGATCGGCCAGCTCGCCACCACGTTCAGCCAGATGATGAACCAGCTGCACCAGCGCCGGCTCGCCCAGCAGGAAAGCGAGCAGCTGATGCGCAACCTCATCGACACGGCGCCGATCGGCATGCTGGTGGTCGACGGCGAGCTGCGCGTGCAACAGGCCAACCCGGCTGCCGCCGCCCTGTTCGATTGCGCACCGGACGAGCTGGTGGGCAATGTTCCGGCCGACCGCCTGATCGAGCCGGACGCCACCGAGCGGCTGCAGCGCGCACCGGCCAACAGCGTGCTGCAGCTGACCGGGCACCGGCACGGCCAGCAGGTGCCGCTGGAAATTACCTGCACGCCCTTCCTGCGCAACGGCGAAACGCACGCGCTGGTGCTGCTGCGCGACATTGGCGACCGTCTGCGCGCCGAGCAGCGTCTGCGTTTCCTGGCGCATTTCGACCCGCTGACGCAGCTGGCCAACCGCAACTTCCTGGTCCAGCGGCTCGAGCAACTGCTCAGCGAGCGCGTGGAGCTGAGCCTGCTGTACCTCGATCTGGATCACTTCAAGCGCATCAACGACGCCCTCAGCCACGAGATCGGTGACCGTCTGCTGGTCCAGGTCGGCGAGCGCCTGCGCCAGCTGGCACCGGAGCCGGCACTGCTGGCGCGCACCGGCGGCGACGAGTTCATGCTGCTGCTGGAACGCAGCGACGCGCAGCAGGCCGGACTACTGGCCGAGCATCTGATCGAAGGCTTCCAGCCGCCCATGCGCATCAACCAGTACGAGTGTTTCGTCACCCCCAGCATCGGCATCGCCAGCAGCGACGGCCGCGGCAGTGCCAGCGAGCTGCTCAAGCAGGTCGACCTGGCGCTGTACGCCGCCAAGGATGCCGGGCGCAACTGCACGCGTTTCTTCAGCCAGGAGCTCAGCGCCGCGGCCGAGCGCCGCCGTCAGCTCGAGCAGGCGTTGCGCCGCGCGCTGGACGAGGAGCAGTTCGTGCTGCATTACCAGGCGCAGGTGAACGCCGCGGGCGAACCCGAGGTGATGGAAGCGCTGCTGCGCTGGAATTCGCCCGAGCGCGGCCTGGTACCGCCAGGCGAATTCATCCCGGTGCTCGAAGACAGCGGGCTGATCATCGAAACCACCCGCTGGGTGTTCCGCCAGGCCTGCCGGCAGGCGCGCCAGTGGCGTGAGCAGGGTCACCGACTGCGGATCGCGGTGAACCTTTCGCCGCTGGATTTCCGTCAGGCCGATCTGGCCGGCAGCCTGCTCGCCATCCTTGCCGAGGAAGACACACCGGGGGAACTGCTGGAACTGGAGATCACCGAGAGCGCGCTGCTGGAGGCCGACGAGCATGTGCAGCAGACCCTCACCCGCCTCAAGTCCGCCGGCCTGCCGCTGCTGCTCGACGACTTCGGTACAGGCTACGCCTCGCTGACCTACCTGCAGCGCTTCCCCTTCGACGGCATCAAGATCGACCGCGAATTCGTCGCCGGCCTGCCCGACAGCGAGCACTCGGTGGCGCTGGTGCGCGGCATTCTGACGATGGCGGCACACCTGGGCCTGCACGTGGTCGCCGAGGGGGTGGAGAACGAGCGTCAGGCAGCGTTCCTGCGGCTGAACAACTGCCCGAGCCTGCAGGGCTACCACTACGCGCGCCCGCTGGCCGCTCAGGAATGTTTGCTGGCCGGTGTCATCCCGCCGACGCCCGCGCTGTTATTGCCGCTGGACGGCTGAGCCGCGCCATGTGCGGCTGGCCTTGGCGCCACGGGCTGGCTACCCTGCCCGTTTTTGCCACGGACCCTGCCTCATGTCGATCTTCGAGATTCTGCTGCTGGTCGCCGCCGGTTTCGCCGCCGGCGGGATGAACGCACTGGCCGGCGGCGGCACCTTCTTCTCCTTCCCGGCGCTGCTGGCCATCGGCCTGCCGCCGGTGACCGCCAATGCCACCAATGCCGTGGCGCTCTGGCCCGCCAGCCTGGCCGGCGCCTGGGCGGCACGCGCAAGCCTGCGTCCGCTCGGCCGCTACCTGCTGCCGCTGCTGCTGGCCGGCCTGGCCGGCGGCCTGCTCGGCGGCTTGCTGCTGCTGGCCGGCGGCGACGACGTGTTCAGCCTGCTGATTCCCTGGCTGCTGCTCGCCGCTACCGCGCTGTTCGCCGCCAGTCCGCGACTCAGCCGCTGGCTGGCCGCGCGGCGCAAGGAAAGCGCCGTGCCACCGCACTCGCCGCTGTCGCTCGGCGCGCATGGTCTGGTGTCGATCTACGGCGGCTACTTCGGCGCCGGCATGGGCATTCTGCAGCTGGCGGCGTTCTCCATCGAGGGGCATGCGCTGGTGCGCGCCAACGCGCTGAAGAACCTGATCTCGGCGGTGATCTACAGCGTCGCCAGCCTGACCTTCATCTTCGCCGGGCGGGTCAGCTGGTTCGAACTGCTGATCCTGCTCGGCGGCGCGACGCTCGGCGGCTACGCCGGCGGTGCGCTGAGTCAGAAACTGCCGGCGAGCTGGCTGCGCGCGCTGGTGATCCTGGTCGGCAGCGGCATGACGCTTTACTACTTCTGGGCCACCTATCTCGCCTAAGCGGATACCGGCGAACGGGTGGCTGCGACAGGGCTTCTTTGCTAATGTCGCGCCCGTTTCCGACCCGCCGCCGACAGGTGCCCGCATGGCCCGCAAGAAAGCCGCCCTCGATTTCGAACAATCCCTCGCCGAACTGCAGCAACTGGTCGAACGCCTGGAAAGCGGCGAGCTGTCGCTGGAGGACTCGCTGACCTGCTTCGAACAGGGCATCGGCCTGACGCGCGACTGCCAGGCAGCGCTGAGCCAGGCCGAACAGAAGGTGCAGATCCTGCTCGAACGCGACGGCGCCCTGCAGGAAGCGCCCTTCGAGCCGGATGCCCAGGCATGATCATCGGCGACTACCAGAAAGACTGTCAGCAACGCGTCGACAGCTGCCTCGAAGCGTTCTTCACCCCCCCGCGCCCGCAGCTTGAACGCCTCTACCAGGCGATGCGCTACAGCGTGATGAACGGCGGCAAGCGCGTGCGTCCGCTGCTGGTCTACGCCGCCTGCGAAGCGCTGCGTGGCGACCGCGCGACAGCCGATGGCGCCGCCTGCGCGGTCGAGCTGATCCACGCCTACTCGCTGGTGCACGACGACCTGCCGGCGATGGACGATGACGACCTGCGCCGCGGCCAGCCGACCACCCACAAGGCTTTCGACGAAGCCTGCGCGATTCTTGCCGGCGACGGCCTGCAGAGCCTGGCCTTCGAGGCGATGGCCGAGGCTCGGCACAATCCGCCTGACGCCGCGTTGCGTCTGCGCATGTTCGCCGTACTGGCGCGTGCCGCAGGCCCGGCCGGCATGGTCGGCGGTCAGGCCATCGACCTCGGTTCGGTCGGCCTGAAACTCGACCGCGAGGCGCTGGAGCTGATGCACCGGCACAAGACCGGTGCGCTGATCGAGGCCAGCGTGCAGCTCGGCGCACTGGCCAGCGGCCATGCCGACGCCGACAGCCTCGGCGCGCTGAGCCACTACGCCCGGGCGATCGGCCTGGCATTCCAGGTGCAGGACGACATCCTCGACGTCGAAAGCGACACCGCCACGCTCGGCAAGCACCAGGGCGCCGACATCGCCCGCGACAAGCCGACCTACCCGGCGCTGCTCGGGCTGGATGAGGCCAAGGCCTACGCCATCGAACTGCGCGATCAGGCCCTGCATGCGCTGCGCCCCTTCGATATCGCCGCCGAACCGCTGCGCGAGCTGGCGCGCTTCATCGTCGGACGCCGCAGCTGAAGCATCCGGCCGCCGCCAGCGCGGCCGCGACGAAGCCCCACCGAGCGCGCGGCCGTTCTTATCGTCGCCCCCATCGGGTAAACTGCCGCTCTTTTTTCAACGACAAAACGATCCGCCTGATGCCCAAGACGTTCCATGAGATTCCTCGGGTGCGCCCTGCGACGCCCGTTCTTGACCGAGCGGCGACGCCCGAGCAGCTGCGCCGACTGGGCGAGGCGGAACTCGACGAGCTCGCCAACGAACTGCGCCAGGATCTGCTGTTCAGCGTCGGCCAGACGGGCGGCCACTTCGGTGCCGGCCTCGGCGTGATCGAGCTGACCATCGCTCTGCACTACGTCTTCGACACCCCTGACGACCGTCTGGTCTGGGATGTCGGCCATCAGGCCTACCCGCACAAGATCCTCACTGGGCGCCGCCAGCGCATGAGTACGCTGCGCCAGAAAGACGGCCTGGCGGCCTTCCCGCGGCGCAGCGAGAGCGAATACGACACCTTCGGCGTCGGCCATTCCAGCACCTCGATCGGCGCCGCGCTCGGCATGGCCATCGCCGCCCGGCTCAAGGGCGAGAAGCGCAAGGCCATCGCGGTGATCGGCGACGGCGCGCTGACCGCCGGCATGGCCTTCGAGGCGCTCAACCACGCGCCGGAAGTCGGCGCCAACATGCTCGTAGTGCTCAACGACAACGACATGTCGATCTCGCGCAACGTCGGCGGCATGTCCAACTACCTGGCCAAGATCCTCTCCAGCCGCACCTACGCGAGCATGCGCGAGGGCAGCAAGAAGGTGCTCTCGCGCCTGCCCGGCGCCTGGGAAATCGCCCGCCGCACCGAGGAATACGCCAAAGGCATGCTGGTCCCCGGCACGCTGTTCGAGGAACTCGGCTGGAACTACATCGGCCCGATCGACGGCCACGACCTGCCGACGCTGATCGCCACCCTGCGCAACATGCGCGACCTCGATGGTCCGCAGTTTCTCCACGTGGTCACCAAGAAGGGCAAGGGCTTCGCCCCGGCCGAGGCCGACCCGATCACCTGGCACGCGATCAGCAAGCTGGAGCCGGTGGGCGCGCCCGCCAAGCCGAAGCAGCCGTCCGGGCCGAAGTACTCCAACGTGTTCGGCCAGTGGCTGTGCGACATGGCCGCCGCTGACCCGCGCCTGACCGGCATCACCCCGGCGATGAAGGAAGGCTCCGATCTGGTGGCCTTCAGCGAGCGCTACGCGGATCGCTACTTCGACGTCGCCATCGCCGAGCAACATGCCGTGACGCTCGCCGCCGGCATGGCCTGCGAGGGCCTGAAGCCGGTGGTGGCGATCTATTCAACGTTCCTCCAGCGCGCCTACGACCAGCTGATCCACGATGTCGCGGTGCAGAACCTCGATGTGCTGTTCGCCATCGACCGCGCCGGCCTGGTCGGCGAAGACGGCCCGACCCACGCCGGCAGCTTCGACCTGTCCTACCTGCGCTGCATCCCCGGCATGCTGATCATGACGCCGAGCGACGAGAACGAGATGCGCCGCATGCTCACCACCGGCTACCTGTTCGAGGGCCCGGCGGCGGTGCGCTACCCGCGCGGCAGCGGGCCGAACGCGACCATCGAGCCGGGCCTGGCGCCGCTGGAAATTGGCAAGGGCGTGGTGCGCCGTCAGGGCGAACGCGTCGCTCTGCTGGTATTTGGCGTGCAGCTGCCCGAGGCGCTGCAGGTCGGTGAAGCGCTGGACGCCACCGTGGTCGACATGCGCTTCGTCAAGCCGCTGGACGAAGCCCTGTTGCGCGAACTGGCAAGCAGCCACGAGCTGCTGGTGACGGTCGAGGAGAACAGCATCATGGGCGGCGCCGGCAGTGCGGTTGCCGAATTCCTCGCGGCCGAGGCCATCGTCATGCCGCTGCTGCACCTCGGCCTGCCGGACAGCTACGTCGAACACGCCAAACCGAGCGAAATGCTCGCCGAATGCGGTCTGAATGCCGCCGGTATCGAGGCGGCGGTGCGCCAGCGTCTAGCGACTCTCGGCGAAGCCTGACGAGCGTTGCGGTGGATGGAGAAAGCGCCATCCACCCCACGATCTCCGCGCCAGCCATGTAGGGTGGAAAACCGTGCAGCGTTTTCCACCGCTGCACGGTTCGCCCGATAGGCAAATCACGCAACCTCCCTGCATTGCCCCAGTGGATGGATGAAGCGTCATCCACCCTACATTCAGCCACGCAGCAGTAACTCGCCCTCGATCGGCACGTAGCGCGTCGCCGCACGGATCAGCGACTGCGCCGTCAGCCCCGGCACGCCATACGCAATCGCCTCGCCGCCGCCGGCGCGCACGCGCTCGAGCAGCAGGTCGAAGTCGCCGTCACCGGAGGCCAGCACCACCTCGTCGACCCGCGCCGCGGCATCCAGCACGTCGATGGTGATGCCCACGTCCCAGTCGCCCTTGGCCGAGCCGTCGCTGCGCTGGATGTAGGGCTTGAGCTTCACCGTGAAACCGAGGTTGCGCAGGATCTGCTGGAACTGCTGCTGGCGCGCATCGCCGCGGTCGATGGCGTAGGCATAGGCCTCGACGATGGTGCCGCGCCGGCTAACGTCGGCCCACAACGCCGCGTAGTCGAAGTGGCAGCCATAGGCCTGGCGTACCGTGTAGTAGAGGTTCTGCACATCGGCGAACAGGGCGATCTTCTTCACGCGGCGACTCGTTGGGGACGGGGCCGCCAGTATGGACGGCTACACCGCGCATGTCCTGCCCGCGGCGCATCGGCTACAGTGGCGCCCCGATTTGCTGCTCAGCCTTCGATGCGATGAACGTTCTTGCCATCCTGCGTGACGCCTGGTTCTTCTATACCCGCCACTTCGGCGCGATCGTGCGCCTGTGCCTGCCGCTGATCCTGCTCGAGAGCGGCGCGCGGCTGGCGGTGGACCATTGGCTGGGCGAGGATTCGCTACCGGCGCAGGAGCTGCTGGTGGGCATGCTGTTCTACCCGCTCTACACCGGCGCTTTGATCCTTTTTCTCGACGCCCGCAGCCGTGGCCATGCGCCCGGTCCCCGCGCCGTGCTGGCCCGCGCGCTGCCGCTGTGGCCGGCGCTGGCGGTGCTCACCGGCCTCGGCACGCTGCTGATCATGCTCGGCGCCTCGCTGTTCGTGCTGCCAGGTATCTGGGTGATGGTGAAGATCGCCTTCGCCGAATTCCTGCTGGTACTGCGCGGGTTGTCGCCGCTGGCGGCGATCAAGGCGAGTTTCGCACTCACCCGCGGACGTTTCCTGCTGGTGCTCGGCTGCGTGCTGAGCGTGCTGCTGCCGCTGTGGCTGATCGAGGCCTGGCTGGCCGGTGCGCTGGTCGGCGACGGCGCGGTCGGGCCGCTGCCGCGGCTGGCGCTCGATGCGCTGGTCGGCGTGCTGCAGCTGCTGCCGACGATCATGCTGTTCCGTTGCTTCATGCTCTGCAGCGATACGCCGGCGGGCGATCGCGGCCACATCTGACCGTTCGCCCGACGCCCCGGCAGCACTGCCGGGGCCTGCTAGGCTTGCTCCGGTCACCCGCCATGTGAGCGCCGCCATGACCGCAACCAACCCCAGCATCCTCTCGCACATCTCGCTCGGCACCGCGCAGTTCGACGCCGCGGTTGCGTTCTACGACCAGGTACTCGCCACGCTCGGCTGCAAGCGCATCCTCGAGCATCCCGGCGCGGTGGCCTGGGGCCGCGAATACCCGGAGTTCTGGATCCAGACACCGATCGACGGCGCCCCCGCCTCGGTGGGCAATGGCAGCCACGTCGGCTTCTTCGCTGCCGACCGGGCCACGGTGGATGCCTTTCATCGCGCCGCGCTCGCCGCCGGCGGCCGCGATGAAGGCGCCCCGGGGCCTCGCCAGGAGTATGGCGAACCCTATTACGGCTGCTTCGTACGCGACCTCGACGGCCACAAGATCGAGGCGACCTACTGGGACGAGGCCCTGATGCACAGCCTCTACGGCACGCCGGCCTAGCGGTGAGGCCGGGCCACTCAGCGCGCGCGCGCGCCGAGCAGGCGCGGCAACAACAGGCTCTGGTACAGACGCGGGAAGCAGCGCGCCAGCAGTTGCGCCCGCCAGTCGAGGTTGGATAGCACCAGCAGCTTGCGACGCCGGAGCGCGCCGCGGTAAATCGCCTCGGCCACATCCTGCGGCGACGCCACCCGCCCCAGGGTCAGCACTGGCTGCGGCGCGGTGGAGCCGTCGCCGACCAGCACGTTCTTGCGCAGATCGGTGGCGGTGTAGCCCGGACACACCAGCATCACGTTGACGTCGCTGCCCTGCAGTTCGCCGCGCAGAGTTTCGAACAGCCCGTGCAGTGCGTGCTTGCTGGCGTTGTAGGCAGCGCGATCCGGCACCGGGGCGTACTGCGACAGCGAACTGAGCACGATGATCTGGCCGCCACGGGCGAGCAGGCTCGGCAGCGCCGCCTGGGTGCAATGCAGCGCGCCGTAGAAGTTCACCGCCATGATCCGCTGGAACACCGTCAGGCTGGTGTCCGCCACGCGACTGCGATGGGTGATGCCGGCGTTGTTGACCAGCACGTCGATGCCGCCGTAACGCTCGATGACCAGCGTCATCGCCTGCTGCACCGCCTCGCGGTCGCTGACATCGCAGCGCAGTCCCAGCGCCTGGGCGTTGTGATGATCGGCCAGATGCTGCACCAGACTGTCGAGCGCGACCTGATCGAGATCGAAGATCACCAGCCGCGCCCCCGCCTGCGCCATGCGCACCGCCAGCGCACGCCCGATGCCGGCGCAGCCGCCGGTAATCAGCACCACCTTGCGTTCGAACACTCTGCTGGTGAAAACCTTGCGCCGCATAGGCGTCTCCTCGATCCGGCTCGTGCGCCTTGAGCATAGGCGCCGCGGAAGCGGCTTTCCTGCGCCGCTGACATTCGGCGCATGGACAAACCCCGAAGGAGTGCGCATTCTGCCCCCCGCGACACACCACGGATGGCGTTTTTTCACCTTGAAAGTTTCTTTCCTGTTCATCGCCCTGCTGCTGACCAGCCATTTCCCGGCGCATGCCGATGCGCTCGTGCAGCCGCGACTGATCGTCGGCTATGCCGAATTCGCCCCGGTGATCTACAGCGACGCCCAGCAGCGTGCCCGCGGGCCGATGGCTGATCTGACTCGCCGGGTCGCGCAGCGAGCCGGCTACCGTGCGCAGTTTCGCGCCTTACCCAGCGCTCGCCTGTACGCCGCGTTGCAGAACGGCAACATCGATCTGTGGGTCGGCACCCCGGGCAAACCCGAGCTGGCGGCGCATACGCTGGAAAGCCAGCAGACGCTCGGGCATGCGCAGCTCAATCTCTACTTCCGCCCAGACACGCCGGCGCCGCGCCTTCCCGAGGGGCTGACCGGGCAGGGGGTGATCGTCATCGGCGGCCACAGTTACTGGCCCGCCGTCACCCAGTTGCTGCACGATCCGGCGCTGAAGGTGCGCTTGCTGCGCACCAGCAACCACGAATCGGCCCTGCAGATGCTGCGTTACCGGCGCGCCGATTTCCTGCTCGACTACGGGCTGTCGGTAGACCTGATGCGCGAGCGGCTGCAGCTGGACGAACTGCCCTTCCTGCCGATCGGCGCTACACCGATCCATTTCATCGTCTCGCGGCATACCCGCGACAGCGCGGCGGTACTGGCGGCCCTGGAAAAGGCTTATACCGAACTGCGCGACGCTGGCGAGGATGTCAGCGTGACCGGCGCGGCGAGTGCACCCGCTACTGCCCGCGTGGTTTTGCCCGCGCGGTAGGCTCGGCGATCAGCGGGTCGTCCGGCCAGTAGTGCTTGGGATAGCGCCCCTTGAGGTCCTTCTTCACCTCGGCATAGGTGTTGGCCCAGAAACTCGCCAGGTCCTGCGTCACCTGCACCGGGCGCCGCGCCGGCGACAGCAGATGCAGTTTGACCGGCTGGCGGCCGCCGGCGATGCGCGGCGTCTCGGCCAGGCCGAACAGCTCCTGCAGACGCACTGCCAGCACCGGCGGCCGCTCGCTGTAGTCCAGGCGGATGCGCGAACCGGAGGGCACCGCAAGCGCCTGCGGTGCCTGCTCTTCCAGGCGCTGCGGCAACGGCCAGGGCAGCAGCGTGGCGAGCATGGCCGCGAGGTCGAGCTGGGCGAAGTGCGCCAACCGCGACACCTTGCCCAGATAGGGCAGCAGCCAGTCTTCCAGGCGTGCGAGCAGCGCGGCATCGCTGACGTCCGGCCATTCGCTGTCGCCGTCGCGGTCCCGATCGAGCTGCCGCAGCAGGGCGATGCGCGCCTGCCACTGGCGCAGCTCGGGCGTCCACGGCAGCAATTCCAGGCCCTTGCGCCGCACCAGGCCGAGCAGCGCCCGCCCGCGTGCGTCGTCGTCCAGCTGCGGCAGCGGCTCACGGCCAAGCACCAGCTCACCGACGCGGCGCTGACGCTCGGCGCGCAGCACGCCCTCGCGCTCGTCCCACTCCAGCTCGTCGTGCAGGCTGACCTGCTCGGCAAGCACATCGTCGAACAGCGCCGGGTCGAGCGCGACGGCACGGTAAATGCGCTCCTCGCGCCGGCCCTGATGACTGCCGAGTTCGGCGATCACCAGCCAGGGTTCCTTCATCAGCGCATCGGGCTCGTCGAACTGCGCCGCGCGGCCGTTGGCCAGGCGATAGGCACCGCCGCCGTCACGGCGCTGGCGGGCAACACGGTCGGGGTAGGCGAACGCCAGCAGCGCGGCGATGGCATGCGCCTCGTCCAATCTGGCCGGCATCACCCCGCTGCCACGCAGCAAACCGCGGAACTGCCGGGCCAGCTGGCGCACGCGCTGCACGCTGGCGCCACGGCCGTCCTGCAGCTGATGCAGGCGCAGGGCAAGGTCGGCGCCGCCGCCACGCTGGGTATCGCGTTCGCTGAGCAGTGCGGCGATGTCCGCCGCCAGCGCCGCCTGTCCCAGCGCCTGGCCGCGCAGTAGCAAATGCGCCAGCCGTGGATGTACCGGCAGTTCGGCCATCGCCTGGCCGTGGCCGGTCAATTGCCAGCTGCCTTGCGGACCGTGGCGCAACGCCCCGAGGCGCTCCAGCAGCGCCTGCGCCTGGGCGTAGGCGGCGGCCGGTGGCGCATCGAGCCAGACCAGTTCATCCGGCTCGGCGCCCCAGCGCGCCAGCTGCAGGGCGACGCCAGCCAGATCGGCCTGAAGGATTTCCGCCTCGCCATAGGCCGCCAGCTGGGCGTGCTGCTCCTCGGACCACAGCCGGTAGCAGACGCCGGGTTCCAGGCGACCGGCGCGTCCGGCGCGCTGGGTCGCCGAGGCGCGCGCGATGCGCCGCGTCTCCAAGCGCGTCATGCCGCTGCCGGGGTCGAAGCGCGGCACCCGCGCCAGACCGGCGTCCACCACCACGCGCACGCCCTCGATGGTCAGGCTGGTCTCGGCGATATTGGTCGCCAGCACCACCTTGCGCTTGCCGGTCGGCGCCGGCTCGATCGCCGCGCGCTGGGCGGCCAGCTCCAGCTCGCCGTGCAGCGGGCAGAGCAGCAAGTCGCCGCACTCGCCCAGTTGCTCGGCCAGCGCCTCGTTGACGCGGCGAATCTCCGCCTGGCCGGGGAGGAACACCAGCAGGCTGCCATGCTGCTCCTCCAGCGCTTGCAACACGGTCTGCACCACCCGCGCCTCGATGCGTTCGCCGGCCTGGTATGGTCGCCCCCAGCGCAACGTCACCGGATGCATGCGCCCCTCGCTGCGCACCACCGGCGCCTCGGCGAGCAGGCTGGAAAGCCGCGCGCCCTCCAGCGTGGCCGACATCAGCAGCAACTTGAGCGGCTCGTCGCGCAGCAGCACCCGCGCATTGAGCGTCAGCGCCAGCGCCAGATCGGCGTCCAGGCTGCGCTCGTGAAACTCGTCGAAGATCACCAGGCCGACGCCTTCCAGCGCCGGATCGTCCTGCAGGCGCCGCGCGAGAATGCCCTCGGTGACCACCTCGATGCGCGTTTGCGGCCCGACCTTGCTGTCCAGGCGGATGCGATAGCCAACGGTCTCGCCAACCCGCTCGCCCAGCTCGCTGGCCAGCCGCTCGGCTGCCGCGCGCGCGGCCAGACGCCGCGGTTCGAGCATGATGAGCTTCTGTCCGGCCAGCCACGGCTCGTCGAGCAGCGCCAGCGGCACACGGGTGGTCTTGCCGGCGCCCGGCGGTGCTTCGAGCACCGCTTCGTCGCGCTGTAGCAGGGCCTGGCGCAGCGCGGGCAGCGCTTCGTCGATGGGTAGCGGGGTCATGGGCGGCTCCATTCAAGGCGCACGATTGTAAGAGCAAACGGGCACGCACCGAACGGCTGCACGTAAGCGGCATTGCCGGGCGCTCATCCTCGCGAACAGCGATGCCCGCGCGGCGGTCCGATATCAGGAAAACATCACGCAGCCCTTGTATAGTTGCGCCACTTTCTGCGGAGGTCCCCATGCGTACTCGTTCCCGCGTCATCGGCGGCCTGCTGGCCGTCTCCCTGCTGACCCAGCTGGCCGCCTGCGGCACGCTGTTCTATCCGGACCGCCGCGGCCAGATCGAGGGTCGCATCGACCCGGCGATTGCCGCACTGAACGCCATCGGCCTGCTGTTTTACGTGATCCCCGGGCTGATCGCCTTCGGCATCGATTTCGCTACCGGCGCCATCTACCTGCCCGAAGGCCAGTATTCGGTCGCGCCGAACAAGCTGCAGGATGCCCTCGGCGCCGACGGTCAGGTCGACCCGACGCGCCTCAAGGCCATCCTCGAACAAGAAATCGGCCGCAGCCTGCCGCTGGATGATCCGCGCCTGATCGAGCAGCACGGCAGCCACGAACAGCTCGCCGCCTACGGCCTGCGGACTGCGGCCTGATGGCAGCGGGCAGCCGTAACATCAGCGCCGAGCACGCTCGCCTGCTGCGCCGCGCCACCGGCGCCGCGCTGGCGGTGGCGCTGTTTTTGGCCGTGAGCAAAGCGGTGGCCTGGTGGTTGAGCGGTTCGGTGAGCCTGCTGGCGGGGCTGACCGACTCGCTGCTCGACGGCGCCGCCTCGCTGCTCAACCTGCTGGCGGTGCACTACTCGCTGCGTCCGGCCGACGACGATCACCGTTACGGCCACGGCAAGGCGGAGGCACTCGCCGGGCTCGGGCAGGCGGCGTTCATCGGAGTCAGTGCGCTGCTGGTTGGCGCCCAGGGCGTCGACCGCCTGCTGCATCCGCAACCGCTGGGCGCGCCGCTGCTGGGTATCGTGGTAATCGTCGTTTCGCTGGTGCTGACCGTGGCGCTGCTGGCCTATCAGCGGCATGTGGTGCGCGTCACCGGCTCGACGGCGATCCGCGCCGACTCGCTGCACTACCGCTCGGACCTGCTGCTCAACAGCAGCATCCTGCTGGCGCTGGTGCTGGCCAGCTACGGCTGGGCGCAGCTGGACGCCATCTTCGGCATCGCCATCGCCTTCTACATCCTGTGGAGCGCGGCGAGCATCCTGCGCGAAGCCGGCGCGGTGCTGATGGACACCGAGGTGTCCCCGCAGATCAGCGAGGACATGCACCGACTGGCCTGCAGCGTACCCGGCGTGCTCGGCTGCCACGACCTGCGCACGCGGGTTTCCGGCACGCGCTGGTTCGTCCAGTTGCATCTGGAGCTGCCCGGCGAGCTGTCGCTGTCGCGCGCGCATGCGCTGTGCGACGAGGTCGAGGCGATCATTCACCAACGCTACCCGCGCGCCGAAGTGCTGGTGCACGCCGATCCCCAGGAAGTGGTGAAGCCCGAGGCACGTTAGCGGGCAAAAAAAAGACCACGCCGAAGCGTGGTCTCTGATCATCTGGCGGGCCGATGGTAACGGCATCTTCATCCAGCGCCTTGTGGGCGGTGGGGTCCCGGACCGCTACGCAGGGTAAGCGCAGCGGGGATGCACCAGCCGGTTGACCGGTACCGTTACTGCCGGGAGCGGAAGTTGTGATCAGGTTACGCGCCCTGCGGCGAAAGATGTTTGCGAAGATTGCTCAAATAAGCCCCTCTTGCGCAACGAACTGCAACTGGATCATCCTTTGGCGCAATATCACAGTTGGCGACAGCAAAAATGAGCAAACTCGATCGTTACGACCTGCGCATCCTCGCCGAGCTGCAGCACGACGCGCGCATCTCCAACCAAGAGCTGGCCGAACGCATCGGCCTGTCGCCCTCGCCCTGTTCACGGCGGGTCAAGCAGCTCGAGGACGACGGCTACATCGCCCGCCAGGTCGCCCTGCTCGACCGCAAGAAGCTCGGCCTGACGCTCACCGCCTACGTACTGATCGGCATGGATCGGCACACCCCGGAGCGCTTCGAGCACTTCGAAGGCGTGATCGGCAAGTGCCCGCAGGTGCTCGAATGCAGCCTGGTCACCGGGATGGATGCCGACTACCAGCTCAAGGTGGTGGTGCCGGACATGGAGCATTACCAGCAGTTCCTGCTCGGTACGCTGACGCGCATCGAAGGCGTATCGAGCGTGCGTTCGAGCTTCGTGCTGCGCCAGGTGGCCTCCAGTACCGAACTGCCGCTGGAGCACCTGCGCGGCTGAGACGCCGCTCACGAACCCGCGCCCCACCGGCCGAGGCGATTGCGTATAATCCGCGCCGCCTTGCTATGCCCCGCACGCAATCCAATAAGAGCCCCGCTCGATAACTATCCGCCTGCCGCTGTCATAGCTCTCGTCGTCTGTTTTCAGACCTAGTCATGCGGAGGATTCGATGGATCCAGCTGTTTTCGAAGAATGGATGATGATCATCCTGGTCGGTGGCCTAGTGGCCTTCATGGCCTTCATCGTCTGGGATCTCGCCAAAAAGTCGAAGGCCGGACGCTACGGCACGCTGGTGCTGTTCGGCGCGCTCGGGCTGGGCGTGCTCGGCTTCGTCATCAAGACCCTGGTGATCGGTAGCCTCGAAGGCATCTGATCGCCCTCCCCATCCGAACCTACGGCCGCGTCATGCCGATGCGGTCCGGGTCGCTATTTGCCAAGGAAAAGCCATGAAACCCACTGATCGGGTTATGCAGAGCTATGGTCGCTGCTGCGCCAGCGCTAGCTTCTTCGACGACTTCTACGTCAACTTCCTCGCCAGCTCGCCGATGGTGCGCGAAAAGTTCGTGCAGACCGACATGGCGGCGCAGAAGCAGCTGCTGCGTGCCGGCATCCTCAATCTGGTGCTGTTCGCCCGCGGCATGCCGGACACCAAGCTCAAGGCACTCGGCCAGAGCCATTCGCGCGACGGCTTCGACATTCGCCCCGAGCTGTACGATCTCTGGCTGGCGGCGCTGCTGCGCACGGTCGGCGAGCACGACGAGGCGGCTGGCAAGGAAGACCTGCAAGCCTGGCGCGAGGTGCTGGGCAAGGGCATCGACGTGATCAAGTCCTACTACTGAGCCGCAGCCGGTGCGCTACAGCCGCGCCGGCACTTCCCGCCATTCGCCGGGCTGCAGTCCGTCGAGCGACCACGGTCCGATGCGCACGCGCACCAGCCGCAAGGTCGGCAGCCCGACCGCCGCCGTCATGCGCCGCACCTGACGGTTGCGTCCCTCGCGGATCACCAGCTCCAGCCAGGCGGTGGGTACGCTCTTGCGAAAGCGTACCGGCGGGTGGCGCGGCCACAGCGCGGGTTCGTCCAGCAGGCGCGCCTCGGCCGGCAGCGTCAGGCCATCGTTCAGCTCGACGCCCCTGCGCAGACATTCGAGCTGCTCTTCGCTCACCTCGCCCTCCACCTGCACCCAGTAGGTCTTGGGTAGTTTGTGCTTGGGATCGGCAATGCGCGCCTGCAGGCGGCCATCGTTGGTCAGCAGCAGCAGGCCCTCGCTGTCGCGATCGAGGCGCCCGGCGGGATAGACGCCGGGCACATCGACGAAATCCTTCAGCGTCGCACGCCCGTCCGCATCGGCGAACTGGGTCAGCACGTCGAATGGCTTGTTCAGCAGCAGCAGGCGCGGCTCGGCCGGCGGCGCCTTGGCGACACGGCGCGGCGCAAGCTGGCGGCTCGGCCGGACGGAACGGGAGGCAGGAGGGCGAGGTGGGCGTGACATGACCAATCGTCTCGATAGCGGCCGGCCATGCTAGAAGCCGCTGCCGATGGCTGCAAGAAAGACCCGCTCCCGGTGCCACGCAAGGTACGGTGCACACGCCCGTTCGCGGCGAAAACAGCGCCGCAAAGGTGTGCAACGCCCGATGGCGATCTAGCCTTGCAACAGCGCCTCGCGATGGGCGCCTGACCGACGTCAATGCCGCGCCCGCTGGCGCAGTCGACCATCGCTCTCTGTACGCGCGCCCCCAGGAGGCAAGGCATGCACGACGTGTTCAGCCGCTGGCGCTCTGGCAAGTCCCGCCCTGATGACTCCGCAGCCAGCCGGCCGGACTACTGGAGCCTGCCGCTCGATGCGCTCTACGCCAACCTGAAGACCGCACCGGGCGGGCTCGCCAGTGACGATGCTGCGGCACGCCAGCCGTCGGTCACGCGCACGTACCGGCCGAGCCTGGCGCGGCAGATCGGCGCCTCGCTGGTGCGCCAGCTGTCCAGCCCGCTGGTGCTGATCCTGCTGATTGGCGCAGTGGTGGCGCTGGTGGCGCACGACTGGCTGGACGCGCTGATCGTGCTGAGCATCGTGCTGGCCAGTGCGCTGGTCGGCAGCCTGCACGAAATCCGCTCGAATCGGGCGATCGAACGTCTGCGCGAGCAGGTGGCCAGCCGCGCCGACGTCTGGCGCGACGGCCGCCTGCAGAACCTGCCAGCCAGCGAGGTCGTCCCCGGCGATATCGTCGAACTCTCCGCCGGCAGCCTGATCCCCGCCGACGGCCGTTTGATCGAGGCGCGCGATTGCTTCGTCAATCAGGCGCTGCTGACCGGCGAAACCTTCCCGGTCAACAAACAGGCCGGTCAGGTGGAGGCCGCCGCCGGCCTCGCCCAGCGCAACAACTGTCTGTTCCGCGGCACCTCGCTGCGCAGCGGCACGGCGCGTCTGCTGGCGGTGAACTGCGGCATGCACACCGAACTGGGGCACATCGAGCGCTCGCTGGTGCTGCGCCCGCCGGAAACCGAATTCGAGCGCGGCCTGCGTCATTTCGGCGGGCTGCTGTTGCGGGTCATGCTGGTGATGATCACCGCGGTGCTCGGGCTCAACCTGTTCCTCGACCGCCCGCCGCTGGACACGCTGATGTTCGCCATCGCGCTGGCCGTCGGCCTGTCGCCCGAGCTGCTGCCGGCGATTCTCAGCGCGACCCTTTCGGCCGGCGCCCGACGGATGGCCACGCGCGGGGTGATCGTGCGCCACCTCAACGCGATCGAGAACCTCGGCGCGATGGACACCCTGTGCACCGACAAGACCGGCACCCTGACCCGCGGTGTGGTGGCGCTCGACGGCGCGGTCGACGTCGACGGCCAGCCCGGCGCTGCAGTGCTGCGCCTGGCCTGGCTCAACGCCGCGCTGCAGACCGGGTTGCGCAATCCGCTGGACGAGGCGATCTGCGAGCATGTCCGCGAGCTGCCGCAGGCGCCGGCCAGTGCCGACAAGCTGGACGAGGTGCCCTATGACTTCGCGCGCAAGCGCTTGAGCGTGCTGGTGCGCGAAACCGGGCAGGCCACGCCGCGGCTGATCTGCAAGGGCTCGCTGGAAACCATTCTGCAGGTGTCACAGTCCGTGCAGCAGGGCGATGCCGTGCTGCCGCTGAGCGCACCGCTGCGCGCAGCGCTCGGCGAGCACTTCGCCACCTGGAGCGCAGCCGGCTACCGCGTGCTGGGTGTCGCCTACCGCTGGCTCGAGCAGCCGAACTGCAGCACCGATGACGAGCAGGGCCTGACCTTCGCCGGTTTCCTGCTGTTCTTCGATCCGCCCGAGCCGGGCGTGCGCGAAGAGCTGGACGCACTGCGCGAGCTGGGCGTGGCGGTGAAGATCATCAGCGGCGACAACCGCCTGATCGCGCGGCAGGTCGCCGAGAGCGTCGGCATCCCGGTCGAGCGCGTCATCACCGGCAGCGAACTGGGGCAGATGCGCGACGAGGCGCTGATCAACCTGGCGCCACGCATCAGCCTGTTCGCCGAGGTCGATCCCAACCAGAAGGAGCGCATCATCCGCGCGCTGCAGAAGACCGGCCATGTGGTGGGCTTTCTCGGCGACGGGATCAACGACGCACCGGCGCTGCACGCGGCGGATATCGGCATCTCCGTGGACACCGCGGTGGATGTGGCCAAGGAGGCCGCCGACTTCGTGCTGCTGCGCCACGAGCTGGCGCTGGTCCGCCAGGGCATCGATGAAGGCCGGCGCACCTTCGCCAACACGCTCAAGTACATCTACCTGACCACCAGCGCCAACTTCGGCAACATGATCAGCATGGCTGTGGCGTCGTTCTTCCTGCCGTTCCTGCCGCTGCTGGCCAAGCAGATCCTGCTCAACAATTTCCTCTCCGACATCCCGGCCATCGGCATCGCCGGCGACCGTGTCGATGCCGACTGGTCGCGCACGCCGCACCGCTGGGACATCGGCGAGGTGAGGCGCTTCATGATCCTGTTCGGGCTGATCAGTTCGGCGTTCGATCTGCTGACCTTCGGTGTGCTGCTGTATCTGGTCGGCGAGCAGCCGGAGCTGTTTCGCAGCGGCTGGTTCGTCGAGTCGCTGATCACCGAGCTGGTGATCATCTTCGTGGTGCGCACGCACAAGCCGTTCTACCGCAGTCGGCCGGGCCGCTTCCTGCTGGTCAGTTCGCTGCTCGTCGCCCTGCTCACCGTGCTGCTGCCCTATACGCCGGCGGGCGGCTGGTTCGCCCTGCAACCGCTGCCGGCCACGGTGCTTATCGCGGTGCTGCTGATCACGCTGCTGTATGCGGCCTGTTCGGAGTGGGCCAAGCAGCGCTTCTTCGCCCGGCTCAGCGGCTCCAGACAGCCGTGACGCCCCGTGCCCCGAGCGCCTTTCGGGGCGCGCGGGCGGCCGCGCCTTTTTCCGCATCACAGCGCAGCGTGTCGCCATAGCTCAACCAATTGTCTGAGAGACTGGTCAATGTGTTCTCCGACCCACTTCCCCAAGGACTGCAACGTGCTGATACGCGACGCCCGTGAAACCGACCTGGAAGGCATCCTCTTCATCTACAACGACGCCGTACTGAACAGCACGGCGATCTGGAACGACACACCGGTCGATCTGGCCAACCGCCGGGCCTGGCTCGCCGAGCGCGAGGCGCAGGGGCATCCGGTGCTGGTGGCGCTGGACGATGCACAGCAGGTGGTCGGGTACGCCAGCTACGGCCCGTGGCGACCGCATGAAGGGTTTCGCCACACCGTCGAGCATTCGGTCTACGTGCGCGATGGCCAGCGTGGCGGCGGCATCGGACGCGGCTTGATGCGCGAGCTGATCGAACGCGCCCGCCGCGCCGGGCAGCACGTGATGGTCGGCGCCATCGAGAGCGAGAACCGCGCCTCGGTGCACATGCACCAGCAGCTAGGCTTCATCCATGTCGGGCAGATGCGTCAGGTCGGCCGCAAGTTCGGCCGCTGGCTGGACCTGACGCTCATGCAGCTGATCCTCGATACGGAACGCCGCGCGCCGTGACCACGCGCCGCGCAATCAGCGCAGCTGGCTGTCCTTGCTGCCTCGACGGTTGTAGCCGCTGAAGGCGGCTTCCTGCTTGTCCGCCTCGGCCTGGCAGGCAATGCACAGGCGCACGCCGGGCACCGCCTGGCGGCGAGCCTCGGGAATCGCCACACCGCACTCCTCGCAATGTTTCAGGCTTTCGCCGCGCGCCAGCCTGCTGCGTGCGCGCTGCACCGCGTCGTCGATAGTGCTGTCGATCTGCTCCTGGACGGCGCCGTCGCCGGCCCAACCTGTTGCCATGATCACCTCCCGCAGCGCCCGGTTGCTGCTCTGACTTTTTGACGCCTGCCCGGCGGTGGCGCTCGCCATCGGCACGACCGCCGGTCGATAGCGGCCGCGCGGCCGACGAATGGTGCCGCCGCCGCGGCGTCAGCGCCTATCCTGCGCCGGTTGCAAAATCTGCGTCAAAGCCCATGCACCGCTTCACTCCACTCCTCGCCGGCCTGCTGCTGATGGCGGGCTGCGCCGGTCAGCCAGGCACGCTCGAGCGCGACCTTGGCGCGTTCGATCTCAGGCTCGGCACCGAACCCGCGCGCAGCATGGCCCAGGGCCTGGTGCAGCCGGGCGCGAGCGGCGCGTTCCACGGCGGCCTCGACCTCAGCCACGCCAGCGGCCTGTATGTCGGCCAGTGGACGCCGAGCGTCGGCCTCAGCGAGGGCCGCCAGCTGGAGGTCAATTCCTACCTCGGCTATCTGCAGCACGCGGTGGACGGCCAGCTCGGCTACGAACTCGGCCTGATGCGCTACAGCTTCCCGGAAAGCGATGACTGGGGGCGTTTGCAGTATTACGGCGGCCTCACGCTGGGCAGCCGCAGCCTTGGCGCGGCGTTGAACAGCACGGCCGAGCGCCGCGACAGCACGTTGTATCTCGATCTGGGCCGGGTGACGCCCTTCGGTGTCGGGGTGCGGCTGAGCTACTCCAGCCACGCGCTGGCCACGCCGTACCGGTTCGCCGGCGGCAGCGTCAGCCTGTTCAGCGACTGGTCGCTCAATCTGTCGCGCCCCTGGCTCGGCCTGCAGTTCGATCTTTCCTACAGCGATTCGAATCTGCAACGCGCCGAGTGTGGCGCCTATTCCGGGCGCAACCCGCGCTGCGACGGCCTGCTGACCCTGCGCGCCGAGCGCCGGCTGTTCTGAGCGCGGCTCATTCCTTGACCTGCATGTACTCCTCGGCCCAGACCACGTATTCGTCGGCGGTCGAGTACTTGACCGACAGCTGCGAGGCGTTGAGGTCCAGCGCATCGATCTGCCGCTGCTCGCGCAGGCAGTCGTAGGTGGCCTTGATCGCGGCGAAGTAGGCGGCGTGGCCGTTGACCACGATGCGCACGCCAAGCGCGGCCAGGCGGGCGTTGTCACGCAGGTTGGGGTTGCCGTAAGTGACCAGCATCAGCGGCCGGGTCAGCTGGCTGGCGATGCTTTGCAGGTGGTCGAAATCCTCGATGCCGACCAGGCAGATCGCGTCGGCGCCGGCCTTCTCGTAGGCCTGGGCACGGGCGATCACTTCCTCGAAGCCGATCACGCCGGCGTTGGTGCGGGCGATGATGGCCATCTGCGGATCGATCCGCGCCTCCAGCGCCGCGCGGATCTTGCCGACCGCCTCGAACATGCCGATCAGGTCGGTGGACTTGCGGCCGAATTTGGCCGGCAGCAGGGTGTCCTCGATGGTCAGCGCGGAGATGCCGGCACGTTCCAGCTCGGTCACCGTGCGCATGACGTTGAGCGCGTTGCCATAGCCGTGGTCGGCGTCGGCCAGCACCGGCAACTGGGCGACCCGGCAGATGCGCGTGGCCTGCTCGACGAACTCGCTGAGGGTGATGAGGTTGAAGTCCGGGGCCGCGAGCACCTGCAGCGACGCCACCGAGCCGCCGAGGATGCCCACCTCGAAGCCGAGATCGGCGGCGATGCGCGCCGACATCGGATCGAACACCGAGGCGGTGTGGAAGCAGCGGTCAGCCGCGAGCAGCTGGCGGAAGTTCTTGCGCAGATCGTGGTGCGAGATTCGTAGCATTGTTGGTCACCTGGTCAAACAGCACGCAAAGGGGTCGGGTTGCCCCTGTCGAAACACCTTGTTGGAAGCTGTCCGCGGGGTCAAACGACACATTCGCTGAACCCCGCGGGAAAACCGCTCGCCGACGCCGCGAACGAACGCTCAGGCCGGCACTCGCCGCCGTTGTACGTAGGCCATGCCCAGCCCGCTGGCGATGATGATCGCCATGCCCAGCAGCGCGCCGCCGTCCGGTGCATGGCCGAAGGCGAAGAAGCCGACGATGCCGGCGAAGACGATCTGTCCATAGGTGAACGGCGCCAGCATCGCGGCGCTGGCGTAGCGGAACGCCTGGGTCAGCAGCAGGTGGCCGAGCATCGCCATGCCGCCGAGCGCGGCCATCAGCGCGGCGTCGTGCAGGGTCGGCGTGCGCCAGTTGAACAGCACCAGCCCGCTCAGCACCACGCAGCCGACCAGGCTGGTGAGGTAGTTGCTGGTGACCGGATGCTCCGTGCCGGCGAGGCGACGGGTCACCAGCTGGTAGAGCGTGAACGACAGCGCGGCGCCGAGCGGCAGCAGCGCGGCCGGCGTAAACAGCGCCGAGCCCGGTCGCACGATGACCAGCACACCGAGCAGGCCGAAGCCGACAGCGACCCACTGGCTGCGGCCGATCCGCTCGCCGAGCAGCGCCGAAGCGATGGTGACCAGCACCGGCGTGAGGAAGATCACCGCGGTGGCCTCGGCCAGCGGGATGTAGTGCAGGCCGTTGATGAACAGCAGGCTGACACCGACCAGGCTCAGCCCGCGCAGCAACTGCGCCCCGGGCCGCCGGGTGCGCAGCACGCGCGGCCCCATGCGCGGCACGAACAGCAGCGTCATCAGCACGGTCTGCGCGATGTAGCGCGCCCAGATCACCAGGAACACCGGGTACAGCCCGGACAGGTGCTTGGCCAGGCCGTCATGGCTGGCCAGCAGCAGGCCGGAGAGCAGAATCAGCAGAACCCCGTAGAGCGGGTGACGACCATCGTTCAAGGCAACTTCCGAACACCTGTTAGCAGGCTAAGCATTATGCCTGCCTCGGCCTCCGCGCGCAGGCGGAATTCGACCGGCGCGCCGCTGGCGGTCGCCTGGCGGCCGAAACGCCGGACTTTTGCGCTATGATCGCGGCCTTTTGCCGGGCCGCACGGCGTTTCGCGGTGTTTGAGCGTAGTCGAGATGTATCAGTTGAGAGCGATGCAGGAGCGCGATATCCCTGCCGTCCTGGCGATCCAGGAAGAGTCTTATGCCGCCGCGGTGCTGGAGGACGAGGCGGTGATCCGTTCACGGCTGGCAGCCTGTCCGGAGCTGGCCTGGGTTGCCGAAGACGCCGAGGGCGTGTGCGCCTACCTGTTCGCCTACCAGTCGCGACTCGGCAGGATCACCCCGCTGGACGGTGAGTTCGAGCCGCACGCCGAGGCCGACTGTCTGTATCTGCACGACCTCGCCGTGGCGCGCCGCGCCGGCGGCCGCGGCATCGGCCCGGCGCTGGTGCGACGCAATCTGCAGCAGGCGCAGGCCGCCCGGCTGCGCTACTCGGCGCTGGTCTCGGTACAGGACTCCGCCGAATTCTGGTCGCGTCAGGGCTATCGCGCCCACGACGGGCTGGAACCGCAGCAGGCCGACAATCTCGCCAGCTACCCGATTCCGGCTCTGTACATGGTGCGCAACCTGCACCCTTGAGCGGCCTCAGGCGCTGGCGCGGCGCAGTGCCAGGCTGAGCCGGTCGACCACCTCGGCCCAGTCGGCATCCTCGAGCAGCTCGTCACGCAGAAAAGCCGCCTGGGCGGGGTTCCAGAACGGCGCGTCGGCCAGGCGCACGCCCTCCGGCAACGGCGCGTGCGTGTCGATGAAGCGCCGGATCGAGGCGTCGTCGTTGGGCAGGCCCAACTGCTCGAACAGGTTGTGGAAGGCGTGGATCGACTGTTCCATGTGAACCTCCGATGGCTGAAGCAGGAATGCGACGATCTTCAGTATCGTCCATTCCCGCCTCGGCGCACGATTCAGCGGAACGGCGGCTCGTCGAAGCTGCGCAGCTTGCGCGAATGCAGCGAGTGCTGCTGGCTGCGCAGCAGGTCCAGCGCGGTGATGCCGATCTTCAGGTGCTGGCTCACGGCACGCTCGTAGAACGCATTGGCCGAGCCGGGCAGCTTGATCTCGCTGTGCAGCGGTTTGTCCGACACGCAGAGCAACGTGCCGTAGGGCACCCGCAGGCGATAGCCCTGGGCGGCGATGGTGCCGCTTTCCATGTCCACCGCCACCGCGCGCGACAGGTTGATCAGCGGCCGTTCCTGCGCCCAGCGCAGCTCCCAGTTGCGGTCGTCGTAGGTCAGCACGGTGCCGGTGCGCAGGCGTTTCTTCAGCGCCTCGCCCTTCTCGCCGGTAATCTGCGCCGCGGCTTCCTGCAGCGCCTGCTGCACCTCGGCCAGCGCCGGCAACGGGATGTGCGGCGGCAACACGCGATCGAGGATGCCGTCGCGGCGCATGTAGGCGTGCGCCAGCACGTAGTCGCCAATGGACTGCGACTGCCGCAGCCCGCCGCAGTGGCCGATCATCAGCCAGCAGTGCGGACGCAGCACGGCCAGGTGATCGGTGATGTTCTTGGCGTTGGACGGGCCGACACCGATGTTGATCAGGGTGACGCCGTGGCCGTCGTCGGCAATCAGGTGGTAGGCCGGCATCTGGTAGCGGTGCCAGAGCACGCCGCCGATGATCGCCTGCGCCTCGCCCTCCTCCATGCCGCGCTCGATGACCACGTTGCCCGGCAGCACCATGCGCACGAAGCGGGTGTCGTCGCGCAGCATGTCGAGGCCATGGCGGATGAACTGGTCGACGTAGCGGTGATAGTTGGTCAGCAGGATCCACGGTTGCACGTGACGCCAGTCGCTGCCGGTGTAGTGCACCAGCCGACGCAGGGAGAAATCCACCCGTGCGCCGTCGAACAGCGCCAGCGGATACGGATCGGCATGCTCCCAGTCGTAGAGGCCGTCGGCGATGTCGTCGGTCGCCGCCGACAGATCGGTGCTGGGAAATACCCGCGCCAGCTCGGCCGCGGTCACGCCGCTGCCGGCCAGCTCGTCGCCCTGTTCGATGACGTACGGATAGGGAATGTTGCGCTCGCTGATGCCGACCTCGATCTTGACGTTGAAGTCGTGCATCAACGGCCGCAGCTGGTCGAGCAGGTAGGCGCGGAACGCCGCCGGATGGGTCACGGTGACGCTGTAGACGCCGGGCGCCTGCACCTTGGCGTAGGCGCGGGTGGAAGCCGGCACCTCGCCGTGGCATTCGTAGGTCAGACGCAGCTCCGGGTAGCGGAACAGATCGCGTTCTTCCGCGCTCGGCTCGGTGCGGTCGGCGACGTAGCGCTTGAGTGCCCGGTTGAGCGCAGCCGTGGCGCGCTGGTGAAGCTCGGCCAGGTGATCGACCGCGGCCTCGGCAGAGCTGGCGACGGTGAAACGCTGGGTATCGGGAGTCATGCGGCAAGGTCCTGTCTGTGCGAATGGCGGTATCTTGGCCGGAATCCTTTACGAATGTACATGCCGGACGACCGCCACGGCGCCTGCGCGCAGGCATAAAAAAACCGACGCCGGCTGCCCGGCATCGGTTTCTTCGGAGGGTTCCGACGGCGCTCGAAAAGTCGGGCGACCGCCGGTCCCGTCACTCAGCGGACAATTACTTGTTCAGCTTCATGGTGCCGTGCTCGGCCAGGTGGGTGTGCCAGGAAAAGGCCTTCTCCAGCACGTGCGGGGTATGACCGCCGCGCACCTTGGCCTCTTCCAGGTAGTCCAGCGCCTGCTGCTTGTAATCAGGATGCATGCAGTTGGCGATGATGCGCTGGGCAGCTTCAGCCGGAGCCAGGCCACGCAGATCGGCATAACCCTGCTCGGTGATGATCACGTCGACATCGTGGTTGGTGTGATCGACGTGAGTCACGAACGGTACGACCGACGAGACGTTGCCGTTCTTCGCGGTGGAGGCGGTCACGAAGATGGTGATGCGGGCGTTGCGGGCGAAGTCACCCGAGCCGCCGATACCGTTCATCATGTGGGTGCCGCTGACGTGGGTGGAGTTCACGTTGCCGTAGATGTCCACTTCCAGCGCGGTGTTGAAGGAAATGATGCCCAGACGACGGATGACTTCCGGATGGTTGGAGATTTCCTGCGGACGGAACACCACCTTGCCTGCGTACTTGGCCATGTCGGAAGCGAGGTTTTCCACGCGCTTCTTGGACAGGGAGAACGCGGTACCGGCAGCGAACTTCACCACACCGGCGTCGATCAGGTCGAACACGCCGTCCTGCAGCACTTCGGAGGCGACGACCAGGTCCTTGAACTCGGAGGTGCGCATGCCGTTCAGCACGGCGTTGGCCACGGAACCCACACCGGACTGCAGCGGCGCCAGGCTGTTGGTCAGACGGCCGGATTTCACTTCGGCGCGCAGGAAGTCCAGCAGGTTATCGGCGATCTTCTGGGTTTCTTCGTTCGGCTCGAACAGCGGCGATGGGATGTCCGGCTGACTGGACAGCACGATGCCGCGCACCTTGGCCGGATCGACCGGAATACCGACGGTGCCGATACGGGTGCTGACGTCGAATACCGGGATGGCTTCGCGAGTGTTCTCGCCGGCCGGACCCGGGATGTAGATGTCGTGCATGCCTTCGTATTCACGCGGAGCGGAGGTGTTCAGCTCGATGATCACGTGCTTGGCGGTCTGAACGAAGATCGGCGAGTTGCCCACCGAACCGGTCGGGATGATCTGGCCGTCCTCAGTGATGGCGGCGGCTTCGATGATCGCGTAGTCGACCTGCGGCAGTACGCCCTGGCGGATCAGCTCGGCCATGTGCGACAGGTGCTGGTCGATGTAGAGGATCTCGCCGGCGTTGATCTTCTTGCGCTGTACCGGGTTGCCCTGATACGGGATGCGCTTGTTGATGATGCCGGCCTCGGCCATGGCCTGGTCAGCCGCCGGGCCCATGGAAGCGCCGGTGAACAGGTTGACCTTGAACTTCTCGTTCTGGCCACGCGCGGACAGGGCGCGCGGGAACTCCTTGGGCTCACCGAACAGGGTGAAACCGCTCATACCCAGCGTCATGCCGTCTTCGATCCACGACGCGGCCTCTTCTGCCGAGACAACCTTATCGAGAAACGCCGCGTTGCGAATGTACTTGTTTAGATCCGTTGCCATGAATTCACCTCTGAAACTCATCGAATGCTCGTCCGTGAAAGCTCTGCATAGAATTAGCTAGAGCCTGACGAGGCATGGAGACGGCGGCTTCAAGTTCGGAGACAAAACGCCCATGTCTTTTGCCGCTCAATCCGTCGGAACCTCAAAAAATCATGCCGCGCTTGCAACCCCGTAGTGTAGTCGCTCGCTTTATTCTAGGGTCTTCAGCTCGTTTGGCTGTTATACGAAGGTACTAGCAAACCTACGGGACAAAGAGCCCAAAGCTGGTATAGACGGGGCGAGAGTAACCGGCAAATCGGCCGGCACGAGCCTGCTGGCACCGCCTTACAGCTGCGGCGCACTGTGCGCCAGCCACGCGCCGATAGCCAGCCCCACCCGCCGGCGGCACGCGGTAGAGCCGTGGCGCCTGGCGCTGAAACGATATAAATCGCTCAGCGGACTTCCCGAACTGCGTCGACCACGCTCAGTGCAGTTCTGCGGGCAAGGCCATGACGCCCGCCGATGACGGTACCGTCGCTCAAACGGCCAGATCGACCTGCTGCACACTGCCCGCCTGGCCATTCTCGAACAGAAACAACCCGGTGCTCCTGACCCGTCCTTCCAGTTGCTGCTGGGCGATCAGGTCGAGGTCACCATAAGCACGCGCCAGACCGATGGCGCCAACTCCGGCGGAGCGCAGATCAACCTGTTCGCCAGTGCCTTGCGCGTCCGGGCGCCACAAGCGGAGTTGCTCGAAGATGCTGTCACCCTCGTCAATGAAGCCGTTGCCGTCCTCGTCATACGCGCTCAGATCGGCGAAGCCATCGCCGGAGAGGGCGCCAAACAGCTCGCGACCGTCATCGACACGACCATTGCCATTGCGGTCCAGCGCCAGGAAGGCGCTGCCGGAGGCGAGACTGGCCAGGCTGTCGCGGTCACCGTCGGCATCCAGGTCGAAGCCGACGCGGTTGCTGGCATCCAGGCGTACCGGGCCGCCCCCGAGGTTGAGCACCAGCGGGTCCTGCAATACGGCACCGGCACGCATCGAAACGCTGGCGCTGCTGTATTGCACGCTGAGCATTTCGAGACTGAGCCCGTACTGGATCGTGCGTCCGTCGGCGGTGCCGACCGTACCGCTGGCGCTGACGCTCAGCGACTCGCCGCGCCATTCCTGCACGCTGTACTGGTAGTTCAGAAAATCGCCATTCCCAGTCGGCTCCACCTGCACCATCGCACCGCCTGCAGATGGCGCTGGCATGGACAAGCCCGCGGAGAGCTTGTCGAGGGTGGCGTCGATCTCCTCAACCTCGCGTCCCAGCACCGCCAGCAACATACGCAGTTTGCGCAGGCTTTCTTCGTCGGGCGTGAAATCCAGGCTATGTGCGCCGTCCGCCGTGGCGACCGGGGCCGCTTGCGGCAGGCCGTCCGCCAGGCTTTCCAGTTGTTTCGACGAGATCGCCGGCCGGTCCTGGGCAAGATGTACTTCAGCCCGGCTGGAGCTGCTCACTTCGCTGCGCTCGTGCCGACTGATCTGCAGCCGCTGGCCGCCACGCTGCATGTCCAGTGTCTCGTTGACCTCGCGTCCCGCCGTGTAATGCCGCTCGGCACTCAGCCCAAACTGTTCACTTGAGGTAATCCTCATGCCGCAACCCTCCGCTCATTGCCACCATTTCGGCATCACTGAGCAAAAGTTGAGCAATTACCCCAAGGACGGGGCGCTGCGACTGAGCAGCGCCTGGATATCGAGCCCCTTCGGCAAGGTGCCATAAACGCGCCCGCGTCCGTCCAGGCGACTGGCGATAAACGCATCACTGACTGCAGAGTTACCCGCCTCCAGCAACAGACCGGCCTGCAAGGCCACGGCGACATCCTCGGTGAGTTGGCGGGCGCGGTACTGGATATCGTCGGGATCGCGCAACGCCGTACCGAGTCGCTCGATATGCGACTTCAGGCGCGCATCGCCATGGCCGTCGCCGAGTACGTCGAACAGCGCATCGAGCACGCCCGCCTCTCTGGAGAGCGCGCGCAGCACATCCAGGCACTGCACATTGCCGGAGCCTTCCCAAATAGAGTTGACCGGCGCTTCGCGGTACAGGCGTGGCAGGATGGTTTCCTCGACGTAGCCGGCGCCGCCGAGGCATTCGCTGGCCTCGGCGATCATTTCCGGGGCGCGCTTGCAGATCCAGTACTTGCCGATGGCGGTGACCAGGCGGGCGAACTTGCCTTCGCGCTCATCATGCCGATTGTCCTGCGCGCGGCCCATACGCAGGGTCAGCGCCAGCGCGGCCTCGCTCTCCAGCGCCAGGTCGGCCAGCACGTTGCGCATCAGCGGCTGCTCGAGCAGCGCGCGTCCGCCGACCTGGCGGTAGGTGCAGTGGTGCAAGGCCTGGGTCAGCGCCTGACGCATCAGCGAGCTGGAGCCGATCATGCAATCGAAACGGGTCGAGGAGACCATTTCGATGATGGTCGGCACGCCGCGACCGTCCTCGCCGACCATCCACGCCAGCGCGCCGCGGTACTCCACCTCGCTGGAGGCGTTGGCCCAGTTGCCCAGCTTGTTCTTCAGTCGCTGGATATAGAACTGGTTGCGCGTGCCATCCGGGCGATGGCGTGGCAACAGGAAGCACGACAGCCCCTTGTCGGTCTGCGCCAGGGTGAGGAAGGCATCGCACATCGGTGCCGAACAGAACCACTTGTGGCCGACCAGTTCGTAGGGCTGGCCGGGGCCGCCGGCACCGACCGGAAAGGCGCGGGTGCTGTTGGCGCGCACGTCGGTACCGCCCTGTTTCTCGGTCATGGCCATGCCGATGGTGACGCCGGCCTTCTGCTCCATCGGCAGGTTGCGCGGGTCGTACGCGGTGGCGAGAATTTTCGGCAACCAGCGTTCGGCGAGATCCGGCTGCAGGCGCAGCGCCGGTACGCTGGCGTAGGTCATGGTCAGCGGGCAGCTGCTGCCGGCTTCGGCCTGGTTGTGCAGGTACATCAGCGCGGCCCGCGCTACCTGCGCACCGGGCTGCGGAGCGGTCCAGGGCAGCGAGGGGATGCCGTGCTCGATCGCGGTGCGCATCAGCTCGTGATAGGCCGGATGGAAATCCACCACATCGATGCGATGCCCATAGCGGTCGTGCGTGCGCAGCACCGGCCGGTTCTCGTTGGCGAGAAAGCCCGCCGCCATCAACGGCCCGCCGGCAAGCGCGCCGTAGGCGTCCAGCCGGGCATCGGCCCAACCGGCGTCGAAACGCCGCAGCCACTGTCGCAGCGGCAGGTCGATGCGATAGAGATTGGCGCCGTCGAGCGGCGGCACCTGGTTGGTCACCTCATGGGTTTCGGCTGGCGGCAGGTTCATCGTGCATTCCTCGATCCGACTCAGCGGACAGTGAAGCACGCCGCCAGCAAAGCCGAGGCGCGGTATCGGCCAAAAGCACCGCGTCTCAGGCAATCGAGCCGGACGGCGCGACCGGGCTGTGGTGCGATGTCGGCAGGCCCAGCTCCAGGCGCAGACGGAAACAGCTGCCGCAGCCTGGCTGCGACCGGTGGTCGAGCTGACCATCGAGCAGCGCGGCCAGCCGCCGGCTGATCGCCAGACCGATGCCGAGGCCGCCGTAACGGCGCGTCAGCGAGGCGTCCAGCTGGCGGAACTGCTGATACAACGACGCATCGGCGGCTGCCCCGAAGCCGATGCCGGTGTCGATCACCTCGAACTGCAGCGGCAGTTGCAACGTGGCCTCGCCGGCCAGACTGACGCGCAAGGTCACACTCCCGGCGCGGGTGAACTTGATCGCGTTGTCCAGCAGATGACCGATGATCAGCGCGAGCTTCTGCGCATCGCCGAGCAACCGATCGGGCAGCGCGGCGTCCAGCTCGACGGCAAACGCCAATCCCTTTTCGCCGGCCTTCGCGGCAAAGCGCTGCTTCAGGGTCTGGCTCCACTCATGCAGACTGAACGGCGCCCAGGCGGGCTGCAGCTTGCCGGCACGCAGCTCGCTGAGCAGCAGGATATCGTTGACCAGGCGCAGCATGTCGCGCGACGACTCGGTGGCGATGCGCTGGTATTCGTCGCGCTCTTCGGGAGTCTGCGACCCCGGCAGCAGCTCCAGTGCGCCCATCACGCCGATCATCGGCGTGCGCAGCTCGTGGCTGATGTTGGAGAGGAATTCGTCCTTGAAGCGGTTGCTTTCCGCCAGCTCGCGGTTGAGTTGTTCAAGCCCGGCGCGCGAGGCTTCGAGCAGGCTGGCGCGTTCGTCCTTGAGCACATTGATGCGGTCGGCCAGCGCCATGGACAGCAGCACCACTTCCAGCGCCGCGCCGATCTGGCTGGCGTACATCGTCAGGAAGGTGTTGGGCAGATAGCCCAGCACCATCAGCGTGTTGATCTGCCCGCCGATCAGCAGCGCGCTCCAAGCGAAGATGAAGTAGCGCGCCATGCGCATGCCGCGCCACCACGCCGCTATGCCCGCGGCGAACACCGCCAGGGTGAACAGCAACGCCATGATTGTCGCCAGGCGCAGCGATACCCCATAGTCGGTCAACAGCGCCAGCGTCATCACCAGCGCACCGAGCCCCATCATCAGCCACAGCAGGCGGTCGACCCAGGGGCTGTGCTCGGCCGTACGCAGGAAGCTGCGCGTGAACTGGCAGCCGAACAGGCCGGCTGCGCCGATCAGCAAGGGCGTGGCGACGTTCGCCCACCAGGGGTTATCCGGCCAGAAATACTGCACCGCGGCGCCGTTGACCGACAGCTGGTAGAGACCGAACGAGGCGATATAGAGGATGTAGTACAGGTAGCTGCGATCACGGATGCTGACGTAGATGAGCAGGTTGTAGACCAGCATCGCCAGCAGCACGCCATAGATGAGTCCCAGCGCATAGATGTGCCCGGGGCGCTCTTCGATATACGCATGCACGCTCCACAGCGTCAGCGGAACCTGGATCGAACCCTGACTCTGCACCCGCAGGTAGAAGCGCTGCGGCTGGTTCGGCGGCAGTTCCAGCTCGAACAGGTAGTTGCCCTGCCCGATTTCCCGGCTGGCCCACGGCAGTGTGTCGCCAGTGGGCTGCGCGGCACGGTATCCGCCGTGGCCATCGGGACGGTAGAGCTCGACACGATCCAGCGGTGGATAGCCCAGCTCCAGCAGCCAGCGCTGCGACTGTCCCGGGTTCGTTGGTCGGTAGTTCAGATCGACGCGGATCCAGTAGGCCGCGCGCGAATAGCCGCCGTTGAACACGGCGTCTTCGTGCCGGCGAAACGGCCCGGCGAAGTCGGCCGCACTGACCTGCTCGATAGTCGCCGTACCGCGCGGGTCCTCGTAGATATCCATGAGCGGGCCCAGCGGCACGCGGCGGGCATGCTCATCGAATTCGGCGGCTCCCGCCAGCAGCGGCGACAGCGCAAGCAACAACAGAAGAAGGAACCGCATGTCGCCTCGCTGACGCAGATCGAGGACACCACCGACCCGGCGCGCGGATAGGCGCAGCGGTGGGAGAGAATTGAAGTGCCGACAATCTAGCACAGCACTGCGACAGTAAACCGCCACCATGATCGACCGTGCCCCGGCGCACCGCCACGACGGCACGCCCTGCGCCCCGCACGCATGGTTTGGTGATAAGCTCGCCGGCCATGAAAACGCATACTTCCCGCCCCATCGTCCTCTGTCTCTCCGGCCACGACCCAGTCGGCGGTGCCGGCCTGCAGGCCGATATCGAGGCCCTGCTCGCCCAGGGCTGCCATGCCGCGCCGACCGTTACCGCACTCACCGTGCAGGACACCGTCGATGTCAGCGACTTTCGTGTGCTCGATCGCGAGTGGGTGCTCGCCCAGGCGCACGCGGTAATCGCCGACGTGCCGATCGCGGCCGTCAAGCTGGGCATGCTCGGCTCGGTGGAGATGGTCGACACCGTGCTCGAGATCATGAGCAAGCTGCCCGGCGTGCCGCTGATCTGCGACCCGGTGCTGCGTGCTGGCGGCGGCGGCGCGCTGGGCAAGGACGACGTCGGTTACGCCATGCGCGAACGGCTGTTTCCGGTCGCCACCATCGCCACGCCAAACCTGCCCGAAGCACGTATTCTCGCCGACCTGCCCGACGGCAGCGCCGACGAATGCGCCGAACGCCTGCTGCCGCACATCCGCCACCTGCTGATTACCGGCGGCCACGGTGACGAGCGCGAAGTGCACAACCGGCTGTACAGCCGCGACGGCAGCCGCCATGAATTCACCTGCGCACGTCTGCCGGGCAGCTATCACGGGTCCGGTTGCACCCTGGCCAGCACCCTCGCCGGCCGCCTGGCGCTCGGCGAAGGCCTGAGCAGCGCGGTGCAGTCCGCGCTCGATTACACCTGGCGCACCCTGCGCGACGCCGAGGCCCCGGGCCACGGTCAGTACATTCCGCGGCGCCTGCCGCTGGACCTGGCCTGAGGGGAGCGCTGCGCATGACGGGCACCACCACCGCACTTCGCGGCCTCTACGCCATCACCGACAGCCAGCTGCTGGCCGACGGCCGCCTGCTGCCCTATGTCGAAGCCGCACTCAAAGGCGGCGCGCGGCTGCTGCAGTACCGCGACAAGTCCGCCGAGCAGGCCCGTCGCCTGCGCGAGGCCGAGGCGCTGCGCGAGCTATGCGCTCGCCACGGTGCGCAGCTGATCATCAACGACGACGCCGAGCTGGCGGCACGGCTGGGCGTCGGCCTGCACCTGGGCCAGGAAGACGGCTCGCTGGCGGCCGCGCGCGCACTGCTGGGTCCGCGCACGATCATCGGCGCCACCTGCCACGCGCAGTTGACGCTCGCCGAGCAGGCCGTCGCCGAAGGTGCCAGCTACGTTGCATTCGGCCGCTTCTTCAACTCCAGCACCAAGCCCGGCGCGCCGGCCGCGGATGTCGCACTGCTGCACGCGGCCCGCAAGCGCTTCGGCGTGCCGATCGCCGCGATCGGCGGCATTACGCTGCAGACCGCGCCACAACTGATCGCCGCCGGCGCCAATCTGATCGCGGTGATCCATGCGCTGTTCGCCGCCGACTCCGCCGCCGAGGTGCAGCGTCGCGCCGAGGCGTTCAGCCAACTGTTCAGCCCATCCTGATTCCCAACGGCGAGCCGCGCCACGCCGGCCCGCCCTGCCATTCGCGAGGCCCCGCATGTCCCGTTCCGAAACCCTGTTCGCCAGCGCCCAGACCCACATTCCCGGCGGCGTCAACTCGCCGGTACGTGCCTTCCGCAGCGTCGGCGGCACGCCGCTGTTCCTCAAGCACGCCGAAGGCGCCTACGTGATCGACGAGGACGACAAGCGCTATGTCGACTACGTCGGCTCCTGGGGCCCGATGATCCTCGGCCACAGCCATCCCGAAGTGCTCGACGCGGTACGCCGCCAGCTCGACCACGGGCTGTCCTATGGCGCGCCGACGGCGATGGAAACGCAGATGGCCGAACTGGTCTGCAGCCTGGTGCCGTCGATGGAGATGGTGCGCATGGTCAGCTCCGGTACCGAGGCGACCATGAGCGCGATCCGTCTGGCGCGTGGCTACACCGGCCGTGACGCGATCATCAAGTTTGAGGGCTGCTACCACGGCCATTCCGACAGCCTGCTGGTCAAGGCCGGCTCCGGTGCGCTGACCCAGGGCGTACCCAGCTCGGCCGGCGTGCCGGCAGACTTCGCCAAGCACACCCTGACGCTGGCCTACAACGACCTCGCCGAAGTCGAGGCCACGCTGAAGGAGAAGGGCGAGCTGGTCGCCTGCATCATCGTCGAGCCGGTGGCCGGCAACATGAACTGCGTGCCGCCAGCGCCGGGCTTCCTCGCAGGCCTGCGCCGGCTGTGCGACGAGCACGGCGTGGTGCTGATCTTCGACGAGGTGATGACCGGCTTCCGCGTCGCCCTCGGCGGTGCGCAGGCGCACTTCGGCGTGACGCCGGATCTGTCCACCTTCGGCAAGATCATCGGCGGCGGCATGCCGGTCGGCTGCTTCGGCGGCAAGCGCGCCATCATGGAGTGCGTCGCGCCGCTCGGCCCGGTCTACCAGGCCGGCACGCTGTCGGGTAACCCACTGGCCATGGCCGCCGGCTTGACCACGCTGAAGCTGATCAGCCGCCCGGGCTTTCACGCCGAGCTGACCGATTACACCAGCCGCATGCTGCAGGGCCTGCAGGATCGTGCCGATGCCGCCGGCGTTCCGTTCGTCACCACCCAGGTCGGCGGCATGTTCGGCCTGTACTTCAGCGGCGCCGACGACATCGTCACCTTCGCCGACGTGATGGCCAGCGATGCCGAGCGCTTCAAGCGCTTCTTCCATCTGATGCTCGAGGGCGGCGTCTATCTGGCACCGAGCGCCTTCGAGGCCGGCTTCACCTCCATCGCCCACGGCGATGCCGAGCTGAAGATCACCCTGGACGCCGCCGAGCGGGCCTTCGCCAGCCTCAAGTGAGCCACCGCGCGTGGGCAGGACGGCTCCCTGCCCACACGACCTCGAGACACCTCGCCACCTCTCGCGGCGACAGGCGACGGATAAACCGTCGCGGTGGGCGGAAAGGCTTTGTAAGCCCGCGGTCACTTATCCATAATGTGACCGCCGACGCGTTTGCGCCGGCCACGTCCGTAAACGCCCTGCTTCTCGAGGCGCCTCGATCCATGACCCGCACCGGCCGCATCCTGTCTTTGGGCTGTCTGCTGCTTTCGCCACTGCTGGCTGACGCCGGTGGCAATTCGCTGCTGATTCCGGCGACGGCGCGCTGCGCGCTGAACACCGTTCCCGAGGAGCTGCCGGCGGCCCTGCGCGCGTGCCAGCAGGCGGCCAGCGAGGGCGACCTGCAGGCGGCGTTCGAGCTAGGCGAGTTCTATTACGACGGCCGCCGCGCGCCGCGTGACCTAGCCAAGGCGCTGCACTGGTTCGAGCAGGCCTCCTTGCAGGGACACGCGACCGCTCAGCACAGGCTCGGCGTGATGTTCTTCCGCGGCGAAGGTGTGCGCGCGAACAACGTGCAGGCCTATGTCGTGCTGAAGATGGCCGCGGTCAACGGCGACGAAGATGCGCTCGACACCGCCGACCGGGTCGCCGAGCAGATGCGCCGCGATGAGCTGGAGATCGCCACCCAGGTGCTCGGGCAGATCTTCCGCGACTACCTGCTGGAACTGCAGGCCGCCGAAGGCCGCGAGCCGCTGCGCCCCTGACCGGCCACCGGCTTTCTTGACCGCCATACTTTTATCGCTCTTGCGCTGCGCCTATAATCGCCGGTCATTTTTTGCACAACGCCGGCCCGTAACATGACCCGCAAGCTCTACATCGAAACCCACGGCTGCCAGATGAACGAGTACGACAGCTCGCGCATGGTCGACCTGCTGGGCGAACACCAGGCCCTGGAAATCACCGAGAATCCGGCCGAAGCCGATGTGATCCTGCTCAACACCTGCTCGATCCGAGAGAAGGCGCAGGAAAAGGTGTTTTCCCAGCTGGGCCGCTGGCGCGAGCTGAAGCAGGACAACCCGCAGCTGGTGATCGGCGTCGGCGGCTGCGTGGCCAGCCAGGAAGGCGCAGCGATCCGCGATCGCGCGCCCTACGTCGACGTGGTGTTCGGTCCGCAGACGCTGCATCGCCTGCCGGAAATGATCGACGCCGCGCGCACCACCCAGCAGCCGCAGGTGGACATTTCCTTCCCCGAGATCGAGAAGTTCGACCGCCTGCCCGAGCCGCGCGTCGACGGCCCCAGCGCCTTCGTCTCGGTGATGGAAGGCTGCAGCAAGTACTGCTCGTTCTGCGTGGTGCCCTACACCCGCGGCGAGGAAGTCAGCCGACCGATGGCCGATGTACTCGCCGAGATCATCCACCTGACCGAAAACGGCGTGAAAGAAGTCACCCTGCTCGGGCAGAACGTCAACGGCTATCGCCACGACGGTCACGACTTCGCCGACCTGCTGCATGCGGTGGCGGCGGTCGAGGGCATCGAGCGCATTCGCTACACCACCAGCCACCCGCTGGAGTTCTCCGACGCCATCATCCAGGCCCATGCCGACATCCCGCAGCTGGTGCGCTATCTGCACCTGCCGGTGCAGTCCGGGGCCGACCGCGTTCTCGCGGCGATGAAGCGCAACCACACGGCGCTGGAGTACAAATCGCGCATCCGCAAGCTCAAGGCAGCGGTGCCGGGGATTCTGATCAGCTCGGATTTCATCGTCGGTTTCCCCGGCGAGACCGAGAAAGACTTCGAGCAGACCATGAAGCTGATCGAAGAGGTCGGCTTCGACTTCTCCTACTCCTTCGTCTACAGCGCACGCCCAGGCACGCCGGCCGCCGACATGGCCGACGACACCCCGGACGAGGTGAAGAAGCAGCGCCTGGCCAGACTCCAGCACCGCATCAACGAGCTCGGCTTCGAAAATAGCCGACGGATGGTGGGCACCACCCAGCGCATCCTGGTGACCGACTACTCGAAGAAGGACCCGGGCATGCTCCAGGGTCGCACCGAGCACAACCGCATCGTCAACTTCCGCTGCGACAATCCCCGACTGATCGGCCAGTTCGTCGACGTACACATCGACGACGCCCTGCCCCACTCGCTGCGTGGCACTTTGCTGCCTTGAGTCGCGTACCGCACGCCGCACGCCCCCATGTGAACGCAACGGGGGCCGTGCCGCCCATGCAACTGCGCTTTTCGCATCGCGCGCGCAGCGCTATTCTCCATTCATCTATCCGCCGAGTCCGGCCACACCTACAAGCCCTTGAACGCACCCATAGAACCTCATCGCTTCACCCTCGAACCCTTTGAAGCCCGCCGCTTCGCCAATCTCTGCGGCCAGTTCGACGAGCACCTGCGCCTGATCGAACAGCGCCTCGCGCTGGAAATCCGCAACCGCGGCAACCAGTTCGAGCTGGTCGGCCCGACCGACGCGGCCAAGTCCGCCGAAAACCTGTTGCGCCGCCTGTACCGCGAAACCAAAACCACCGAGCTGTCGCCGGACATGGTGCATCTGTACCTGCAGGAATCGGGTCTGGAAGAACTGGCCAACCCCAGCGCCCACCAGGGCGTGGCCCTGCGCACCAAGAAGGGCATGATTCGCCCGCGCGGCGCCAACCAGCAGCGCTACGTCAAGGCAATCCTCGACAACGACATCAACTTCGGCATCGGCCCGGCCGGCACCGGCAAGACCTACCTGGCGGTGGCCGCCGCGGTGGACGCTCTGGAGCGCGAACAGATTCGCCGCATCCTGCTGGTGCGTCCGGCGGTGGAGGCGGGCGAGAAACTCGGCTTTCTGCCCGGCGACCTGGCGCAGAAGATCGATCCCTACCTGCGTCCGCTGTACGACGCGCTCTACGAGATGCTCGGTTTCGAGAACGTGGCGCGGCTGATCGAGAAGCAGGTGATCGAGATCGCCCCGCTGGCCTACATGCGCGGCCGTACGCTGAACAACAGCTTCATCATCCTCGACGAAAGCCAGAACACCACCCAGGAACAGATGAAGATGTTCCTCACCCGCATCGGCTTCGGCTCCACTGCGGTGATCACCGGCGACATCACCCAGGTCGACCTGCCGCGCGGCACCAAAAGCGGCCTGGCCCACGTGATCGAGGTGCTCAAGGGCGTCAACGGCATCAGCTTCACCCACTTCCAGCCCAAGGACGTGGTACGCCATCCGCTGGTGCAGCGCATCGTCGAAGCCTATGAGTCGTTCGAAGACCGCCACGCCCAGGCCAGCCACCGCAGCGCAGACAATCGCCATGATTGAACTGGACGTACAGCTGGCCAGCACCGGCAAGGTCCCGGCCGCTGCCGAGCTACAGCGCTGGTGTGAACTGGCGCTGCGCCAGCGCAGCGGCGACTCCGAGCTGACCATCCGTCTGGTCGACGAGGAAGAAGGCCGTGAGCTGAACCGCACCTGGCGGCACAAGGACTACCCGACCAACGTGCTGTCGTTCCCCGCCGACGTGCCGGACGAGTTCCTCGACATCCCGCTGCTCGGCGACTTGGTGATCTGCGTGCCGGTGGTCGAGCGTGAGGCCGCCGAACAAGGCAAGCCGCCGGCCGCGCACTGGGCGCATCTGGTCATCCACGGCTGCCTGCATCTGCTTGGTTACGATCACATCGAGGATGCCGAGGCCGAGGAAATGGAAGCACTGGAGCGTCAGCTCCTGGCCGAACTCGGCCATCCCGACCCCTACGCCGAACTTTCGCCCGAAACGGGCACCGACAAGGACTCTTGAGTCGCACACCATGAGCGAAGATCGATCGACCAGCGGGCAGAAGTCCTGGCTGGAAAAACTCACCCAGGCTTTTGTCCATGAGCCGAAGACGCGTCAGGACCTGCTGGATATCCTGCGCGAAGCCCATCAGAACAAGCTGCTCGACAACGAGGCGCTGGCCATCGTCGAAGGCGCCATCCAGGTCGCCGACCTGCAGGTGCGCGACATCATGGTGCCGCGCTCGCAGGTGATCAGCATCCGCGCCGACCAGTCACCCCGGGACTTTCTGCCGGCGGTGATTTCAGCCGCGCATTCGCGTTACCCGGTCGTCGGCGAAAGCCTCGACGAAATCATCGGCGTGCTGCTGGCCAAGGATCTGCTACCGCTGATCCTTCGCGAGGAGCAGCACGATTTCGACATCAAGGAGCTGCTGCGGCCGGCGACCTTTGTCCCGGAATCCAAGCGCCTCAACGTGCTGCTGCGCGAGTTCCGCGCCAATCACAACCACATGGCCATCGTCATCGACGAGTACGGCGGCGTCGCCGGCCTGGTGACCATCGAGGACGTGCTGGAGCAGATCGTCGGCGACATCGAGGACGAGCACGACGTCGAGGAAGACAGCTACATCCGTCCGCTGCCCAGCGGCGACTTCCTGGTCAAGGCGTTGACGCCGATCGACAGCTTCAACGAGTTCTTCGGCAGCGAATTCCCGGACGACGAATTCGACACCGTCGCCGGGCTGGTGATGAGCACCTTCGGCCACCTGCCCAAGCGCAACGAGATCACCGAGATCGACGGCTTCCGCATCCGCGTGCTGAACGCCGACAGCCGTCGCGTGCACATGCTGCGGGTCAGCCGGCTGAACGCCTGATCGCGGCAGGCCTGCGGTTGGCGAGTGCCACAGCATTCGCCAACCGCAGGCCGCCTCCATTGTCCTTTCGAGGTTCCCCGATGCTCTGGATCACCCGCCCCGGCTGGCCGGGCAACCTGCTGGCGCTGGCGGCCGGCGCGCTGACCACGCTGGCGCTGGCGCCGTTCGATCTCTGGCCGCTGGCGCTGCTGTCGATCGCCCTGCTCTATCTCGGCCTGCGCCAGTTGACGCCCAAGGCGGCCGCGGGGCGCGGCTGGTGCTACGGCTTCGGTCTGTTCGCCTCGGGCGTCAGCTGGGTCTATGTCAGCATCCATGACTTCGGTGCCGCCTCGCCGGCGCTGGCCGGGCTGCTGACGCTTGGTTTCGTCGCCGGACTGGCGCTGTTCTTCGCGCTCCTCGGCTGGCTCTGGGCGCGCGGGCTGCGACGCGAGCAGGCGCCGCTGGCCGACGCCCTCGCCTTCGCCGCGCTATGGCTGGCGCTCGATGCGCTACGCGGCTGGGTACTCACTGGTTTTCCCTGGCTGTATGTCGGCTACAGCCAGCTGCACGGACCGCTGGCCGGGCTGGCACCGGTGGGCGGCGTGTGGCTGCTGAGCTTCGCCATCGCGCTGAGTGCCGCACTGCTGGTGAATCTGCCGCGCCTGCTGGCAACTCGGGGACAGCTGGCCATCGCTCTGGTGCTGCTGGCGGCGCCGTGGCTGACCGGTTGGTGGCTCGCCGGGCATGCCTGGACGCAGGACAAGGGCGCACCGCTGACCGTCGCCGCGGTACAGGGCAACGTCGCCCAGAGCATGAAGTGGGACCCGAAAAAGCTCGAGATGCAGCTGCTGCTGTATCGCGACATGACCTTCCGCAGCCGCCCGGCCGACCTGATCGTCTGGCCGGAAACCGCGGTACCGATCCTCAAGGAACACGCTGCGGGTTATCTGGACATGATGGCGGGCTTCAGCCAGCAGCGTGACGCCACGCTGATCACCGGCGTGCCGGTGCGCCAGCCCAACGCCGCCGGCGAGATGCGCTACTACAACGGCCTGACCGCGGTTGGCGCAGGCGCTGGCACCTACCTCAAGCAGAAACTGGTGCCATTCGGCGAGTACGTGCCACTGCAGGAGGTGCTGCGCGGGCTGATCGCCTTCTTCGACCTGCCGATGTCTGATTTTGCCCGCGGCGAGCCGGGCCAGCCGCTGCTGCAGGCCAAGGGCCTGCAGATCGCCCCGTACATCTGTTACGAAGTGGTCTATCCGGAATTCGCCGCCGGCCTCGCCGCGCAGAGCGACCTGCTGCTGACGGTAAGCAACGATGCCTGGTTCGGCCGCTCCATCGGTCCGCTGCAGCATCTGCAAATGGCGCAGATGCGCGCACTGGAAGCCGGACGCTGGATGATCCGCGCCACCAACAACGGCATCACAGTACTCATCGATCCGCGCGGGCGTATCACCGAGCAGGTGCCGCGGTTCGAGGAAGCGGTGCTCTACGGCGAGATCACGCCGATGCAGGGGCTGACGCCCTATCTGCGCTGGCGCTCGTGGCCGCTGATCGTGGTCTGCACGCTGCTACTCGGCTTTGCGCTGCTCAAGCGGCGCAACGTCTGAGCGCAGCCGTTCAGTTCGCGGCAGCTAGTCTGCCGCGTAGACCAGCGGGTAGACCGCCATTCCGACGATCTCGTTGAGCAACATGCCGTTCTGCCAGTACGCCTTCACCTCCGGCAGCCAGCCATTCAGCGGCCGACCGTTGGGCACCCCGACGAAACCCACCGGCGCAGCGATCACCTCGATGTCGTTCTGCTCGAAGCACCAGCGCGAACGCGGCATGTGTGCCGCCGAAGTCACCAGTACCACCCGCTCGATGCCTTCGGCCTTGAGCATACGGGCGCTGTAGACGGCATTTTCCCAGGTGGTACGGCTGCGCTCCTCGAGCCAGCGGGTCGCCACGCCGAAATCTTCCTGCAGTACCTGGGCACCGATCGCTGCTTCGCTCGGCGGCTGACCGTAGTGCAGACCGCCGCTGGTAAGAATCGGCAAGCCGGACACTTTCGCCACCCGCGCCGCATAGCGCAGGCGCTCTAGCGCAACGTAACCCGGCTGATCGCTGCCCCAGGCCGGATCAGCCTGCTCACGCCCCGCGCCGAGGACGACGATGGCGCCGGCACGCGCGTCCAGGCCGGGCCACTGCGCGGCATCCAGCGCCGGCTCGCGCTCGACCGCCCGCGCCGTCCACTCGACCACGATCGGCAGGCTCATCAGCCAGAGCCCGCCGAAGCCGCCGATGAAACACAGCGCCGCCAGCCTCGGTGCGCGCCGGCGTAACCACCAGCCCAGCAGCAACAGTAGCAGTAGGCAGCCCGGCGGCAGCATCAGCTGTTTGAAGATATAGCGAAGGGGCATGCGGCATCTCCGTGTCTACCGCCGGCAACTCTACGTGGCCGGCGCCCGTGCCGCTATGCCGTGCTCAATGGCGTCGGTAGGAAAATAGCCGCTGACGCGCGCGCAGCAGCTGCGAACCGCACACCGGGCAGACCGCCGGCCCAGGACCATCCGGCCAGTGCACCTCGCTACTGCACAGCGCGCAGCTCATCGACTGTTGCAGCGACAGCGGCACGTGCTTGCCATGTCCGCCATGACGTCCGCGCGACACGCTGCGCAACGACGGCCGCTGGGCCTGACGCGCCAGCAATTCCTGCTCCTCGGCGGCGGCATGCCAGCCCGAGAGCCATTGCGCGTCGCGCTGCAGATACGCACGAATCAGTTCGAATTCGGCTGGCGTCAGCCCCCTGACCTCCAGCTCGGCATTGCCGGTTTCCCCTGCTACCGCATTACGCTCCGCCTCTTCCAGGGCCTGTGTCAGGCGCCGCAGCACGCGGCCGTAGAGACTGCTTTCTTCCGAGGGCTCTTTACCCATGATTCACCTCGTCGTCTTCCCGCCCCCAATCCAAGCGTAGACGAGAGTTGGGCGCAGGCATCAAGGACGACAGACGGCAGTGCGCGGCTGGGCGGCAAATCGGGTTTCCCTAGGCTGCGGGGGGTCATGTATGCTACGGCGCTTCCATGCCCTCCGCCTGCAACCGCTTCGCGGCTGCTGTCCCGCCCCGCCGGACCTGCCAGCCGAGCCTGTGCAATCGCGGAGAGCCAGCCCCCATCCCAACGCCAGTAGCCATGCACGAACAGTACCAGCCCCGCGAAATCGAAGCCGCCGCGCAGTCCCACTGGGACGCGCAGAAATCCTTTGAAGTGAGTGAGCAGCCCGGCAAGGACACCTTCTATTGCCTGTCGATGTTCCCCTACCCCAGCGGCAAGCTGCACATGGGCCACGTGCGCAACTACACCATCGGTGACGTGATCGCCCGCTACCAGCGCATGCAGGGCAAGAACGTGCTGCAGCCAATGGGCTGGGACGCCTTCGGCATGCCGGCCGAGAACGCGGCGATGAAGAACAACGTCGCGCCGGCCAAGTGGACCTACGAGAACATCGCCTACATGAAGACCCAGCTGAAATCGCTGGGCCTGGCCATCGACTGGTCGCGCGAAGTCACCACCTGCAAGCCGGACTACTACCGCTGGGAGCAGTGGCTGTTCACCAAGCTGTTCGAAAAGGGCGTGATCTACCGCAAGAACGGCACCGTCAATTGGGACCCGGTCGATCAGACCGTGCTGGCCAACGAGCAGGTCATCGACGGCCGCGGCTGGCGTTCGGGGGCGCTGATCGAGAAGCGTGAAATCCCGATGTACTACTTCAAGATCACCTCCTACGCCGATGAGCTGCTGAGCAGCCTCGACGAGCTGGACGGCTGGCCGGAACAGGTCAAGACCATGCAGCGCAACTGGATCGGCAAGTCGCGCGGCATGGAGATCAGCTTCCCCTACGACGTCGCCAGCATTGGCAGCGAAGGCCTGATGAAGGTCTTCACCACCCGCCCCGATACCCTGATGGGTGCCACCTACGTGGCCGTTGCAGCGGAACATCCGCTGGCCACCTTGGCGGCGCAGAACGATCCCGAGCTGCAGGCCTTTATCGACGAGTGCAAGCGCGGCGGCGTCGCCGAGGCCGATATCGCCACCCAGGAGAAGAAAGGCCTGGCCACTTCCCTGCGCGTGCAGCACCCGCTGACCGGGGAGCTGCTGCCGGTGTGGGTCGCCAACTACGTGCTGATGAACTACGGCGAAGGCGCGGTCATGGCCGTGCCGGCGCATGACGAGCGCGACTTCGAATTCGCCAGCAAGTACGGCCTGCCGATCAAGCCGGTGGTGCGCACCAGCGCCGGCGACGAGACGCCCGCGCCCTGGCAGGACGCCTACGGCGAACATGGTCAGCTGATCAACTCCGGCATCTTCGACGGCCTGGACTTCGAGGGTGCCTTCGACGCCATCGAAGTGGCCCTGCAGAAGAAGGGCCTCGGCCAGGCCCGTACCCAGTTCCGTCTGCGCGACTGGGGCATCAGCCGCCAGCGCTACTGGGGCTGCCCTATCCCGATCATCCATTGCGACAGCTGCGGCGACGTGCCGGTGCCGGAAGACCAGCTGCCGGTCGTACTGCCTGAAGACGTGGTGCCGGATGGCGCCGGTTCGCCGCTGGCGAAGATGCCCGAGTTCTACGCGTGCAACTGCCCGAAGTGCGGCGCCCCGGCCAAGCGCGAAACCGACACCATGGACACCTTCGTCGAGTCGTCCTGGTACTTCGCCCGCTACGCCAGCCCGAACTACGACAAGGGCATGGTCGACCCGCAGGCAGCCAACCACTGGCTGCCGGTGGATCAGTACATCGGCGGCATCGAGCACGCCATCCTGCACCTGCTCTACGCGCGCTTCTTCCACAAGCTGATGCGCGACGAAGGCCTGGTGTCGTCCAACGAGCCGTTCAAGAACCTGCTGACCCAGGGCATGGTGGTCGCCGAAACCTACTACCGCACCCTGGAAAACGGCGGCAAGGACTGGTTCAACCCGGCCGACGTCGAGGTCGAACGCGACGCCAAGGCCAAGGTCATCGGCGCCAAGCTGAAGACCGACGGCCTGCCGGTGGAAATCGGCGGCACCGAGAAGATGTCCAAGTCGAAGAACAACGGCGTTGACCCACAGGCGATGATCGATGCCTACGGCGCCGACACCTGCCGCCTGTTCATGATGTTCGCCTCGCCGCCGGACATGAGCCTGGAATGGTCCGACTCCGGCGTCGAAGGCGCCAGCCGCTTCCTGCGCCGCGTCTGGCGTCTGGCCCACGCGCATGTCAGCGCCGGGCTGCCGGGTGCGCTGGATGTGGCCTCGCTGAACGACGAACAGAAGGCCGTGCGCCGCGCGATTCACCTGGCGATCAAGCAGGCCAGCACCGATGTCGGCCAGCACCACAAGTTCAACACCGCCATCGCCCAGGTGATGACGCTGATGAACGTGCTGGAGAAGGCGCCGACCGCCAGCGAACAGGACCGTGCCCTGCTGCAGGAAGGCCTGGAGGCCGTCGCCCTGCTGCTCGCACCGATCACCCCGCACATCTGCCACGAACTCTGGCTGCAGCTGGGCAAGAGCGGCGCGATCATCGATGCGCAGTGGCCCAAGGTCGACGAAGCCGCCCTGGTGCAGGACAGCCTGACCCTGGTGGTGCAGGTCAACGGCAAGCTGCGCGGCCAGATCGAAGTGCCGGCCAGCGCCAGCCGCGAAGAGGTGGAGGCCGCCGCCCGCGATAACGAAAACGTACTGCGCTTCACCGAAGGCCTAACCATCCGCAAGGTCATCGTGGTGCCGGGCAAGCTGGTCAATATCGTCGCAAACTGATCCGGTCCAGGCGCCTGCGCCTGGCCTGCAATGGGGATACAAGATGAACAAGGGCAATCTGGTAGTGCTGGGCCTGACGCTGCTATTGAGCGCCTGCGGCTTCCAGCTGCGCGGCACCGGCGATGTGGAGTTCGGCCTGAAGGAACTCGACTTGCAGGCACGCAACAGCTACGGCGACACCGTTCGCGAGCTGCAGACGCTGCTCGAGCGCAACGACGTTCGCGTCCATCCTGGCGCCAAGTACAGCCTCAACCTGGCCAACGAGCAGACCCGTCAGCGCACCGCCAGCTATACCAGCTCGGCACGCAGCGCCGAGTACGAGCTCACCAGCACCCTCGACTACCAGTTCCGCGGCCCGCAGGATCGCCTGCTGCTGGAGGATCGCGTCGAGGTGCAGAAGGTCTATGTGCACGACAGCAACAACCTGATCGGCTCGAGCCAGGAAGGCGACCAGCTGCGCCAGGAAATGCGCCGCGAACTACTGCAGCAACTGGTCATGCGCATCCAGCGCATCACCCCCGGCGAACTCGACCGCCTGCAGCAGGAGGCCGAAGCCAAGGCCCGTGCCGAAGCCGAAGCTGTCGAAGCGGCACGGCGCGCGCAGGATGCGCGGCCGCAGCAGTCGCCCATCGAACTGCCCATTCAGTAATGCCACGGGGACGGCAACGTCCCCGCATCTGCCCACATGAAACTCGCCCCTGCGCAGCTCGCCAAGCACCTGCAAGGCACGCTGGCCCCGGTCTACGTGGTCAGCGGCGACGAGCACCTGCTCTGCCAGGAAGCCGGCGACGCGATCCGCGCGGCGACTCGGGCACAGGGCTTCAGCGAGCGCCAGGTATTCCACGCTGAAAGCGGCTTTGATTGGAGCCAGCTGATCGAAGCCGGTGCCAGCCTTTCGCTGTTCGCCGAAAAGCGCCTGCTCGAACTGCGCATCGCCAACGGCAAGCCTGGCGACAAGGGCGCCGCAGCACTGCTCGAATACCTCGCCCGCCCGGCCGAAGACACGGTACTGCTGATCAGCCTGCCCAAGCTCGACGGCAGCACGCAGAAGACCAAGTGGGCCAAGGCGCTGATCGACGGCAAGGACGTCCAGTTCCTGCAGATCTGGCCGGTGGAAGCGACGCAGCTGCCGCAATGGATTCGCCAGCGACTGGCACAGGCCGGCCTATCCGCCGACCAGGAAGCCATCGAACTGATCGCCGCGCGGGTCGAAGGCAACCTGCTGGCCGCCGCGCAAGAAGTCGAAAAGCTCAAGCTGTTGGCCGAAGGTGGCCAGATCAATGCCGCGACTGTGCAGGCCGCTGTCGCCGACAGCGCCCGCTATGACGTCTTCGGCCTGATCGACGCGGCGCTGCACGGTCAGGCCGCCCATGCCTTGCACATGCTCGAGGGCCTGCGCTGCGAAGGCGTGGAAGCGCCGGTGATTCTATGGGCGCTGGCCCGCGAGTTGCGTTTGCTGGCCAACCTCGCCATGCAGTATAGCCAGGGCACGCCGCTGGAACGCGCCTTCGCGCAGGCCCGTCCGCCTGTGTGGGACAAGCGCCGTCCGCTGCTGAGCAAGGCGCTGCAACGCCACGGCGCAACCGCCTGGAACCAGATGCTGGTGGAGGCGCAGCAGATCGATGCTCAGGTCAAGGGGCAAGCCGAGGGCGATCCCTGGATCGGCCTTTCCCAACTGTGCCTGCGCCTGGCCGGCAAGCGCTTCGGGCTCGCCTGAGCGTTCGCCAGCCCAGCCACTGGACATTTTTTGCACAACGCCTATGATGCGCTCGCCTGCTCCCACGACACGAGGGCATACCATGAGCAAAAGCACGAAGCACACCAACAAGGCCAAGCGCCTGATTGCCCAACCGCTGTTCCGCAGCCGCCAGGAAACGCCGAAAAAAGGCAAAGGCAGCTACCGCCGCGAAGCCTCCCACTGGGAGGCTTCGGTCCTTCTGGCAGGCTGAAAAACCAAGCCCGGCAAAGCGTGTTAAGGTTTGCGACCTACGACACGGTCCCCGAGAGTTGTGCATGTTTTACCCCTTCGTTCCCGTCCTGCTGTTGCGCACGCTGGTCACCGCAGCCGGCCTGAGCCTGATCGTTGCCTGCGCCGCCGAACCACTGGCCCGTGCCGCCTCGGGAACCAGTCCCCAGGCGATCACCGCGCCTGAGGCCAGCGCGGCGAATATCGTCAGCACGCCGCTCAGCTTCAGCGAATGGCGCGAGGCCTTTCGCACCGAGGCGCTCGCCGCCGGCATTTCGCCGCAGCTGTTCGATCGCGCATTTGCCGGAGTGACGCCCGACGCCAGCGTCATCGCCGCCGATCGCAGCCAACCCGAATTTACCCGACCGGTCTGGCAGTACCTCGACGGCGCGCTCTCCGATCAGCGCGTGCGCAACGGCAAGCGGCTGCTCGCTGAACACGCCGCGACACTGCAGGGCATCGAGGCACGCTACGGCGTGGACCGTCAGGCACTGGTCGCGATTTGGGGACTGGAGAGCAGCTTCGGCCAGATCCAGGGCGACAAGTCGGTGATCCGCTCGCTGGCCACCCTGGCGCATGAGGGCCGGCGGCCGCAGTTCGCCAAGAGCCAGCTGATCGCGGCGCTGCAAATCCTCGAGAACGGCGACATTCCCGTTGAACAACTGCGTGGCTCCTGGGCCGGCGCGATGGGCCAGACCCAGTTCATTCCGACCACCTACAACACCCACGCGGTGGATTTCGACGGCGACGGCCGCCGCGACATCTGGAACAGCCCGGCCGATGCTCTGGCCTCGGCCGCGCATTACTTGCAGGCGTCCGGCTGGCAGCAGGGCCAGCCTTGGGGTTTCGAGGTGCGCCTGCCCGAGATATTCGACTATGCGCTGGCCGACATGGAGTTGCGCAAAACGCTCGGCGAGTGGCGCCGTCTGGGCCTGCGCGGCCTGCCGGCAGACTCCGACGAGCGCAGCGCGGGCCTGCTGCTGCCTGCCGGCCACCGCGGACCGGCATTCCTGGTGCTGGACAACTTCCGCGCCATCCTGCGCTACAACAACTCCTCGGCCTATGCGCTGGCCATCGGCCTGCTCGGCGAACGCTTCCAGGGCAGCGGCCAGATTGCAGCCTCCTGGCCGCGCGGCGAGCAGCCGCTGAGCCGCTCCGAGCGCCTGGAGTTGCAGGAGCGACTGGATCGCCAGGGCTTCAATCCCGGCACGCCGGACGGCATCATCGGCGCCAATACCCGCAAGGCCATTCGTGGCTTCCAGCAGCAGCTGGGCTGGCCGGCGGATGGCCATCCCAGTCAGGAATTGCTGGGGCGCCTGCGCGACCGGCCATAACGCCTGCCGCGGCCATGCGGCTGCCTGTCGACCAACCAACCGGCGAACGCAAGCCACAAAAAACCCTGCCGAAGCAGGGTTTTTTGCGTTTCGACAGCCGTGATCAGTGCTTGACGGCTACTTCGTAGAGGTAGTCCGGCAGCGGATCGATCACCACCTGGTGACCGGCGTAACGTGCCTGCACTGCCTCGCGCGGCACCACGCCGTGCGGCGCGCGTTCGTCACCACCGAGGCGCTGGCGGGCACGGTAATCGATCACACAGCCATCGGCTTCGACCCAAAAGTGCGGTGACAGCACCTTACCGTCCAGCTCGACCTGCCCCAGCATCGCCTGATAGGGGATGTGCTGACGCGCCAGGCGTGTCACCACGAGGCGGCTCATGGCGTCGCATTCAACCTTGGCGGCGTCCAGATCATCGAGCAGGTTCTTCAGCTGGGGATAACTCATGTGCGGTGGCCCTCGGCCTTGTGATGTCAGACGCGGGACACTATAGACCAAAGTCTAATGCGGCGAAATGACGCAATTTTCTTGCCAAGCGCAACGGCAAACACAAACAGATTGCCGTTGCGCTGGGGAAGACATGTCAAACCGCGTGGATGACTCTCGGCGACGCCACAGAGGGGCGAACCGCCCGGCGTCGCGCCGGGGCGGCTCGGGGCGCATCAGTCCTTGGCGGCGTGCGCCTGCTGGTCGGCGTGGTACGAGGAGCGTACCAGCGGGCCGGAAGCGATGTTCTTGAAGCCCATCTTCATGCCTTCCTCGGCGAACCAGGCGAAGGTGTCCGGATGCACGAAGCGCTGCACCGGCAGGTGGCTGCGCGACGGTTGCAGGTACTGACCGAGGGTCAGCATGTCGATGTCATGCTCGCGCATGCGCTGCATGGTTTCGATGACTTCCTCGTCGGTCTCGCCGAGGCCGAGCATCAGCCCGGACTTGGTCGGCACGCCCGGCACGCGCTGCTTGAACTTCTCCAGCAGGTCCAGCGACCACTCGAAATCCGAGCCGGGACGGGACGACTTGTACAGCCGCGGCACGGTTTCCAGATTGTGGTTGAACACATCCGGCGGCTCGCTGGCGGTGATGTCGAGGGCGATGTCCATACGTCCGCGATAGTCCGGCACCAGCGTTTCCAGCTGGATGTTCGGCGACAGCTTGCGGATTTCGCGCAGGCAGTCGGCGAAATGCTGAGCGCCGCCGTCGCGCAGGTCATCGCGGTCCACCGAGGTGATCACCACATATTTCAGGCGCATGTCAGCGATGGCCTGGGCCAGGTTCTTCGGCTCGTCAGGGTCCAGGGCGTTGGGCCGGCCGTGGCCGACGTCGCAGAACGGGCAGCGCCGCGTGCAGATATCGCCCATGATCATGAACGTCGCGGTGCCACTGGAGAAGCACTCACCCAGGTTCGGGCAGGAGGCCTCTTCGCAGACGCTGTGCAGCTTGTGCTTGCGCAGGGTGCTCTTGATCTGGTCGACCTCGGGCGAAACCGGGATGCGCACGCGGATCCAGTCGGGCTTCTTCGGCAACTCGTCGGTGGGGATGATCTTCACCGGAATGCGCGCGACCTTGTCAGCGCCACGCAGTTTGACCCCAGCCTCAACCTTCGCCGGGCGCTTGCCCGCCGTATCAACAGTGCTCATATGTTTTCGATTCCGCCCGCGAGGGTCTTCTGTTGCGCGTATCCGAGGTGCCGGGCCAGTTGCGTGCGCAGTCGGCCGACGACTTCGGAAAAGTCCACCGGCCCGATCAGATCGCGCAGCTGTGTCATCGCCAGCCCCGCATAACCGCAGGGATTGATGCGCCGGAAGGGTTCCAGGTCCATGTCCACGTTCAGCGCGAGGCCGTGGAAGGAGCGACCGTTGCGAATGCGCAGGCCGAGCGAGGCGATCTTGGCGCCGTCGACATATACACCCGGCGCATCCGGTTTGGCCAGCGCGGCGACACCGTAGCTGGCCAGCAGATCGATCAGGCTCCGTTCGATATGGCTGACCAGCGCGCGTACGCCGATGCCGCGCCGGCGGACATCGATCAGCAGGTAGCAGACCAGCTGCCCCGGGCCGTGATAGGTCACCTGCCCGCCGCGATCGACCTGCACCACCGGAATGTCACCGGGAAACAGCACGTGCTCGGCCTTGCCGGCCTGGCCCTGCGTGAACACCGGGGGATGCTGCAGCAACCAGAGCTCGTCGCCGGTCTGCGGGCCGCGCTGATTGGTGAAACGCTGCATGGCCTGCCAGGCCGTCTGGTAGTCGATCAGCCCAAGCTCGCGGATGCCGAGCACCTCGGCATCCATCACAGCACCATGTGGACGCGGCCGGTGGCGCGCAGATCGACGTGGATCGCCTGCAATTGCTCGACGCCGGTGGCGGTGATCAGCACCTGCACGGAGAGAAAGCGCCCGTTGCGGCTGTCGCGAGTGACTAGGGTGGTCTCGTCGCAGTCCGGCGCATGGCGCTGGATCACTTCGAGCACCAGCTCGCGAAAGCCCTCGCCGGCCTCGCCGATCACCTTGATCGGATAACGCTCGCAGGGAAATTCGATTTTCGGCGCAGTAGGTTCGCTGTGGTTATCGGTCATGGCGACGGACTCGTGATCCGCAGGCACGCCCGCGCGGGATAGGCGCTGACGTGCCGACGCGTTGTCAGTTGAACAGGCTGTAGAAGAACAGGCGAATGCTATCCCAAACACGACGGAACAGCCCACCTTCTTCTACCGCTTCCAGCGCAACCAGATCGGCGCTGTGCAGCACTTCCTCGCCAAGTTTGACCTCGACCTTGCCGACCACCTGGCCCTGGCTGATCGGTGCGATCAGCGTGTCGTTGAAGCTCATGCTGGCCTGGAGCTTGTCCAGTTGGCCGCGCGGCAGGGTCAGCGTCAGGTCCTCGGCGAGGCCGGCCTTGACCTGGCTCTGCTGACCTTTCCAGACCTGCTGCTGGGCCAGTTCGACACCCTTCTGATAGAAGGTGCGGGTCTCGAAGAAGCGGAAGCCGTAGGTCAGCAGTTTCTGCGTTTCGGCGGCGCGGGCCTGCTCGCTGTCGGTGCCGAACACCACGGAAATCAGGCGCATACCGTCGCGCACGGCCGAGGCCACCAGGCAGTAGCCAGCCTCTTCGGTATGGCCGGTCTTCAGACCGTCGACGGTCTTGTCGCGCCACAGCAGCAGGTTACGGTTGGGCTGCTTGATGTTGTTCCAGAAGAATTCCTTCTGCGCGTAGATGGCGTAGTGCGCCGGGTCCTGGTAGATGATCGCGCGCGCCAGCTTGGCCATGTCATGGGCGGAGGAGTAGTGCTCCGGGTCCGGCAGGCCGGTGGCGTTCATGAAGTGGGTGTTGCTCATGCCCAGGCGCTGCGCCGTGGTGTTCATCATGTCGGCGAAGGCTTCTTCGCTGCCGGCGATATGCTCGGCCATCGCCACGCTGGCATCGTTGCCCGACTGGATGATGATGCCGTGCAGCAGGTCGTCCACCGAAACCTGGGTATTGACCTGAATGAACATGCGCGAACCGCCGGTGCGCCAGGCCTTCTCGCTGACGGTCACCAGATCGCTGTCGCTGATCTGCCCTTTCTGGATCTCCAGTGTGGCGATGTAGGCGGTCATCAGCTTGGTCAGGCTGGCGGGCGGCAGGCGCTCGTCGCTGTTGCTTTCAATCAGCACCTTGCCGCTGGCCGCGTCCATCAGCATGTAGGACTTGGCTGCCAGCTGCGGCGGCGACGGGATGGCGGGAGCCGCCCAGGCCACCGAGGCGGCAGTGGTGACAATCGCCAGCAAGGCGAGAACTATGAAGCGAGGCATGCAAGTCTTGATGTTCATCCGTTTCTCGAATTGGCTTCAGGTAAGACAGGGGTTCGCGCTGCGACGGCGGCTCAATCGGCCTGCACCCGGCGGGGCTGCCCGAGATTGGCCAGGCGCACGCTCTGCTCCAGCTGCGACGCCTCGTCGGCGCTGCCGATGGGGCCGAGGCGGACGCGGTGCAGGGTCTGCTGGTTGTGCACCACCGAGCTGATGAACACCGGCGCGGAGACCACGCCGCTCAGCTTGTCCTTGAGCAGTTCGGCGGCGTCCGGGTTGGCGAACGCACCAACCTGCAGGAACAGTCCCGAGGACTGTACGGCGTCGGGCGAGCGCTCCAGCTCGACCGGCAGCACCGCGGCGGCGTGCTGTTGCGGCGGCGGCGTGTACTGTTCGATGGGTTGCACCAGGGTGCTGGCGGGTTTGGGTGCGGCTGCCTGAGCCTGCGCCATGACCAGCGGCACCGGCTTGCCCTGTGCGGCCCACCACTGTTGCGGGTCGATCCCCTCGACCTTGACCCGCGCCGTGCCGGTCTCGGCATAGCCGAGCTTCTTCGCCGCGGCGAAGGACAGGTCGATGACCCGATCGGAGTAGAACGGTCCGCGGTCGTTGACCCGCAGCGTCACGCTACGGCCGTTGTCCAGATTGGTGACCTTGACGTAGCTGGGCAGCGGCAGGGTCTTGTGCGCCGCGCTCATGCCATACAGGTCGTACTTCTCGCCATTGGCGGTGGGCTGGCCGTGAAACTTGGTGCCGTACCAGGAGGCGGTGCCGACCGCGGAGTAGCGGCGGCCGTCGCTCATCGGGAAATAGGTCTTGCCCAGCACGGTATAGGGATTGGCCTTGACCGGCCCGTAGTGCGGCATCGGCGTCGCATCGGGAATCTGCGACACGTCGACATCCCACCAGGGCGCGCCATCCTTGCTCGGCCGGCTGAAATCGCCCGGGCCGCTGATGCCTGGCTTGCGCGCGGGCGCCTGCGCCGTCGGCGATGAAGAGCAGCCGGCGAGCAGCACGCCGGCGAGGCCGAGCGCCAGTAGCGCTGTGGTACGCGTCATGGTTGTTGCCCTCGCGCCGCAGCCAACGCCTCGGACAGCTGATGCACGGCCATCGCGTACATCACGCTGCGGTTGTAACGGGTGATGACGTAGAAGTTGGGCAGCCCCAACCAGTATTCGTCGCCCTCGACACCCTCCAGGCGGAAGGCGGTGACCGCCGTATCATCGGCAACCGGAGAAGCGGCCGTCCAGCCCAGCTCACGCAGCTCGGCCACGCTTTTCACCGGATCGAGGCCGGGGCTCAGGCCCTCGGCGACGCGCTCGCCGTCGACCTCGGCGCGTGCCACCACCGGTTCGCCGCTGGCCCAGCCGTGCTGCTTGAAGTAGCTGGCCGCGCTGCCGATAGCATCCACCGGGTTGCTCCAGATATCGATGCGCCCGTCGTCGTCGAAATCCACCGCATAGGCGCGAAAGCTGCTCGGCATGAACTGCGGCAGGCCCATCGCGCCGGCGTAGGAGCCCTTGAGCGTGAGCGGATCGACCTGTTCCTCACGCGCGAGCAGGAGGAACTCCTTGAGCTGCTGGCGGAAGAACGGCTGGCGCGGCGGATAATCGAAGCCCAGCGTCGACAGCGCGTCGATGACCCGGTAGTTGCCGGTGTTGCGGCCGTAGAAGGTTTCCACGCCGATGATTGCCACGATTACCTCGGCCGGCACGCCGTAAACCTGCTCGGCACGGGCCAACGCCTCCTCGTTCTGCCGCCAGAAGTCCACGCCCTGGGCGATCCGCGAGTCGGTGATGAAGATCGGCCGGTACTCCTTCCACGGTTTGACCCGCTCAGCCGGCCGCGAGATGGCATCGAGGATCGCCTGCTTGCGTTCGGCCTGGGCGAACAGGTCGAGCAACTGCTCGCTGGCGAAACCGTAATCGCGGGTCATCTCGGCGACGAACTCGTCCACGTTCGGTCCCTGGTAATCGGCGGCGAGAGCCGTCTGCCCGCTCGCAGCCCAGAAGATTCCTGCCATGCAGAGGATTCGCGCCGTCCAGCCACGCCGTAATGAAGTCAAGAAATACACTCTCGTCAAACCTGGGCGATCCACTTGCGATGGGTGTGGATCGACATCAAAACCCCGAACCCTGACAGCAGGGTTACCAGTGAAGTTCCGCCGTAGCTAATGAAGGGTAACGGCACGCCCACCACCGGCAGCAACCCGCTGACCATACCGATGTTGACGAAGACGTAAACGAAAAAGGTCATCGTCAGCGCACCGGCCAGCAGTTTGCCGAACAGCGTCTGCGCCTGCACGGTGATCACCAGACCGCGGGTAATCAGCAACAAATACACCAGCAGCAACAGGCAGACGCCGACCATGCCGAACTCCTCGGCAAGGACCGCAATGATAAAGTCCGTGTGGCTTTCCGGCAAAAAATCCAGGTGCGATTGCGTGCCCAGCAGCCAGCCTTTGCCGAACACGCCACCCGAGCCGATGGCGGCCTTGGACTGGATGATGTTCCAGCCGGTACCCAGCGGATCGCTCTCCGGATCGAGGAAAGTCAGCACCCGCTGCTTCTGGTAATCGTGCAGCACGAAGTACCACATCGCCACGGCAATCGGCACCACAGCCGCGGCCGCGCCCATGATCCAGCTCCAGCGCAGACCTGCGATGAACAGCACGAAGGCACCGGAGGCGAGGATCAGCAGCGCGGTACCCAGGTCAGGCTGCTTCACGATCAGCACGAACGGCACCACGATCAGCGCCAGACTAATCAGCGTGTGCTTGAAGCGTGGCGGCAGCGGGCGCGCCGCGAGATACCAGGCAATGGTCATCGGCATGATGATCTTCATGAATTCCGAGGGCTGGAAGCGGATCACCCCAGGGATGTTGATCCAGCGCGTAGCGCCCATCGCCGTATGCCCCATGAACTCCACTGCCAGCAGCAGTCCCACCACGGCGAGATAGCCCAGAGGCACCCAGCGCGCCATGAAGCGCGGCTCCAGCTGGGCGATGACCAGCATGGCGCCGAGGCCCAGGCCGAAGGACGAGGCCTGCTTGAGCAGCAGATCCCAGTTCTTGCCGCTGGCCGAATAGAGGATGAACAGACTGCCGGCGGCCAACAGCAGCAACAGCAACAACAGCTGCGCATCGATGTGCAACCGCTGCAACAGGCTGGCGCGCCGGCGCATGACGTCTTCGCGAGACAGGGTACGGTCGAAATTGCTGTTCATGGCGTCTTGGCGTCCGTGGTGGTCGGCGCGGCGTACTCGGCCTTCAGCTGACCGTTCTCATCCAGCAGCCAGGCATCCATGACCTGCTTGGCCACCGGCGCAGCGACGCCCGAGCCCGACTCGCCGTTCTCCACCATCACCGCCAAGGCGATCTGCGGATCATGGACCGGGGCAAAGGCGACGAACAGCGCATGGTCGCGGTGACGCTCGTTGAGCTTGCCGCTGTCGTAGCGCTCGCCCTGCTTGATCGCCACCACCTGCGCCGTGCCGCTCTTGCCGGCGATGCGATAGGCGGCGCTGTCGCCGACCTTGCGCGCGGTGCCGCGGGCACCGTGCAGCACCTGCTCCATGCCGCGGATCGAGTAGTCCCAGAACTTCGGATCGCGCAGCTCGATGTCCGGCAGCGGATTCGGATCGACCGGTGGCTGGTCGCCGATGCGCTTGGCCAGGTGCGGGCGAATCCATTTGCCGCGCGTGGCCATCAGCGCGGTCGCCTGCGCCAGCTGCAGCGGTGTGGCCTGCATGTAGCCCTGGCCGATGCCGAGAATGACCGTCTCTCCCGGATACCAGGCCTGGCGATAGCGCGCACGCTTCCATTCGCGCGACGGCATCAGTCCGGCGGTTTCCTCGTTCATGTCCAGCGCCACGCGTTGGCCGAGGCCAAAACGGGTCATGTAGTCGTGCATGCGATCGACGCCCAGCTTGTGCGCCATGTCGTAAAAGTAGGTGTCGTTGGAACGCATGATCGCCACTTCCAGATCCACCGGGCCATCGCCGCCGCGATTCCAGTTGCGGTATTTGTGCTTCACGTTGGGCAGCTGGTAGTAGCCCGGGTCGTACACCCGGCTGGTCGGCGTGATGACACCAGCATCCAGCCCGGCGATCGCCATCATCGGTTTGATCGTCGAGCCCGGCGGATAGAGGCCGCGCAGCACGCGGTTGTACAGAGGCCGATCGATCGAGTCGCGCAACTCGCCATAGGCCTTGAAGCTGATGCCGGTGACGAACAGGTTGGGATCGAAGCTCGGCTGACTGACCATCGCCACCACCTCGCCGCTGTCCGGCAGCAGCGCGACAATCGCCCCGCGCCGGCCGCCCAGTGCGGCCTCGGCGGCCTCCTGCAGGTGGAGGTCAAGGGTTAGCGTCAGGTCCTTGCCGGGGATCGGATCGGTGCGCTTGAGCACGCGCAGCACGCGGCCGCGCGCGTTGGTCTCGACCTCCTCGTAGCCGACCTGGCCATGCAGCACGTCCTCGTAGAACTTCTCGATGCCAGTCTTGCCCATGTGGTGGGTGCCGCTGTAGTTCACCGGATCGAGCGTCTGCAGTTCCTTCTCGTTGATCCGCCCGACATAGCCGACCGAATGGGCGAAGTGCGGGCCCTGAGGGTAGTGGCGCACCAGCTGCGCCGACACCTCGATGCCGGGCAGACGGAACTGGTTCACCGCGATGCGCGCGATCTGCTCTTCCGTCAGCTCGTACATGATCGGCACCGGCTCGAACGGCCGGCGTCCCTGCAGCACGCGCTTCTCGAACAGTTCGCGCTCCTCGGCCGGCAGCTGCAACACCTCGACCACCCGGTCGAGCACGCCGCGCCAGTCCTGCCCGGCGCGCTCACGGGTGACCGTCAGGCTGAAACTCGGGCGGTTGTCGGCGATCACCCGGCCGTTGCGATCGAAGATCAGTCCGCGGTTGGGCGGGATCGGCTGCACATGCACGCGGTTGTTTTCCGACAGCGTCGAATGGTGCTCGAACTGCACCACCTGCAGGTAGTACATGCGCGCCACCAGCACACCGATCAGCAACACCACCACGACAATGCCGACCAGCGCGCGACTGCGCACCAGCAGGGCATCCTTTTCGTGGTCCTTGAGGGGGATCGGTTGCGGCATGGATCGGTCGTCGGACTACTTGTGATAGGGGTGGCCGGACAGCAGCGTCCAGGCACGATAGATCTGCTCGCCCACCAGAATCCGCACCAGCGGATGCGGCAGTGTCAGCGGCGATAGCGACCAGCGCTGCTCGCTGCGCGCACACACCTCCGGCGCCAGCCCTTCCGGGCCGCCGACCATGAGGTTGACGTTGCGCGCATCCAGCCGCCAGCGCTCCAGCTCCGCCGCCAGCTGCTCGGTGCTCCACGGCTTGCCGTGCACCTCCAGCGTGACGATACGCTCGCCCGGCTGCACCCTGGCCAGCATCGCCTCGCCTTCCTGACGGATCAGGCGCGCCACATCGGCGTTCTTGCCACGGGTGTTGAGCGCAATCTCCACCAGATCGAGCGGCAGCTCGGCTGGCAGGCGGCGGGCATATTCCTGCCAGCCGTCCTCCACCCAGCGCGGCATCTTCGAGCCGACGGCGATCAGCTTGATCCGCACGGGTTACTCCGGATCGTGGCTGTGCTGCGCGCGGCTCTGTTCGGCGCCCTGCCACAGGCGTTCGAGATCGTAGAACTGGCGGGTCGGCACCTGCATGACGTGTACCACCACGTCGCCCAGGTCGAGCAGGGCCCACTCACCGCCTTCCAGGCCTTCGCTGCCCAGCGGGCGCACGCCCTGTTCCTTGACCTTCTCCAGCACGTTGTCGGCCAGCGCCTTGACCTGGCGACTGGAGCCGCCACTGGCGATCACCATGTAGTCGGTGACGCTGGTCTTGCCGCGCACATCGATGGTGACGATGTCCTGGGCCTTCAAATCTTCCAGCGCGGCGACCGCCAGCTGGACCAAAGCTTCAGTTTGCATAACGTGAAAACAACCTCAGTTCGACGCCCGGTAGAGTCCGTGCGCGTTGATGTAAGCCAGAACGGCGTCGGGTACCAGAAAACGCACCGACTTGCCGCTGGCCAGCAATTGACGAATCTGTGTGGCGGACACCTCCAGCGGTGTCTGCCAGACGAAGGCGATCTGCCCGGCAGCGCCGGCCAGTGCCTGTGGATCGGAAACACTGCGCGCGGCAAGCAGATCGCGCAACGCCTGCGGCGCTTCGCTGCCGGCATCCGGCCGCTGCAGCACGAGGATGTGGCAGTAGTCGAGCAGCTCCTCCCAGCGATGCCAGGTCGGCAGCCCGCAGAACGCATCCCAGCCGACGATCAGCAGCAGCTGGTCGTCGGTCGCCAACTCCTCACGCAGCGAGATCAGCGTCTCGATGGTGTAGGACGGCTTCGCCCGTTCCAGCTCGCGGGCATCGACGCACAGCGGCGGCAGATCGGCAACAGCCAGACGGACCATCGCCAGACGGTCCTCGGCCGAGCAGCTCGGCGTTTCGCGGTGCGGCGGACGCGCATTGGGGATCAGCCGCAACTCGTCGAGACCGAACATCTCGGCCACCTCCAGCGCGCCGCGCAGGTGGCCGATGTGTACCGGATCGAAGGTACCGCCGAGGATGCCGATGCGCCGCGCGCCGCTGCCGTGGCGCATCAGGTACGGACGTGACCGTCGCCGAAGACCACGTACTTCTCGCTGGTCAGACCGTGCAGGCCGACCGGCCCGCGCGCGTGCAGCTTGTCGGTGGAGATGCCGATCTCCGCCCCCAGGCCGTACTCGAAGCCGTCGGCGAAGCGCGTCGAGGCGTTGACCATCACCGAGCTGGAATCGACTTCGGTGAGGAAGCGCCGCGCATCGGTGAAGTTCTCGGTGATGATCGCATCGGTGTGCTGCGAGCCGTAGCGGTTGATGTGCTCGATGGCCTCATCCAGCGAATCGAGGATGCGGATCGACAGAATCGGTGCGTTGTACTCGGTGGACCAGTCTTCTTCGCTGGCTGCCAGCACGTCACCACCGAGCAGCGCCCGGGTGCGCTCGCAGCCGCGCAGCTCGACGCCCTTCTCGCGGTAGATCGCGGCCAGCGGCGGCAGCACGCACTCGGCGATGCCCTGGTGTACCAGCAGCGTCTCCATCGCGTTGCACGGCGCGTAGCGCTGGGTCTTGGCGTTGTCGGCGACGCGGATCGCCTTGTCGACGTCCGCGGCGATATCGACATACACGTGACAGATGCCGTCCAGGTGCTTGATTACCGGCACCCGGGCATCGCGGCTGATGCGTTCGATCAGTCCCTTGCCACCCCGCGGCACGATCACGTCGACGAATTCCGGCATCGCGATCAGCGCGCCGACGGCCGCGCGGTCGGTGGTTTCCACCACCTGCACCGCAGCGGCGGGCAGGCCGGCCTCGGCCAGGCCGAGCTGGATGCAGCGCGCGATGGCCTGGTTGGAATGAATGGCCTCGGAACCGCCACGCAGGATGGTGGCGTTGCCCGATTTCAGGCACAGGCTGGCAGCGTCGATGGTCACGTTGGGCCGCGACTCGTAGATGATCCCGACCACGCCCAGCGGCACGCGCATTTTGCCGACCTGGATGCCCGAGGGCATGTAGCGCATGTCGCGGATTTCGCCGATCGGATCGGGCAGCGCGGCGACCTGGCGCAGGCCTTCGATCATGCTGTCGATCACCTTGGGCGTCAGCGCCAGGCGGTCGAGCATCGCCGCGTCCAGGCCATTGGCACGGCCGCCGGCCAGATCCAGTTCATTGGCGGCGACCAGCTCGGCACGCGCGGCGTCGAGCGCGGCGGCGGCAGCCTGCAGGGCACGGTTCTTCTGCGCGGTGCTGGCGCGCGCGAGCACCCGCGAGGCGTCGCGCGCGGCGCGGCCCAGGCGGGTCATGTAGTCGAGCACGGACTCGGTCATGGTCTTGCTGGCCTGACGAAAGGGAAAGCGGCTGATTATAGCCACCCCAGCCCGCGCCGCACAGCAGCGTCGGGCGAACGGGCCGGCCTCGTCGGCGCGTAATGGCATCGCTATCATCCGCGCGGTGAAACCCGCGCCGTCAGTGGCGGGTCGAAAAGGCCTCACCCGAACAAGGAATCGCGCATGAGCCAGTGGCTCGACCCGTTCACGACCTGGCTTGGCGCCCATCCGCAATGGCTTGGCCTGGTGCTGTTGATCGCCGCCTGTGTCGAATGCCTGGCGGTGGTCGGGTTGCTGGTCCCCGGGACCGTGCTGCTGTTCGCCATCGCCATGCTCGCCGGCAGCGGCGCGCTGACATTGAGCGAGACGCTGCTGCTGGGCTTCGTCGGCGGCCTGCTCGGCGATCTGATTTCCTACGCCCTCGGGCGCCGCTACCACCAGGGCATCCGCCGCCTGCCGGGGCTGCGCCACCATCCCGAATGGCTGCTACGCGCCGAACACTACTTCGCCCGTTATGGCGTCGCCAGCCTGCTGGTCGGCCGCTTCATCGGCCCGCTGCGACCGATGCTGCCGATGACCGCGGGAATGCTCGACATGCCGTTCGGCCGCTTCCTGCTGGTCAGTCTGGTGGCGGCGGCCGGCTGGTCGATGGCCTACCTGCTGCCCGGCTGGACCGCGGGCGCGGCGCTGCGCCTGCCGCTGGCCGAGGGCTTCTGGGGCGAAGCGGGAGCCGTCCTCGGCGCGATCGTGCTGCTGATTGGCGCCATCATCCACGGCAGCTTCCGTCACCAGCGCTGGGTCAGCGCCGTCGCCGCCGGGCTGAGCACGCTGATCCTGCTTGGATTGTTCTTCGGCTGGCCGTACCTGCGCGAGTTCGACGAAGGACTGCTGACAGTGATCCAGGCCGAACGCAGCGCGCCGATGGACCGTGTCATGGTGCTGATCACCCGCCTGGGCGACTTCCACACGCAGCTGTGGGCCGCGGCGCTGCTGAGCCTGCTGTTGCTGTTCCTGCGCCAGTGGCGCGCTGCCCTGTTCGCCATCGCCACGCTGCTCGGCACGGCGCTGGCCAACGGCGCTCTGAAGGCGACCTTCGCCCGCGTGCGGCCGGAAGTACTGCTCGAACCGCTGGGCAGCTACAGCTTTCCCAGCGGCCACAGCTCGGCGGCGTTCGCGCTGTTCCTCACCCTCGGCGTGCTGGCCAGCCGCGAGCAACCACCACGGCTACGCCTGGCATGGCTGCTGCTGGCCGGGCTGCCGGCCACCGCCATTGCGCTGTCGCGGGTCTATCTGGGCGTGCACTGGAGCACCGACATACTGGCCGGCGCGCTGCTCGCCTCCACCTTCTGCTCGCTCAGCCTGACGCTGGTGCAATGGCGCACACCGCTGCCAGCGCTGTCGCCGCGCGCATGGTGGTTGATCCTGCCGGCGTGCCTCGGCCTGCTGGGCGCCTTCTCACTCTGGGCGCTGCCGACGGCGATGCAGATGTATCGGTACTTCTAGCCGACCAGCTCGCCCTGCAGCGCTTCCAGCAGGGACTGGATCAGTTCAAGCTGCGCTTGCGGCGCATCCAGCGCCAGCAGGTCGAGCTTCTGGTGGGGCTGGAACGGCAGCAGATAGGCCAGCTGCGCGGCGAGGTCGCGCTGCCCGGCCGGCGTGCCGCCCATGCCCAGATTTTCCACCATCGGGTGGCGGCCCAGCGCCTGCAGCAGCACCAACAGATCGGCATGGCTGTCGTCCAGCGGCCGCTCGGCGAGTTCATCCAGCCAGCGCACGTCGGCGATGCTGAGCTGATCGCGCTGGACCTCGGAAGACTCCACGCAGAAGCGCCGCCCGCCCTCGACGCGAATGCCCAGCAGGCCGTTGGGCTGCTGCTGCCAGTCGCGAATCAGCGCCTCGCAGCCGATCCGGGCGAACGCCGCCGGCGCCGGACCGACCTCACTGCCCTCGAGAATATGCACCACACCGAAGCCATGACCGGCCTTCAGGCAGCCGCTGAGCATGTCCAGGTAGCGCGGTTCGAAGACTTGCAGATCCAGCGTGCAGCCGGGAAACAACACGGTATCAAGCGGGAACAGCGGCAGCTTCATGCAGGCTCCATCACAGCAACAGGGTCACCACCAGCGGCAGCAGCACCGCCGTCATCACGCCCATCAGACTCATCGCCAGCGCGGCGAAGGCGCCGCACTCGTCGCTCTCCTGCAGCGCCTGGGCGGTCCCCACCGCGTGGGCGGTCAGGCCGAGGGCCATGCCGCGCGCTGCCGGATGGCGCACACCACAGCGGCGCAGCAGCGCGGGGCCGAAGATCGCCCCGAGCACACCGGTGATCATCACGAACACCGCCGCCAGCGCGACCACGCCGCCGATCTGCTCGGCCACCAGCATGGCGATGGGCGATGTCACCGACTTCGGCGCGAGGGTCATGAGGATCATCCGCTCGGCACCGAACAGCCAGGCCAGCGCCATGCCCAGTGCGGTGGCGGTGACGCCGGCCACCAATAGAGTGATCACGATGGGCGCGAACAGTTCGCGGATGCGCCGCAGATTCAGATACAACGGCACCGCCAGCGCCACCGTCGCCGGGCCCAGCATGACCGTCAGCAACTGCGCGCTGTCGGCGTAATCGGCATAGCTGAGCCCGCACAGCAGCAGCACGCCGATCACCAGCAGCGCCGAGAGCAGGACCGGCTGCAGGAACACCCAGCGGGTCTTCTCGTAGGCGGCGAACGACAGCTGGAACGCGGCGAGCGTGATGCCGACGCCGAACAGCGGATGATGGATCAGCGCCTGCCAGGCGGCGTGCCAGTCGAGCATCGTCGTCATGCGTCCTCCCGCCGGCGGGACTGCCGCTGGATCAGCGCCTGCATCAACCAGCCGGTGAATACCAGCGAGATCAGCAGGGAAATCACCAGCACGCCGACGATCGCCCAGAAGTCCTGCAGGATCGCCTCGGTGTAGACCATCACCCCCACGGCCGGCGGCACCAGCAGCAGCGGCAGATAGCGCAGCAGACTGCTCGCCGCCACCTGCAGCGACTCGCTCGCACTGCCGCGCAGCAGCAGCGCGGCGAACAACAGCAACAGACCGATGATCGGCCCCGGCAGCATCGGCACCAGCAACACATTGAGTACCGTGCCGAGCAGCTGGAACAGCACCAGCCAGGTCAGACCGCGCAGCAGCATGGGAGCCCCCTCCGGCAAATGTCAGCGAGTATAAGCCGCAACCGACCACCTCACGCAGCGGCGGCTTCGCTATGACGCGCCATTCGCCCGGTCATGGGTGATTGCGCGGGCCGAGGGTGCGTGCTGATCTTCACCGACAACAAACGTCCCGCAGAGGAACCGCCCCATGCCCCAGGTACCGCTCGATGAACTCAAGGACTACATCGGCAAGGAACTCGGCCACTCCGACTGGCTGACCATCGACCAGAGCCGCGTCGATCACTTCGCCGAGTGCACCGGCGATCACCAGTTCATTCATGTCGACCCGGAGAAGGCCCGGCAGACGCCGTTCGGCGGCACCATCGCGCACGGCTTTCTGTCGCTCTCACTGCTGCCGCTACTCATGGAAGACCTCATGGTGGTGCCGCAGGGCACTAAGATGGCAGTCAACTACGGCCTGGACAGCCTGCGCTTCATCCAGCCGGTGCGGGTCGGCTCGCGGGTGCGCCTGCACGCGACCCTGCTCGACGCCCACGAGAAGAACCCCGGCCAGTGGCTGCTCAAGACCCGCGCCGAGATGCAGATCGAAGGCGCGGAGAAACCTGCCTATATCGCGCAATCGCTGGCACTCTGCTTCGTCTGAGGCGATTGCGGCATACTGCGGGCGTTCCGTCGTCTGGATGCCCGCATGCGTCACCTGACTCCCCTGCTCCTTGCCTGCCTGCTCGCCGCCTGCGGCGACGACGAACCGTTGCTGCCGCCGGATGCCGTGCTGCCCGACGGCGGACGCTACCGCGGCACGCTGGTGGATGGCCTGCTGCAGGGTGAGGGACGCATCGACTATCCCAACGGCAGCAGTTACCGCGGCCAGTTCAAGGACGGTCAATGGCACGGCGAGGGCCGCTGGACCGGCGCCAACGGCGACCGCTACGCAGGCACCTTCGAACACGGCCTGTTCCACGGCGAGGGGCGCTTCAGCTACGCCGCCGGTGGCGTCTATGCAGGGCAGTTCCGCCAGGGCCGCATGCACGGGCTGGGCACCTTCAGCCAGGACGGCGCCCGCTACAGCGGCGAATTCCAGAACGACCTCTATCACGGCGAAGGCGTCCTCGAATACGCCGACGGCGTGCGCTATCAGGGCCGCTTCGCCAACGGCCAGCCAGACGGCACCGGCACGCGCAGCGATGCGGACGGCTCGTACAGCGGGCAATTCCGCGACGGCCTGCTCAACGGCGATGGCGTCTACCTTTCCGAGGACGGCGAGCGCTATCGCGGCACCTTCGCCGACGACAGTTTCCACGGTGCGGGTCGCTACGAAGACGGCCGCGGCGATGTCTGGGAAGGCCAGTTCGTTCACGGCGAACTCACCGGTGCCGGTCGCCACACCAGCGCCGATGGCAGTCACTATCGCGGCGAATTCCGCCGCTGGCAGTACCACGGCAGCGGTGTGCTGGAACGTGCCGACGGCAGCGTCTACCGCGGCGGCTTTCGTTACGGCAAATACAGCGGCGACGGCCAGCTGACCCTCGCCAGCGGCAGCGTGCAGCGCGGCAGCTGGCACAACGGCCGCCGCGTGCGCGACGAGCACGGCAAGCGGCTGCCTGACCCGCTCGAAATCGGCCTGCTGCGCCAGGGCGCGCTGCTCGACCAGGCGCTTGCCGCGGTTCCCGCCTCCACGCCCGCAGCGGAGCTGTACAGCCTGGTGCTGGCCGGCGACGGTCGCCAGAGCGTGTTTCTGCGCGAGGCCGACTACGTGCAGCGCCTGCTGGCCGAGCGCTTCGCCGCGCGCGGGCAGATCAGCCTGGTCAACCACCGCGATCACCTCGGCGATCGTCCGCTGGCAACCCGCGAAAACCTGGCGCGCGCCGCCGCCACCCTGGCCGAGCGCAGCGGCGCGGAGGATCTGGTGTTCATCTACCTCACCAGCCACGGCACCGCCGATCACCACCTGATCCTGCAGCAGCCACGCCTGGGGCTGGACGACTTGAGCGCCCCGGAGCTGGCCGATCTACTCGCCCCGCTGGCCGAGCGCAACCAGGTGGTGGTCATCTCCGCCTGCTATTCCGGCGGTTTCATCGAGCCGCTGAAGGATTCGAGGCGGCTGGTGATGACCGCCGCACGCGCCGATCGCGTGTCCTTCGGCTGCTCGGAGGAAAGCGATTTCACCTATTTCGGCCGCGCGCTGTTCGCCGAGGCGCTACAGCAGACCGGCGACATCGTGCACGCCTTCACGCTGGCGCAGGCGAGGGTTGCCGAACGCGAGCAGGCCGACGACTATCAGGCATCGGAACCCCAGATATGGGCGCCCGGGCCGGTCGTCGAACACTGGCGTAGCCTGCAGCAACGACGCGCCGCCTCACACTGATTCGCCAAGGAGCATGACCATGTATCTGACGCCCCAGCGCATTCTGCTTGCCGGCGCCACCGGACTGACCGGCGAACACCTGCTCGATCGACTGCTCAACGAACCCACCGTCGCACGCGTGCTGGCGCCGACGCGCAAGCCGCT